>WBZL01001623.1_pt1 | contig 23124 bp, 13 predicted proteins | sample 5204291 | NCBI WGS metagenome assembly WBZL01 (sample SAMN12344345, study PRJNA552823) | activated sludge metagenome | biome: Activated sludge suspended growth; feature: Nitrification reactor; material: Wastewater; isolation source: activated sludge from nitrification reactor of wastewater...
GTTCGACGTCGGTGTGCACTACATCGGCGAGTGTCAGCCGGGCGGGCTGTTCCCGGTGATCCTGGGGGCGCTCGGCGTGGGGGACCGGATCGCCTTCCGGCCGCTCGACCCCGACGGCTTCGACACGGTGGTCCTGCCGGGTGTCGAGCTGCACGTGCCTGCCGGCTGGGATGCGTACACCGAGCGACTGCTCGACGCGGTGCCGGGCGACCGGGCAGCCGTCGAGCGGTGCATGCAGATCCTGCGTGACGTCGCGAAGGAGACGCGCGACCGCTACGTGCCGGGTGTGTCGACGCCGACGCTCGACGCGTGGGAGGGACGCACGGTGGCCGAGCTGTTCGACGAGTGCGAGCTGTCGCCGACGGCACGCGCGCTGATCGACCACTGGAACGGGCTGTACGCCGGGCCACCGTCGCGAGCGACCGTCACGATGCACGCAGGGATCATCAACCACTACATGCAGGGTGCCTTCTACCCCGAGGGCGGCGGCCAGGTGATCCCGGCCCGGCTGGTGCAGGTGATCGAGGCGCTCGGGGGTGAGGTTCGCACGCTCGCTCCGGTGCAGCGCGTGATGGTGACCGACCGTCGCGTCACGGGCGTCGAGCTGGCCGACGGCACCGTGGTCGAGACCGGACTCGTGGTGTCGAACGCCGACCACCGGCGCACCGTGATGCACCTCGTCGGGCCCGAGCACTGGGATCCCGCCTCGGTGCGCTTCGCCGAGCAGGCGACGATGACGCTCGGCCTCGCCGTGGTGTACGTCGTGGTCGACGTCGACCTGTGTGCCGGCATGCCCAACACGAACTATCACGTGTTCGCGGGCACCGATGTCGAGGCCGTGTACGCCGCGCTCGACGCCGGCCGGTTGCCCGACGACGACTGGGCGTACGTGGCGCTCGCGTCGCGCAAGGACCCCGACAACCCGCACCTGTGCCCGCCGGGCCACACCAACTTCCAGATCATGACCCTGGCGCCGCGTGGCTTCGAGTACTGGGGTGTCGAGACCGGCCCGGCCGACGGTGGCCGGTACCGCCGTGACGAGGTGTATCGCGAACGCAAGCACGAGCTGACCGAGCGGATGCTCGACGCGGCGGAGCGGGTGCTCGGTCCGTTCCGCGAGCACATCGTCCACCTCGAGACCGCCACACCGCTCACCCACCAGCGGTACACCCATGCGTCGGGCGGCACCAGCTACGGCTACGAGCACTCGCCCGAGCAGAGCGGATCGAACCGGCCGGCGCACCGCACCGAGATCGAGGGCCTCTGGCTCACCGGCGCGAACACCGTGTCGGGACACGGCATCGCCGGCGCGATGGCGGGAGGCGTGGTGTGCGCGGGCCAGATCCTCGGGCGCCACTTGCTGATCGAGATGATGCTCGGCACGTCGCTGGTCGACCCCGCGACCATCCCACCCGACGGCGACGACTTCGACCCGGTGCTCGCCAGCAGGGGAGCGCGCCTGCGGGCCAAGCGCGCGCACTGACGCGACCGACGGCCGGTCACGGAACTGGCCGCCACCGGAACCGATGTGTTGTAATGGACCTCAAGTAAGTGCGTTGCCTGGGGCGGGTGCGCACACGACGCGAGGGGGCCGCACGGTGACAGGGCAGCAGTGGGACGTTGATGCCGACGTGGTCGTGCTCGGCAGCGGCGGCGCGGCGCTGATCGCCGCGTTGTCGGCCCACCACCACGGCGCGAGCGACGTGGTCGTGCTCGAGAAGTCGGGCATGGTCGGCGGCACCACGGCGATGTCGGGCGGGATGCTCTGGATCCCGATGAACCACCACATGGCCGACCAGGGGATCGACGACTCGTTCGAGGACGTCGTGAACTACCTCGACGCGATGGCGCCCGAGCGGCTCGACCCCGACTGCGTGCAGGGTTTCCTCGAGGGCGGGCCCGAGATGGTGCGGTTCATCGCCGACCACACGCCGGTGAAGCTGCGGCTGTTCCCGGCCTTCCCCGACTACCAGCCCAACCTGCTCGGTGCGAAGAAGCACGGCGGTCGGTCGCTCGATCCGGAGGCCTTCCCGTTCGACGAACTCGGCTCGGCCGCCAGCCGTGTCAACCCGCCGAAGACCGGCCTGCCCAAGCTCACGAGTCGCATGGAGGACTACTACGCCGAGGTCGGACCCGAGGAGCTCGAGCGCCGCAGGGCGCACGACTACCGAGGGCAGGGACAGGGTCTGATCGGTGGTCTCTACAAGGCGATCCTCGACCGCGACATCCCGGTGCACTTCGAGACCCGCGGCCTGCACCTGATCCGCGAGGGCGAGCGCGTGGTCGGTGTGATCGCCGAGCAGCACGGTCGCGAGCTCCGCTATCGGGCGCGTCGCGGTGTGGTGATCGCGACCGGCGGCTTCGAGTGGAACGACAAGCTCGTCAAGGCGTTCCTGCGCGGCCCGCTCACCGGTCCGATCAGCGTGCCCGAGTGCGAGGGGGACGGCCTGATGATGGCGATGGAGGTGAACGCGAGCCTCGGCAACATGGCCAACGCGTGGTGGATCATGTCGTCGCTCGAGTCGACCGCCGGTCACCGCGACGCCCGCCCGAACTTCCTGCCGAGCCAGGTCGAGCGCACGTTCCCCGGTTCGATCATGGTGAACAAGTACGCGAGGCGGTTCGTCAACGAGTCGCTCAACTACAACGCCCTCGGCTACGTGCTGCACAACTTCGACGCGAACGCGTACGAGTTCCCGAACCTGCCGTACTGGCTGATCTTCGACAGCCGGTTCCTCAGCAAGTACCGCGTGTTCACCAGTCGGCCCGGCGATCCGGTGCCGCCGTGGGCCACCAAGGGCGAGACCGTGGAGGAGCTCGGCCACAACCTCGGTCTCGACGGTGCGCAGCTCGCGGCCACGGTGGCCCGGTTCAACGCCGACGTGGCGAAGGGCCACGACGACGAGTTCGGTCGTGGCGACAACACGTACGACAACTTCTGGGGTGACCAGACGCTCGAGCCGCCGATGTGCACCCTCGGCGCGATCGACCAGGCGCCGTACTACGCGATCAAGATGGAGGCCGGCGCGAACGGCACCTGCGGTGGCCCCCGCGCCGACGGCGATGCCCGTGTGCTCGACTGGGACGACCGGCCGATCCCCGGCCTGTACGTGTGCAGCAACACGATGGCCGCGGTCACCGGTGGCGGGTACGGCGGTGCCGGTGGCACCATCGGTCCGGGCATGACCTTCGGCTACCTCGCCGGCCGCCACGCCGCCAAAGAGGGCTGACCACTGCCGCCCGACGGAACGTCCTGGGCGCCAGTGAAGGCTCACCGGTGCTGGTGGTCGACGGTCGGTGGCGCCCAGGATCCGCAGCGTCGTGTTCTGGGCGCCGGTGAGGGCTCACCGGTGCTGGTGGTCGACGATCGGTGGCACCCAGGACGTGGGCGCTCGAGTCAGCGGGCTCCGGACGCGCAACGACGCCCGGCGGCAGCGTGTCCGCTGCACTCGGGCGTCGTGATCGTGCCCCCCCAGGGACTCGAACCCTGAACCTGCGGATTAAGAGTCGCCCCAGCGTCGTGCCAGCGAGTGTTGTTGTGTCACGTCGCACCTGCTCAGAGCGGGTGCGGCAGTCCAGACTGTACCGTCCGTCCCGTCCTGTCCCAGCGCGTTTCGCGGCAGAATTCGCGGCAAGGACTGAGCGGGGCCCGCTGACTCCGTGATCTGCAGTGCGTCACGGACAAGTGTCGGGCCTCAGCGTCGGGGTGGTTGGCGCCGGGCTTCATTCGTTTCTCAACGAGCGGATCCGTGCGATCTTGCGGTCGTAGATCCGACGTTGATGATCAGATGGTGCCGCCCACCTAGGGGGGACCGTGACAGCTTCGACTTCATGCGCTGCGCCCCGACTCATCCTCCTGCGAACAGCTGTACGAATCCGATCAGCAGGAAGATTGCCGCTAGCAACGGCAGGCCGTACCCCAGCACCACGATCGCCCCACTGTTGGCCGTCTCGAATCCATCGCGCATGATTCGGCGCTTCGCTCCCCTGCTGAGGCAGTAGAACAGGACGCCGGCACCACCCACCACGAGACCTAGGGTCAGCCAGTAGTTCACAGGATGACACTGTAGGCGTGAACACCGAGATCCTCGTCGTGTTGCTCAACCACACCGAACCCGACAACGTCGAACACGGAAACGCCAGTGGTTGTGTAGACATCTCCGAGCCGATAGGCATCGGCGATGCCGCCGTGGAAGAGCCCGGCATTCTTGAGGTAGGCCTCCAATGCTTCGCCGGCCCCAAAAGTGACTAGGGAGCCGGCCGCCACTCCAGCGCTCCATGCACACGAAGAGCTTGCGCCGTCCGTGCACGTGATGCCAGCCGACACGAGATCGGACAACGCTCCGACGCCGCCGGCCGTACCCGCCACAGCGCAACCAGCTCCGCCAGTGACTGCGCAGGACGCCACACCGGCCAGCTCGATTACCGTCATCGCTAGTCCGACGACTTGGAGCGCACCGGCCAGCATGTGTTTGAAGCTCGTAGTCGGGGCGTGAACGAGCGACACGACCACCTGCCCCTGTGCGCCGACCTCGGTTACGAAATTGACACTCTGCATGCTCGTGTAGAAGTCGGACTGCAGGAACTCGACGTCGACTCGGAAGCCGCCGCTCTGAGCGAACCCCAGCAGGACAGCTTGAGCTATGTCGAGCAGCACCTCATCTCGGCCCATTCGGCCACGCATCTGCTCGCATTGCGTAGCCCCTTGGTACCAGCATTCCCAGATCACCTGGCTGAACGAGTCTCGGCAACCGGTCGTCCATCTTCGATCAGGTCAAGGACCTTGCGCCGGAACTCAGCCGGGTATCTCCTCGGCACTCGATGACCTCCTCATCTCATCTCGTGCCCGCGATCCAACCATGCCGTCCGCGCAGAACCCGGTACACACCATCCCAACGTGAACCGAAGGAGACATCGATGCACCGATACACCAGAACACTCGCAGCGCTAGTGGGCGCTGCGTCTCTGACACTCGCCGCGTGCGGCGGTGACGACTCGTCGAGCAGCGACGACGTCATCTCGGCGGCCGATGTCGACAGTGGCTCGTCGCAGCCGGGCGCAACGAATTCGTCGACCGACGGTCAGACCGCAGCGACGGGCGACCGTGACCACATCACGCTTGAACCCCGGTCGGAACTTCTTCGGCATAACATTCTCCTCCGCGACCCAAGCCGATCCCGTCTGGCCGGACCTGCAGAAAGTGAAGTTCAGAGGTTCAGGATGTCGGGGCTGACCTGACTGCTAGAAAGCACGTTTTTGTCGTCAACCAGCCACACCTCACTGCCAAGCTCAAACCGAAGAACATGAACGAAGCAGGAAATGAACTGCTCATCCCGACAAGTTATCAAATAGAGATAGGGCGCTGTCACGTCTGCTTCAATCAGTCTCTCATTGAGAATCGGGTCGGGACCCTCAGGAACCGGATCTATGAGCAAACTAAGGTCCTGCGAAGCCAAGCGTAGTGATGACAAATCACCCGTTGCTTGCACATTCCAATGATCTGACCTCTGCACGCAATAGTGCAATAGCTCTGACGTGTCACACAATAAAAATGCGCACTTCATCCTGCCAGCTCCCTAACTATTGCAACAAGTTCCTCCGGAGTGCGCGCTATGGCGACCCCAGCGTTGGCGGCGAGTTCCCAGGCCATGTTCGGCATGGTGGGAGCGTAGCCGATGGTTGGAACTCCGGTCGTCGCGATGGTGGCTTCAATCTGACGTTGAAGTCCGCCTGCAGAGCCCTTCTTCACTTGAACATAGAGACCGTCCATGACCACATCCATCTCGCGAAACGCTCCGTTAGCCATCGGGACGTTCTTGTTGACGGCGATGATCTTGCCGGGCAAAGCGCCCTCAATCGCGTTGGCGGCCGCAGACTCCAGTGGATCGCTTGCTGCCCACGTTCGAATGGCGGCGTCGCCTCCGGCGCCGCCGAGTCCAGCCAAGCGGGCGTGCATCAATTCGCCCAGCTTGAATGTCAGTCCGCCAAGGATACCAACACCGACTTCGTCCCATCCGGGCACATAGTTGCCGTCTTGAGCGTCGGAAAGCCAGCTGTCAACGCTGGCCACACCGCCTGCGCACGCAACCCCGCCACAAAGAAGTGACATGCCCCAGAGAGTGCTGCGGACCATTCCGAGGGCAGCACGACGAGCGCCTTGGTCCAACCAGAATTGGCGACCCCAGTCCGAGTAGCGTCCTTGAGCATCAAGGCGAGGAGAGGACCTCCTTATGTCAACGGTGCCGTCAGGATTGACGAAGCCGTCACCACAAGTCTGCCGTAGAGTCGCATAGTCTCGTGCGCACGGGCTTCGACCACCACCGTCCGTCCAGGAGCACCCCGACTTCGGACAGGGCTCGAGTCCCGATGGGTCGGACAGTGAAGTAGGGTTCGCGGCCGCATAGAGGTACGGCTGTTTGGTTGAAATCAGCAGCGGATCGACCGAGAGGAAAGTCCCGATCGCCGGGTCGTAGTAGCGGCTGTTCAAGAATCCAAGACCCGTGCTCGCGTCCTCGTATTGGCCGACGTAACCGCGTTCCGAAGCAGCGATGGTCTGTGCGCCTCGTGGCTTGCCGTAAGGGTCGTACCACTGGGTCTGGGTGGTGGTCGTGCCCTTCTGGGTAGCGAGGCTGGTGGAGCCACGGACGTCACCCAGGAAGTAGTGGTAGGTGTCGACGCCAGCGCCGTCTCGCGTACGGCTGCCGATGGAGACGCCGCCGATTTGGTAGTAGCGGCGTTCGGTGAGGCTGGTCGCGGGAGGGATGGTGACGGCGGTGAGGGTGAGGTCGTCGATGTACCAGGTGCCGGTGCCGTCGCCGGAGAGTCGGATTCCTGCTTTGGTTGCGCCGGCGGGTGGTGTGGTGTGTTGGGTGGTGAAGGGGATCCAGTCGCCGGTGTAGTTCTCGGTTTGGACGATGTCGTCGGAGCGCAGCCAGGTGCCGCCCGAGTCGTACCAGTCGATCGCGGCGTACATGGTCGCGCCGCCACCAGCTGGGTATTTCTGCCAGCCGGTGAGCTGGTAGGTGTTGGCGGGGTTGATGGTGATGCCGCCGGTGGCGTCTTCGACGTACCAGAAGTCGGTGGGGTCGACTTTGAGGCTGTGGGTGCCGGTGTGGGCGTGGGTGGTGCTCGACGACACGGTTGCTTGCCAGGTGTCGGTCATGTTGTCCGTCCCGGTCTCGAACCCCTTCGCCGCAATCGTGGTCGTGGTGACCGTGCTGGTGGTGAGGGTGTAGTCGTCGAAGTAGTGGACGGCGGTGCTGCTCGGGTCGTCGATCTGCAGGCCGAACAGGACCATGGTCGCGCCGGGTGGGGCGATGATCGAGGCGGTGATCGGGGTCCAGGTGGTGGTGGTGTCGGTGCCGCCGGGGTTGGCCCAGGTGTAGCCGAGTTGTGTCCAGGACGAGTCGAACCAGCGGGCGACGATCTTGATCGACGCCCCCGCGGTCGCCGCTTTGGCGTAGACGGTGAAGTTGTAGTTCGTGCCCGGCACGACGGTTTGCATGTTGGCGTCGACCACGCCTTGCCATGCGTCGGTGGCGGTGACCTTGAGCGCGCTGGCGCCGGTGCGCTTGGTGGTGGTGGAGACGGAGGTGGTGGCGTTGTACCAGCCGGTCATCCCATCGGTGGTCGAGTCGAACGTCTTGGTCGCGATGGTGGTAGGTGCGCTGGCGCCGGTGGTGGCGTGGCGTTCGCCGTAGCTGTCGAAGTACAGGTGCACCCCGACGCTGTCTTTCATCAGGGCGCGTTGACCGCCGGGGTAGTAGATCATCGTCGTCACGTCGGCGCCTTTGGTGACCGAGCGGAGACGGTCGAATTGATCCCACGCGTACGTCGATGTGACCCCGGATGTGGTCTTGGTGGCCATGGTGCCGTCCGGGTTCCAGGTGAAGCTGTTGGCGCCGGCGGTGGTGGGTGCGTGCGGTCGGGTCGAGTTCCATCCGGACGCGGGGTAGGTGTAGGTGCCGGCGGGGCCGGTGGTGAAGTTGCCGATCTCGTCGATCGCGTAGCTGGTGCTGTAGGCGCCGGGGCCGCCGGCGACGTAGCCGGCGCAGGTGGTGAGGTTGGTGGTGGTGTAGGCGCTGGTGAGGTGGTTGCGGCCGTCGTAGCCGTAGCACTCGCGGTGATCGTCGGTGCTGCCGGGACGGTCGTGGCGGTTGGCGATCAGGTTGCCGTTGGCGTCGTAGGCGAACTGCTCGTCCTGGATCGTGGTGGTGCCGGACTGGACGGCGGTCATCGAGGTGAGTCGCCCGGTGTTCGGGTCCCAGCCGTAGCTGCGCAGGATCCTGTTGGCTGCCGTGGTGGCGTCGTAGGTGCGTGTCGACAGCCGCCCGAGATCGGTGTAGCTGGTCGCTCCGACGAGGGTTATGTTGCCGGAGGTGAGGGTGGTCGGCCTGCCGGTGGTGGTGTAGCCGTAGCTGACGGTCTCCGCCGGGAGTCCACCCGAGGCGGGGTAGCCGAAGCTGTTCGGTTGCCCGTCGGCCCTGTAGGACGGGATCGTGAACGTGGAGCTGCCGGCGAGGCCGTTGGTGTCGGTGAGCCCGGTGATCGACGGGATCGTGTACGTGTACCCGGCGGGCCGGTTGCGGGCGTCGTAGCCGGTGGTGTCGATGCGGAGCTCGGCACCTTGGTAGTAGCTGGCGGCGTAGTCGAGCAGCCCGGCTTCTCCGGTGGCGTCGTACACGTACTTCTCGAGCAGGGTCCCGCCCGAACTCGCGTTTCGGATCTCGGTGGTGCGGCCCAAGACGTCGGTGCCGAACCACAGTGTCGAGTTCGCGTCGGTGACGGTGGCGATCGTGCTGTCCAGGTTGTAGCTGGTGGTGACCGTGCCACGGTCGCGGTCGGTCGCCGAGTATTGGCGGCCGAAGTTGTCGTAGGCGGCGGCGGTGACATTGCCTTTCGGGTCGGTCGTCGACACCAAGCGCCCGCGAACGTCATACACGTAGGTGGTGTCCTTGCCACCCGTCCAGGTCGTGTTGTACTCGCGCAGGATGGTGGTCTGGCCGCGTCCGTTGATGTAGGCCTCGGTCTTCGAGCCGGTCGGAGGCCAGGTGCGGATCATGTCGGGGTAGTACTCGGTGATCGTCTGTTCGGCGACACCATTGGTGACCACCGCAGCGTTGTTCGAATAGCGGGCGCTGCTCGTCTGCCGGTTCATGAAGTCGAACGTCGCGCGGGTCTCGAACGCTGCGAGCGTCGGGTTGTACGCCCCCCAGGTCGTGACGAGCCCGCTGCCTGGTGTCCCGGTCGTGTACCGGTCCTGGTAGGAGCGGTACGGGTTGGAGCGGTCGTCGTAGTCGACACCGGAAATCACCCGACCCCCGTTCACCCCGCTGGTCTGGGTCTCATGCACCCGGCCGAGCCCGTCGTAGTAGGTGTAGGAGTAGACGAAGTTCGTGTTGTCTATCCGGGTCGCGGTGGCGATCATGCTGGGCGACGTCTTGGTCACCGAGTAGTTGTAGATGACGTTCGCGTCGGACTCGCCTGGCAATCGGACACCAAGGAATCGTCCGAGGGCGTCGTAACCGAAGACCGTCGTCTTGTCGTTGCCGTCGAACGCGGGCGCGACGGTGCGGTTGTTCCAGTCCGTACTGGACAGGACCGAACCGCGTGTGAGGTCGATTGACTGTTCGATCGTGTGCCCGGTGGCGTCGGTCGTCCGGTACCGGAACCCGTCCGACGTCGTGTACGCGTACGTCGTGGTATCGGCTGTGCCGACGAGTGGCCCGTCGACGGTGAGGACGTGACCGGCAGCGTCACCGGTGTACACGACGGACTGCATCGCACTTGTCGCCGACGGACGCGCCGACACAACGGTCACGAACCCGGTCGGCGAGGCGACACCATGGCCGTTGTTGTCGTAATAGGTGTCGACCCGGGCGAGTTCCTGCCCGGCGGTCTCGTCGCAGTTGTTCGCCTCACCACCGGGGAACGAGTTGTTGCCCTTCGCGGTGATCGTGCGCACCACCAACTCGACCAACCACGCATCGGTCGCTGCGCTATTACGCGCGTAACTCGTCGCCGTGCACGTGTCATCGGTTGACACTGAGGTGTCGCCAAGGTCCCACGTTTCGACCGGGAACCCGTAGCTGTCGTTGACGTACCGGGTCTCGTAGGTGCTGTACCCAGCAGACGTCGTCCGAACCTGATGGCGGGTCTTGGTGACATCGATCCGGCGCGTCAGAAGGCCGCTCCAACTCGACGTCGTGTACGGCGAGAACCACGTCTCGTCACGGGACTCCATCGTGACGCCGTTCGCGCTCGCGTCCCACACCTCAGTGCGATACTCACGTCCGCGCAGCCAGTTCTCGTCCGCAACGGTGGTGCCGTCGCCGTAGGAAACCGTTACTGAGCGTGTACCGCCTGTGGAGGCGACGTAGTCGCCGTTCATGCCGCGGAAGAAGAAGTGTCGGACGTGCGCGCCGCTTCCGGTCCAGGTGTCCACGCGCTGCCAGCCTCGTGGTTCGGAGTAGGCCTTGATCGTCGTGTACGGGCTGTCGTCGTAGTGATAGACGGGGGTGCTCCAATCGTAGTTGTAGTACGTCGTCACCGGTGTCTTGCCGGTCACCTGATCGGATCGGGTGACCGATAGGACCTGATAGGTGGAGAACTGGCCCCAGCCGACCGCCCCGCCGACGCTGGTCCAGCGCGGGAAGCACGTTTGGGTGTTCGTCTCCCAGCTGCCAGGGACATTGCATGTCCCCTGTGTCGTGTACACGACCGAGGTGAGACCACCGAGCTCGTCGGCGACAGCATCGATCCGCCACAGCCGCATCGTGATTCCGTCGGCGCGGTTATCCCGGAGCGAGCTGTACGAGTCGAACTGGATCGATGGCAGCGTGATCGACCCGCCGTCGGGGACACCGGTGCGGGTGATGGTCCGCAACCACAGCTGCGCCGGTTCTCCACCGAGCGCGCCGTTCGGGTCGGGCCAATCGAACACGAGCGCGATCCGGTCGGCCCGCACCGGGCTGGTCCCGAGCCCGGACCAGGTGTCGACCGATGTGAGTGCTCGTTCGGTCCAGAACGACGGTGCGAGCTTCGGGCACCATGACGTCGAGCAGCGCAGGTCGGTCGGGCTGTCCGGATACCACTCGCCGGAGATCGCCGCGTACCAGGCACACCCGCCGGTGCCGGCCGAGAAGCAGCGGGCGGCGGTGTTGAACACGACCTTGTCCCGGTACGTGCCCTCGGTGCCGGCTCGGGCGCCGTAACGGATCTCGGTCAACCAGCCACCCCGCACGTACGGGGTCGCGTTGGCCGGTCCTCCGTGTCGGCCGTAACTGTTGACCTCGGCCGAGTACTTGAACAACTGGATGTTGCCGTAACGGTCCTTCACCCGGTCCAGGTTCCAACGCCACGCCTGATGGCACCACGCGAGCGTCGGGTCCGTGTTGTAGCACGGCTCACCGGGGTGATTGCCGTACACCGGCACATGCCACGTCGCCTGAGTGGCCTCGCCGGTGTTGTCGATGTAACGCTTCCCGAACCGGTACTCGCTCCCGTCCGGCGTGTATACATACCAGACCTCGCCGAGATTGTCCCACGGGTTCGATTCGGCGTACCGGCTGCGAACGACCTTCCAGCCGGGGTTGTCCTTCAACCGCCACTCGGTCCAGACGCCGTCCGGGCTCGCGACGCCGGTGTAGTACATCTCGGTCGCGTGCCCGTCGAGGACGATCGTCGCGTTGTCCGACATCCAGCAGAAGTCGTTGATCCCCCACCCGTCCTGATTGCACGGCTTGTAGGTCCGCTCGATGAACCCGCCCACCGCGAGGGTCCAGCCCGCGCCGAGCAACCCGTTCTGCGTGTTTTCGTCCGACACCACCCCATCCACCGCCGACGACGAATACGACAGGCCCACCGAGGGGGCGGCACCGAACCCGGTCGGCGGGACCGGGACCGGATACGAGTACTCGAACGACCCCATCTGCAACCCGACATCCCACGACGCCGAAGCGCTCAACGGCGTCGCCGTGAACGACCCGAAATCCGACGAGAACCCGTTCTCGAGGCCGTACACCGACCCACCCGACCCCGACGCACGCCACCCACGCCCGAACCCTGCCGTCACCACCGCAGTCGAATCCGTCGTCACCGTCGTCACCGTCGTCGTCACCGTCGTCGACGTGGTCGTTGTCGCTGTTGGCGTCGTCGACGAAGATGTCGTCGGGGTCGAGGTCGTGGCAGGCGTACTGGTCGACGACGGATTGTCGGTCGACGGGACACTCGCTGACGTGTCCGCCGGCGAGGCCGGCGCGGACCCGGGGCTCTCCGGGACTGCGGGAACGTCGGTTGCCGCTGGTTCGTCGAGGCGGACCGTCGCGTCGTACGACACATCGGCGACCGCGGTCACGGTGCGCGAATCGCGATCGTTCGTGGCGCCCTTGATCACCTCCGGTGTGGAGCATTCCGGGTTCTTTCGATCGGTGAGCACGCACGCCGGGTAGCGCACCAGCTGCAGGCGCCCGGCGAAGTCCGCCCCATACAGCGACTCGAACCCGGCATAGTCGATCGCGACCTCCACCGACGTCGCGTCAGCGGCAGCCTCGAGCTGAAACCCGAACCCGACCAGACCCAACGACTCCGCGGTCTTCGAGTCAACCAACGTCACCCTCACCGCGTCCGGTGAACGCAGCTCGACACGATCATCCCCCAACGGAGCCCGCCCCACCGACAACGGAGCACCCGCCACCCGGACCGGCACACCACGATCGGCCGGCACCCCGACCGTCGACACCCCCGCGTCGACCGTCGGCAACTGCTCACCGGCCAAACCCTTGGCCAGCAGATCCGCCGTCTGCACCTGCGGCTCACCCTCGGTCGCGATCGGCATCGCCGCCACCGGCGCCGGCGAGTCACCCGACGTCGGACGACCATCCTGAGGATCCGCGGGCGCGGCCGCGTCGGCCGTGCCAGACGGCGTCGGGGATGGCTCGGGCGGTGCAGCCCCGACCTCGACCACACCGGCCGACATCGACACAGCGATCAACAGGGCAACAGTTCGGCGGAACATCACAACCCCCAGGACTTTCGGCGTACCTGAAGATCGGCCCCAACATCCCAGGACTGATGGAAGAGGTTCTCAAGATCGAACCGGTCAGGTTGCTGGGTGTTCGCGCCACGAGCGGTCGGACGGCTCGAGCGAGGTCAAGAGCGGGTCTCCCCCACCGCCACCCGTGAAGGTGAAGCCCCCGGGACTCACCTCACAGGTCGATCCCGAAGTCGTCGTCTCGGCTTGCAGCCGGTGCCCGCCAGTCCGGCTCGCGACCGGCCGGCGCCCACAGCTCGCGGGCTCGTTGGTGGGCGGGGAGGTCGATCCAGTCGTTGGTGAGGTAGCGGGCGAACACGTCGGCTGGTGTGTCTTCTCCTTCGATGGTGAGGTAGGCGTGGTTGGAGTCGCGGCCGCGGGTCATGGGGACGTAGATGTTGCGGACGTCGGTGACGCCGTCGATGACGGTGATGGCGTGGTCGATGGTGCGGCCCTGTGCGCCCATCGCGGTGACGGCGTAGGCGAGCTCGACGTGGTCGGCGACGTATCGATTGGGGAGGATGACCCAGCCGGTGTCGCCGACGGCGGCGATGCTGCCGTCGTCGTAGAGGTAGGTGATGGTGAAGGTGTTGCGGTTGCGGACCATCTCGTGTCGGTCGGTCTCGATGCTGCGGTCGTTGCGACGTGTCGCGATCACGTCGCCGATATGCAGTCTCACCCCATCCGTCGTCTCGGCGAACCTGTCGGGGTCGAGTTCTCCGGCGATGATCCGCCGCTGTTGAGCACGCTGGTTCAGTCGGTCGACGGTGTCGTTGGAGGGGGCCATGAGCAGCACGATCTCGTCGTGTTTCCAGTGTCGCCACCATGCGGAGACGGCGGCTCGTTCGATTTGTTCGCTGGTGCCTCCGTGGAGTCGGCCTTCACGCTCGTACAGGTCGGCGACGGCCGGGTCACCGCGACGCAGTTGGAGTGACGCGGCGCGTTCCCAGTCGTTGGTGAAGCGGTGGACACGGTCGAGTTCGATGCCGCCGTGGGTGTCGATGAGCATCCCGAACATCCCGCCTCGCCCGACAGCTGAGAACTGCAACGGGTCACCGACCATCGCCACCCGCCACGCCCGGTCGTCGGCGAGGCGGATGAGTTCGGCGAGCTTCGCGGTGGCGAGCATCCCGGCCTCGTCGACGATCACCGTCGCCCCGGCCGGGAGATCGAACGCGGGCTTGGGGTGGCCGGTGCGGTGCTCGGTGAGGAGCTTGTCGATCGTGTCCGCCGCCACCCCGGTCTCTGCCGAGAGCACACCGGCGGCGATCGCGGACGGGGCGACACCGAACACCGCCCGACGCTCGGCGTGGAGCTGCTCGACGCCGGGTCGCATCGCGGTGGTCTTGCCCGTCCCGGCCGGCCCGACCACGAGCACGACGGGTGCGGTGCCGGCGATCGCCGCGGCCGCTTCACGCTGCGCGCTCGAGGCCTCGTTCGGGCAGCGTGCGAATGTCGCCCGGTTCGACAGCGACTGTGTGGGGTCGATCCCGCGGGCGGCCCAATCGAGAACGAACGCCTCTTCCTGGAGGATCCACCATTGTGTGATCGCTCGATCCGACGCGCTCTCGGTGATCGGCCGGCCATCACTCACCCGCCGTTCCACCCCGGCAGGTGCGGGTGGGCCGAGTTCCATCCCCTGGCCGGCGCCGAGGCCGTAGCCGAGGATGTCCGCCACTGCGACCACCTCTGCCGCAGTCGCTGCGAGCGTGGTCGGAAGGACGGCGGCGAGCTCGCGGACGATCTCCGTCGGACGCCATGACGACTGCTGCTCCGCCAACACTTCGAGCGCGGCGTCCACCAGGCCACGTTGATCGAGCACATCGAAGTCCAGCAGGCGGTCGAGTGTGCGGCCGATCACCCCGGCCACCAGCCGCTCTGGATCGACTCCGAGATCGCGGAGCTGCCCGACCCAACGATCATGCAGGGCGTCGGCGTTCACGGCGTGGTCCTTCGCCGGCCGCGAGTCCACGGCGGCTTCGCGTTCGAGCTGCCAGCGCTCCCGCGGCGTCGGTTCGCGGCCCATCGTCTGCTCGAACCGATCCAACTTCTCCGACAGCCGGGCGGTGACTGCTTTGGTTCGGGTGGAGAACTCCTCGATCACCCGCCGGTCGATCCCGTCGATCTCGGCGATCCCGTTCACCACGGGACCCCACTCCACTCCGAGACGACGGGTCAGCTCTGCCCGCTCGGCGGCGTGGAACAGCGCTGACAGGGTGCGCTGATCGCGCTTCAGCGTGCGGGCGTCGAGGGCGAGCCAGCGGCCGTCCGGGGACTTCACCCGATTCGTGACCACCAGATGTGTGTGCAACTGCGGGTCCAACGCACGCGACGTGTGCTGCCGGAACCCCGCAGCGACGATCCCCTCCGCATCCACCACCACAACCTCACCACCCAACCGGAACCGGGTATGCGCATGCGCCTCGATCCACCCCGCCACCGCCGCGACCGCCGCGTCGTGCGCGGCGAGCACCTCGGCACGCACCCAGTCGCTGCCGACCGCCCACAACACCGACACCGACTTCGGTGACGACGCCGTCACATCGAACCCACGCACCGACCGCTCCGAGAACCCGTTGCCCAACAACCGCTCCGGGTCACGAGGATCGAAGCCGGCCATCAACGCAAGGAACGACTCCTCGTCCACACTCCCGGCAAGACCGAGCATCCCGGCGCTCCGCCCGTGCCACACTCCTCTCGGCTCGTCCGCGTCGAGGTAGTAGGCCGGTAACGCCTCCACGTAATACGCACCAGCCGCAGCACCCTTCAACGTCGTCACACGAACCGTCACCGGAACCTCCCCCCGACGCCCGTGCACTCGTCTGTCCTTCCCCGGTTCTGGATCGAGAACGTGTGAGCTCCCATGCGGCTCAGATCCCGAACGGCAGCTCTTGCTGCACGGGAAGGTCGGTTGTGGCCGGCTCGATCGCGCTCGAGGGTTCCGAGACCCTCGAGCTGTTCGTCGACTTCGCGGACGGCGTTGTCGAGCCAGACCTACTCTCACGGCGAGAGCGTCCCGCGCACCCGCCTGGCCTCTCGGCACGTGACGGACGAGCGACAGTAAGCGGTGCCGCCGTCGGAGCGCACGACGCCAGCAGCCGGTCCGGCAGGCCAGGAGGCGGCCACGTCACGCGGCCACCGAGGATTGCCTCGATGGCGACGCGGGGAATTCGGATCGACCGCCCGAATCGGATCGCCGGGATGCCAGCCGACCCAGCGGTCTCGATGAAGAGCTTCGCCAACTCGTAGGTCGTGTTGCGGCCGAGCCGCAGCACCTCCGCGGCTTCTCGGACGAAGAGGAAGTCCGGCAGCGCAGCGTGCACTTCGCACGCGTCGATCAGCGCAGATGCGCCCGCGACAGGATGCTGCGCGTCGTCGAGAGGGCTGCTCACATAAGAACAACTGGACAGCGAACTGCGCCCGCGTTGACGAGAGAGCCGGATCGCAACTCAATTGACACACGAATCCCGCGCGCCGTGCGGGATGAGCCGCGCAGCGTCGAAGAACGGTGCGAAGGCGTATGAGACGCTCAGTCGGGTTCGGCCAGGAACTCCGCGACCACTCGTGCCGCCTGTTCATCCGCTCGGCGTGTCCGATGGGCGTAGATCTTCATCGTCGTCGTCCCGTCCGCGTGACCGAGGCGTGCCGCGACCGTCGGGACGGGAACGCCTGCGTCGAGCAACTGCGTCGCCTGGAAATGGCGCAGATCGTGCAGTCGCACCGACTCGCCGTTCTCGACACGCGACCGTGCGACTTCCCATTTCGCGCTGGCGACGTCTGGTCGCCAGGCGGTTCGGCCGAGAGGATCCGCACCGAAGATGTACAAGCCGCGACGCTCGTCGACGTCCATCCCCGCCATCACAGCGATGCGCGTCGCCTCGACCCATCCATCGCAAAGCGCCGCGACTGTCGTGGGGTCCAGCGACACGGTACGAACCGAGCGCGTCTTGGTCGGGCGGTCACCCTTCGCACCCGGGATTGCGAGGTAGCTGCGTGAAACCGTGAGGGTGCCGGCCTCGAGGTCGATGTCGCTCCATCGGAGTCCGCACACCTCTGCCCGACGCGCACCGATCGCCACGGCGATCCGCACGTAGAGACCGAACAATGGATCGAACTCGCGGGCGGCGACCAGCAGGGCTCGCACCATCGCTGGCTCTGGCGGAAGCTGCTCACGCTGCTCCTGTGACGGCGCCGAGGCGAGCTTGGCGACGTTGCGGTGCACCAAGCCCCAACGCTCGGCCTGGTTCAGCGAGGCCCGCAGGATGGCGTGCATCTGCCTGATCGTCGACGACGACAGCCCACGCTTGCGGAGCTTTGTGTAGAAGCGGTCGATGTCGAGTGGGGAGAGCTTCGACAGCCGGTTCGAGCCGAGCGCCGGCACGATCTCGCGATCGATGTACTTGCGGTAGTTGTACAGCGTCGAGTCCGACCGGCCCAGCCCGGCGAGGTGCTCCATCCACCGCTCGAGCAACTCGGCGAGCGTCGGATCGTCGGCCCCCACTCGGCCAGCGGCGACTGCCACCTCGAGCTCCGCGAGCGCGGCCTTGGCCTCGCGCTTCGTCACGCCCTTCACGGTTCGGATCACGCGGCGGTATGCCCCGGTGTCCGGATCTCGTCCCGCGGCCACGCTCAACTCCCACGTGCCCTGCGCCCGCTCACGCATCGTCCCCATGTTCGACCCACCCTTTCGCGGCAGATTCGCGGCACGGACTGTAGCGGGGGAGGAACTCTGGTCTCAGAAAGTGGCTCTGACCAGATGCTTCGTGGTGCCCCCCCAGGGACTCGAACCCTGAACCTGCGGATTAAGAGTCCGTTGCTCTGCCATTGAGCTAGAGGGGCGCTGGTTGCGGTCCGGCAGTGTAGGGATCCACACCACCGGCCGACAACACGAGGGCCCGAAGGCCCCTGGGGTGACCGACGGGACTCGAACCCGCGACAGCCAGTACCACAAACTGGAGCTCTACCAACTGAGCTACGGCCACCATGTGAGGGCGCACAGTCTGCCACACGCGATGGCGACTTCCACCTGTCGAATCGCCGAGCCGCCACCCGGGCCGGCACCCGATCGGCGGCCGGCCGACACACGATCGCGACACGGCCGCGACGCGATCGAGAAGCGTGGCCGGAACTTCCGTTCACGACGGATTCCGTCGTGAGCTAGGCTCGTCAGAACGTGATCCGAAAAGGAACCAACATGAGTGCAACGGAATCCCTCCGCCACGACGAACTGGTCGCCCGAGCTCGGCAGATCACCACCCGCGAACTGCAGGTGTACATGCAGCGAACCGCAGGCTCGCAGCGCGCCACCGAGCGCGCCCGCAAGGTCCTGCCGCTCGGCGTGCCCTCCAGCTTCCAGGCCTACGACCCGCACCCGATCGTGGTGCGGCGTGCGCAGGACTGGTGGATGGAGGACGTCGACGGCAACCGCTACGTCGACTACGACATGGGCTACGGCGCCCTGTTCAGCGGGCATTGCCACCCGCTCGTGCGTCAGGCCGTCGAGACCCAGCTCGACAACGGCACGCTCTTCGTCACCCCGTGCGAGCTCAACGCCGACGTGGCCGAGTTGCTCGCCGCCCGCTACCAGCTGCCGATGTGGCGCTTCACCAACTCGGGCACCGAGGCCACGATGGACGCCATTCGCGTCGCCCGTGGCGTCACCGGCCGCGAGAAGCTCGTCAAGGTCGAAGGTGGCTACCACGGCCATCACGACGAGGTGATGATCTCGATGAAGCCGAAGGTCGAGCTGGCCGGTCCCGCCGACGACCCGACCCCGATCCCGGCCACTGCGGGCATCACCGAGGCCGTCCTGCGCGACACCATCGTCATCCCCTACAACGACCCCGAGGCGCTCGAGCGCGTGCTACGCAGCGGCGAGGTCGCCGCGTTCATCGTCGAGCCGGTGATGGAGAACATCGGCATCTGCATGCCCCAGCCCGGCTATCTCGAGGCGGTGCGCGAGATCACCCGCCGCTACGGCACGATGCTCATCTTCGACGAGGTCAAGACCGGCATCACCGCCGGCTGGAGCGGCGCCACCGGCGTGCTCGGCGTCCAGCCCGACCTGGTCTGCCTGGCCAAGAGCATCGGCGGCGGTCTGCCGCTCGGCGCCTTCGGCGGCACGCACGAGTGCATGGACCAGATCACCGCCGGCAAGGTGCTCCACCTCGGCACCTACAACGGCAACCCGCTGTGCATGGCCGCGGCCAAGGCCGTGCTCGCCGACATCTGCACCCCCGAGACCCAACAGGCCGTCAACGCGCTCAACGGCAAGCTCGTCGCAGCATGCCAGAACACGATCGACGCCGCCGGACTGCCGGCGCACACCGTGCAGTTCGGCGCCAAGGGCTGTGTCACGTGGTCGGTCGAGCCGATCAAGAACTACCGCGACTACAAGGCCACCGACTTCGACCTGGCGTTCGCACAGTGGATGCACGGCATCAACCGCGGCATCCTGCTGCCGCCCGGCCTCGACGAACAGTGGCTCATCTCCGTGCTGCACGGCGACGAGCAGGCGATGCGCTACGAGTCGGTGTTCCAGGAGTTCGTCGACGAGCTCGTGGCCTGACGGCCGCTCGCCGTCGGCGTCAGCTCCAGCTGCGCTCCTCGCGGTAGCGGTAGGTGCTGACGGGCGTGCTCCAGCGTCGGCTGCGTCCCATGCGGGTCGAGGCCAGGAAGAGCGCGAGGCCCACCGAGGCGAACACGAACGCAGCGAACATCGTGAGCCCCAGGCTCGCATCGGCCATCAGCGCGGGCGTGCGCGCCCACGCGCTGTCGTCGAGCACGGGCGGCAGGTACTTCGGGAGCACGTAGGCGAACACGATCGACAACGCAGCGAGCGCCACCAGGCCGATGCCGAGGGTGCGGAACAAGGCGCCGCGCTCGGGCCGGGCCAGGTACGTGAGCACGAAGAACACGACCGCCACGATCCCGCTGAGCGGCACGAGCCAGCCGAGCACGCCACTGCTCACGGCCAGCACGGTCACCTTCGGTACCTCGATCGACAGCGCGGGCAGCGTCGCGGCGCGCTCGTCGCGGGTGATCTGCACCAACTGGTCGGGCGGCACCACGACCGGGCCGTCCTGGTCGCCGATGAGCACCGCGTGCACGTCGCGCAGCATCGACCCGAACAGCTCGGCCCCGGCCGGCAACGACGCCACGATGGCCACGTTCTGGCGGATGATCGCGGCGCCCGTCGGATCGCCCGGATACATCTGGTCGGCGGTGGCGTCGGCGACGACCTTCACGACCTCCTGCTGGAGCACCTGGTCGCGCAGCACGGACTCGGCCTCTCCCGGGGTGCGGCCGGGGGAGAAGGCGGTGCGCTCGAGCAGGAACCCGCTCACCGCCAGGCACGCGAACGAGAAGGCGACTCCGAACAGCAGGCCGGCCAGGGAACGACGCACGGCTCCATCATGACCCATCGCGTCCTCGGCGCGTGCACGGACGCCCTTGGGCGGGCGCGCGCCCGAGCACCTAGCGTGGACCTCGATGGCCGGTTCCCCCGCTCCGACACCCCCTGGATCACCCGCCGGACGGCCGGGCCGGAGACCGCCGGTCGCGCCGCCCGTCCGTCAGCCGGTGCCGCGGTTGTTCGGCCGGGCGATCGTGGCGAAGTGCCCGTGGTGCGGATCGCGCCGCACCTTCCTGGCGGGCTGGTTCAAGCGGTACGACCGCTGCCGGACCTGTGGCGTCTCGTGGCACCGTGAGGAGGGCTTCGAGCTCGGCACGATCACGATCAACACGATCGTCACCTTCGCCTCGATCGCGATCGCGATGGGCGTCGGGTTCGCGGTGTGGGGCACGGATGTGCCGCTGGTGACGTTCATGGCGATCGTCGGGGCGATCGCGGTGGTGATGCCGATCGCGATCTACCCGCTCACCTACACGATCTGGTTGGCGTTCGACCTCGCGGTGAAGCCGCCCGATCGGGCCGAGCTCGACGAGATGATGGCCGCCGTGGCCTCGGGTGCGGCGGCCCAGCCGTTCGACCCCCGTCAGCGCCGCAAGCGCTCGACGTAGGCCCGCGCCGACGCCTGGCCCTCGGGGTCGCGCAGTCCGGCGTACAGGCCGTCGGCGTCGGCCCAGCTGCGCCCGGTGCCCACCATCGACTCGGTCACCGCGTTCACGTGCGCCTTGGTCTCGAGCAGCGCCAGCTTCGGCTTGGCGAGCAGGGTCTGCACGAGCGCGTCGACCTCGGCGTCGAGCCGCTCGTCGTCGACCACCCGGTTGAGGAATCCGCTGCGCAGCGCCTCGTCGGCGTCGAAGGGCCGGCAGGTCATCACGAGTTCCTTGGTGAGGGCCGGGCCGATCTCGCGGACGAGGCGCGGGATGCCGCCCCACGCGAGCGGGATGCCGAGGTCGACCTCGGGGATCGAGAAGCGTGCCGAGCGGGCTGCCACGCGCAGGTCGCATCCCGCGGCGACGATCAGTCCGCCGCCGACGCACCACCCCTGCAGGCGTGCGACCGTGACGGCACGCATCTCGTCGAGCGCGCGGCCCATCCGCCAGCCCTGTTGACGGTCCTCGGGCGGGCCCGACGTCGAGAACGCCGACAGGTCGGCGCCGGCCGAGAACGAGCGGCCCGCGCCGCTGACGACGACCACCTTCAGGTCGAGGTGCTCGTCGAACCAGCGGGCGGCGAGCTCGATCTCCTTCAGCGTGTGCATGCTGAGCGGGTTGAGCTTGTCCGGGCGGTTCAGCACCAATCGGCCGAGTGCACCGTCGACCTCGACGGTGATGGTGTCGAACCCGGGGTCTGCGGGGACGTTCGTGGTCGCCATGCGCGGGGACCCTAGGTCGTGCCCGCAGGATTTTCGGTGTTCGGTACTTGATCGAACACCCGTTCGCAACTACATTCGTGTCGTTCGAACTCCCGGCGCCACGCCGAGCGGTCCGACCCGGCGGGTGCAGTCGATCCAGCCGTGTCACACCCCGTTCGTATGGTGCCGGCAACACCACATCGGGGCCGCCGAGCGATCGGTCCCCACACCCGGACGACCGGGGCCCACCGGGGCACACAGGCAGACCGGCAGACACAGGCAGGAAACGGAGACACGACGATGGCACAGAGCACCCCCGACCGCGAGCGCGCACTCGAGATGGCGCTGTCACAGATCGACAAGCAGTTCGGCAAGGGGTCGATCATGCGCATGGGCGAGAAGACGTCCATGGGCATCGACGTGGTGTCCACGGGCGCCCTGTCGCTCGACCTGGCGCTCGGCGTGGGCGGCCTGCCCCGTGGGCGCGTCGTCGAGATCTACGGCCCGGAGTCCTCGGGTAAGTCCACCCTCGCCATGCACGTGGTGGCCGAGGCCCAGCGCAACGGCGGCATCTGTGCCTACGTCGACGCCGAGCACGCGATGGACCCGGTCTACGCCAAGTCGATCGGCGTCGACATCGACCAGCTGCTCATCTCGCAGCCCGACACCGGTGAGCAGGCGCTCGAGATCGCCGACATGCTCGTCCGGTCCGGTGCGATCGACGTGCTCGTCATCGACTCGGTCGCCGCCCTCACGCCTCGCGCCGAGATCGAGGGCGAGATGGGCGACAGCCACGTCGGCCTCCAGGCCCGCCTCATGAGCCAGGCGCTGCGCAAGCTCACCGCCAACCTCAACAAGACCGGCACCATCGCGATCTTCATCAACCAGCTCCGCGAGAAGATCGGCGTCATGTTCGGTTCGCCCGAGACCACCCCCGGTGGCCGTGCGCTGAAGTTCTACTCGTCGGTGCGTCTCGACATCCGCCGCATCGAGTCGATCAAGGACGGCACCGAGGTCACCGGCTCGCGAACCCGCGTCAAGGTCGTGAAGAACAAGGTCGCACCGCCGTTCAAGCAGGCCGAGTTCGACATCATGTACGGCAAGGGCATCAGCCGTGAGGGCTCGCTGCTCGACATGTCGGTCGACATGGGCATCGTCAAGAAGTCGGGCGCCTGGTTCACCTACGAGGGCGAGCAGCTCGGCCAAGGTCGTGAGAACGCGAAGAACTACCTGTCGGAGAACCCCGAGGTGATGATGGAGATCTCCGACAAGGTCCGTCGTCAGGCCGGCCTGGGTGACGAGTTCACCGAGGCCGACGACCAGCCGCTCGGG
>WBZL01001624.1_pt1 | contig 23111 bp, 20 predicted proteins | sample 5204291 | NCBI WGS metagenome assembly WBZL01 (sample SAMN12344345, study PRJNA552823) | activated sludge metagenome | biome: Activated sludge suspended growth; feature: Nitrification reactor; material: Wastewater; isolation source: activated sludge from nitrification reactor of wastewater...
AAGGGCCGAACTCCATATCACGGGGCAGCCCGTTCCGCCGTCCACCCTCCACTTCCTCTTCGTGGGTTTTGAATTGGTGAAGGTGATTGCCCTCGCCGCTTTTGGCATTTCATTTTTCAAAAAAACGGTTACATGACAGACGAAATTCTAAAAAACATCGAAGCCAAATACCGACAACTCGGCGAAAACCACGACACCTATCTTCAGGGCCTGCTCCACGCAAAGCCCATCAACTATTGGGACTATGTGGAAGTTGAAACCCTGCTCACCCTCCAACGCCCCCGCACCGGGTTCAAGGACGAGTCCATTTTCATCATGTACCACCAGGTCACGGAACTGGTGCTGAAAATGATGCTGCACGAAGTGGAACAATTGGTCGGGGAAGACCTGTCCGCCGACACCTGGGCCGTCAAAATCGAGCGGCTCAACCGCTACACCTCCATGCTCATCACCTCCTTCGATGTGATGAAATACGGCATGGACTACGACGACTACAATACCTTCCGCTCCACCCTCACCCCAGCCAGCGGATTCCAGAGCGCACAGTTCCGCCTACTGGAAATCTACTGCACCCGCCCCGAAAACCTGCTCAATACCGAAGGTAAAAAGCGGCTTGGCGAGGCCACCGACATCGAAGCCATCTTCGAGAACGTCTACTGGAAAGATGCCGGTACCGACCGCAAAACAGGAAAAAAATCCCTCACCCTGCGGCTGTTCGAGGAGAAATACCTTGCCCAATTTGTTGCACTTGCGCAAAAGGTACAGGGGAACACCCTGCAGGACAAGGCGCTCAAAATGCCCAATATGCCCGGTGGCCTTCGGGAAAAACTCCGGGCTTTCGACCGCATGTTCAACATCGAATGGCCCATCGTCCACTTGGAGACGGCCCAGCACTACCTCGACAGCAAAGGCGAGGGCAAGGCCGCCACGGGCGGCTCCGAGTGGAAGAAATACCTGCACCCCATGTACCAGCAGCGCAAGTTCTTTCCACACCTGTGGAGCAACCAGGAAATCAGCGACTGGGGCAAACAATAAAATTCACCGGGGTTTTGTGCCGGCGAAACAGTCGGCACGAACGTCATTAATTTTTTTACAAAATGGATATTCATACAGACCATACCATCGGCGAAATCGTCGCCGCAAACTACCGCACCGCTACTGTCTTCAAGGCCCACGGCATTGACTTCTGCTGCAAGGGCGGGCGCAGCGTGTCGGAGGTTTGCGAAAGCAAAAACCTCGACCCACAAGTGCTACTGGAAGAAGTCAGGCAGGCCGCCGCTTCCACTGAACAGCCGAGCGCAGACTACCACCGCTGGCCGCTCGACCTGTTGGCCGATTACATCGAAAAAAGGCACCACCGCTACATAGCGCAGAAATCGCCTGAACTGATGCAGTACCTCAACAAGCTCTGCAAAGTGCATGGCGAGCGCCACCCGGAACTGTTCGACATCCGGGACGAGTTTGCCAGCATGTCCAGCGAACTGGCCTCGCACATGCAGAAGGAGGAAATGGTGCTGTTCCCGTTCGTCAGGAAATTGGCCACTGAGCAACAGCCCGCACCACCGCCTTTCGGCACGGTACAGAACCCCATCCGAATGATGATGCACGAGCACTCGGTGGAGGGCGACCGCCTCGCCCGCATCACTGAACTCACCAGTGGCTACACCGCCCCCGCCGATGGCTGCACGACCTACAGGGTGGCATTCGCCATGCTGCGTGAATTTGAGGAAGACCTGCACCACCACATCCATTTGGAGAACAATATCATGTTCCCCCGTGCCATCCAGTTGGAGCAAGAAAGGGCCAATTGATGATGGAAAATGCGAAACCATTGAAACGGTACCCCTCCCTGCAACCGCTAAGCAGGGACCACCACCACGGGCTGCTGCTCTGCTGGAAAATCCGCACCGGGCTTTCCAAAGGGGCAGCCCCGGAGCGGGTGAAGGCTTACGCCGATTGGTTCTTTGCGGAGCAACTGCTGCCACATTTTGAGTTGGAAGAACGGTATGCCTTCCCCCTGCTCGGCGACAAGGAACACCCGATGGTCAAGCGGGCATTGCGGGAGCACCGCAGGCTGCGGCGGCTTTTCACTGCCAATAATGATTTGGCCAAAAACCTGAACCTCATCGAAAAGGAACTCACGGCGCATATCCGATATGAAGAAAGGGTGTTTTTTGAAGCGGTGCAGGCCGTGGCTTCGCCGGAACAGTTGGCGGTCATTGAGCAACTGCACGAGGGCAGGGCTATTGTGGACGGTTGGGAGGACAGATTTTGGGAATAGTCATTTTACCCGATAACCACCTCATGCTCAGGGCAGTCCACCCGCAACTCCGAGGCTTGCAGGGGGGTATTCATCAGTTGGCAGAAATGGCCGCCGCCTTGAATGCGGTGGTGGGCGCAAGTATAGCACATGCGCTGCACGGTGATGACGCCTGCCCGATTCAGGTGTCGGATGATACCAAGCAGGTGGAGCAGCAAGTTGGCCTGGTCGTCCTCTGAAAGCTGTTCGATGGGCGTTTGGATTTCCGATGAAAAATGAGAGGCCCGGCTGGCGAGCGCCCCGCCTTCGGCAGTGAGGGCAAGAGAAAAACTGCGCTGGTCGGCTGGGTCGGGCATTTTGACCACCAAGCCTTTCGATAATAGGGTTTTCACGGCATCGCTCACGGTGGCCTTGGACATGTTGAACTCAGCGGCGAGATGGCCCACCTTCCGCTTTTCTCCATCTGGGTGGTGCAGCAGGAAAATGAGCAACTGCACCTGTAAGGGGCTAAGCCCCTCTGCCTTGCCTTCGTTCCACAGCAACACCCGGAACGCCTCGGAAATGCGCTCCAGTGCCACCACGATTTTGCTGCCCATGCTGCCCTGCTGGTGTACCGTGTCGAATGCTGATTTTTTGCTCATAAAACTCTATCAAGGTTTTATTTCCAGATTTTAAAATACTAATTTCCAATTTCTTAATTTCCCAATTTCCTAATTTCCCAATTGTACCACCGCTTTCAGTTCCTCCTCCGTTTTGCCCCGCAGGTCAGCGAAGCGGTATTGGGCATAGTGTGCACGGAGGTGCAGCACCAAATCCCGCCGGGTCGGGTTGGTTGGTAGGTTGGCTGGGATGTCGTCCATTTCGAGGATATAATAGCCCTTTTCCTGTATGGCTGCCTTGACATCGGCCCCAACATCTTCAATATGGCAGAATTGGCATTCCTCGGTGTCCAACCTGGCGCCCGACTCATTTTTGGTGGCAAAGTACTCCTTCCCGTACTGGTGTATGGCGAGGGCATCTTTGAGGGTGGAGGGCACGAGGATGTCGAAGTGCATCACGCTGCCGTCCCGTTTTTTCACGTATGTGTCCCAGACCGCTACGCTCATTTTTGTGGCATTTTTTAATGGTGAAACAGAAGGTGATTGCCCCAAAGCGGAAAGACCGCACAAGGCGAAGATAAGCAGGAGAAACGTTCTCATATTTTCGATTTTAGAAAATAGAAAACGAAGAGCCAAGCCAACCCTTTCAGCAGGAAGAACAGGAACCCAGCTACTCCGATTTTCTTCAGGTATGCTTTTGTCTTAGAACTCATTTTCCTTAAAATAAGGCTGGCACCAAAGCAAAGTCGTCAGGGTCACGGCCTTGAACCAAGCATTGTGCATGGCGTCCACATCGTCGGCACTGTGCCCTTTTTTGCCCAAAAAGCCCTTGATGGTGGCGGTAATCGGGTATATGAAGGCCACGAGGTAGCGGGCATGGATAATGGGAACGGCCTCCACCCCGTCGGTCTGGTTCTTCTTGGTGCTGTGGTGGCGTAGGGCGATTTCATGCTGGTAGTTGAGCCAGTCCTGGTCGTAGGGGCGGTTGCAGAGGTCGAGTATCCACTGCCCGAACCTGACCCGCACGGCACCAAGGTAGTCCATGTTTGGCTGGCCTCCTTTTGTGAAATAATGGAGCAGGTGCTCGTTGCCGCCCACGTAGCCATACCACAGGTCGAGCACGGCGTCGGTCTGGTCGGCCAGCACTGTTCCCGCCATGCGCAGGTAACGGTCATCTTCGTCCGACCAAAGCAGGGTCTTTTTGAGCAGAGCGAGGTCTTGCATTGAGACGGGGGAGGTGGCAAGCGAGGCGCTGCCATAGTCATAACCTTTGATTTGTGCCATGTTGAAATGTTTTTAAATGGTAATTGTGAAACGATGGCACAAATATAGTAAGGATTCCTAACTATATATCAAAAGGCAAAAAAAAATTACCACAACACAGCTAGCAAGCCCAAATACACCAATAGCATCAAGCCCACCAAGGCTAACCACGCCCGGTGCGCCCGCCTCATCTCCATAAACTGCCAGACGACCAGCAAAACCTTCACGCAGGCAGCAATTGCCAAGGTAAGTGCCAAAACGAAACCTGTTTTTTCACCAGCAGCCATCAGGCCAGAGGAAGCCGTGAGCAGCACGAGCAGCGCCAAGGTAAAGACGTTGTATTTCGAGGAATCCTTCATTTCATCAAGTATAAAACTGGGAACAACAGCAGCCAGATAAGGTCGCAGAGGTGCCAAAACGACGCCCCTGTCTCCACGTCCTCGTGGTTATTTTGGTGGTAAACGCCTTGCCGGGTCTTTCGGGCCAGCACCGCCAAAATCACGCAGCCCACCACCACATGCACGAAGTGGAAGCCCGTGAGCAGCCAGTAGAAAGTGAAGAAACTATTGTAACCCAAGTCGAAGCCGTTCGACAGTTTCCCGGCGTATTCCGTGCTTTTTATGGCCAAAAATCCCAGCCCCAAAACCAAAGCGGCGAGCATCCGGCGGTGGCTACCCAACGTTTTCCCCAGCTTCAAAAGGCGCACAGCTTCCGCCATGAAAAAACCACTGGTGAGCAGCACGAGGGTGTTCACCAAGCCCGTACTGGTACTGAGGTTTTGTTGCGCAGCAACGAACAAACCGGGGTCGAGGCTTCGCTGCCAGGCGAACGCTCCAATGCCCGCTGTGAACGTCACTAATTCCACGAGGATGATTATCCAGATTAGGATGCCGCCTGGTGGGTAGAGGAAATTTTTATGGTCAATTGATTCCATTTTCATTATTCATTTGTCCGACACCTTCGGCTGCTCACTGCTCATTCACCCTCCTATACAACAGCGCCAGCGCCTGCACCAACTGGTCGGGGTGAGAGAGGATATTGTAGTGGTTTTGCCCGAACATCTGAGGCAAGTAGTACCTCGCCACGCTTTCCACGGCCACGGCGTAGGTGCTGATGTGGCGCTCGTGCAGTTCCCGCAGCGCCTGCCGCACGTCGGCGATGCCGTACTGGCCTTCGTAGCGGTCGTAGTCGTTTGGCTTGCCGTCGGAGAGCAGCACGACCCATTTTCGGGTGGCGGGGTGCGCCTCAATCAGCGTCTTCGAGTGGCGAAGCGCCGGGCCGATGCGGGTATAGCCTTGTGGCTCCACGCTGCCAAGGCGCTGCTTGCCCTTGATCCAGCCCTCGCCGAAGTCCTTCAGCGTGTGGAAGGTGCAGCGGTTGCGGGTTTGGGAACAAAAACCGCCCACGGCGAAGTCCACGCCGTACTCGTTCAGCGCCTCCCCGAAGAGGATGACGGCCTGTTTTTCCACGTCGAGCACCCGGTTGCCATCGGCGTAGCTGTCGGTGGAGAGGCTGAGGTCGAGCAGGAAGAGCAGGGCAATATTGGGGTCTTTTTTGCGGGTGGAGTTGTAGATGTTTTCGGAAGGGGTGTGGCCGCTACGCAGGTCAGCGAACCAGTCCACGAGGGCGTCCATGTCAATATTCTCCCCATCTGGCATGCGCCTCACCATGCGCCGCTGCTGGTGGATTTGGGCAAATTTCCGGCGCAGGCCATCCAGCGTTTTCTTGTTTTCGGAAAGGCATTTTTGGGCATAGGTGAGGTCGCCGCCCTTTATTTTGCTCAAAAAAACCTTGCAGTAATCATGCTTGTACCGCTTTTGGGACAAGTCCCATTCGGGGTAGGTCACACAGGTCGTGCCATTGTCGGCATCCTCGCTTTCGGCGATTTTCACCGAGCCACGGAACTCCGCCCGATAGACCGAATGCGCCTGTTCGTCGGTGCGAACGAGGTGCTTTAGGTTCAGTTCGTTGAGCGCCTCAGCGTGCTCGGCCAGTTCGTCGTCGCCGTCGAAGCCCCGCCAGATACCGCTGAACTCTTCGGCGGTCTCCACCTTCTCGAAGTTGTGGGTGAGCATGTAATCGTCCTGCGCTTTTTTGTCCACGGCAATGACTTCCACCTCCTCCACGGGCTTAGAGGCAATCTCGGTGGTTGGGCTGTGCGGGTTCGTGCCTTCTGCCTCGCCGTTGGGATTGGCAGTGACGGGTGGGCCGGTCACGCCCTCGTTCACCATGTATTTCCCATAGAGCCAAAAGGTTTCTGGGCGGCTTTTCGGGTCGCCGTATTGTGCTTCAAAATGGGGTTTTACTTCGTAAAAGAACCGAGCCACGGAGGGGAACTCCTCTTGCATAAATCCCAAAATGATGGGTGCCGCCGCCGCTGCTTTTTGCTGTGCAATTTCAAGGCTTTGGGCTTCCATTTTGTTGTTCCAATTGAGCTGCTCCCGGCTTTGTATGCTTAGGTACACCACTCGGTACAAATAGAAATACAGGTTCTGCTCCGGGCTGGGCAGCTTTGAAAAACTGATGGGCAGGTAGAACGCATCGTCCTTCCAGCCACCCTCTTTTTCGGCGGGCAGGATGTCCACGTTGCGCCCCGTCAGCGCACGGGCAAGCAGCGTCAGGCGGGGGCTGATGGCTTCGAGCCTTACCGCAAGGGCAGTTTCTTCTTTGCCGTTGCTGAGCTTCCATTTATCGTAGAAGCCGAGGATTTTTTTGAATAAAATCTGGTCAAGTTCCATCTAAATAATTGCATTTCATTCATGCCAATGAGAAACTAAGCTAACTGGTTGTGATTTGCTTTCAATTCAGCCTTGGTCATAGCTATGTTGTTAGCAGTTTCCATTAGTAAGTTGTCAAGTTGCCTTGTAGTTATGCGCGACTTATGTGTTGTTTCAATTCTGGTTTTTAAGTCAAAGGATTTACAGAAAAATTTTGCATATTCTTTGTCAATACCCTTTTCTTGTAGAATGTATTGAAGTTCAATTGGAATCTTACTTGTGAATTTTCTCATCGCCTGTACAGCTCGACTATCATAAATGAAAAATAAATTTGGTAGGTGAAAATGCAGATACTTAGAAGCAAAAGAACGTTTATTTAATTCCGTGATTTTTGTTAAAATTTTCACCAACTCATTATGAACTTTCAGTATTTCGAGTATATTATTTGTGCTAAGTTGTTTGCCTTTTAGTTTTTTTAAATTATTGTCTATGTTTGAATTGATAAAAGCTGGAATTACATTATCTATGTAGAAATTATCGTTGATGATTGGGTCATCGTTCTTGTTCTTGCGTCTTTCAACAGCTGCAGCATATATCCGCCCAATGAAAAGAACCTTTGTTAATATTATGTCATCCTTATTATGAGAAGGATAGTCTTGGCAGAGGTTGTACAGGATTTTGTTTCCAAAATCCCAACATGTATTCTTAGCTAAATTTGAAATTTCTATTTCTGCTATTTTCATGTCGTTATGGATTTTACAATAATTGATTTTGATTTGAATCAACTACAAAAATAGCTTAATTGTGAGAAAGCATTCAATCGCTTAGAAATCCATCCTTCCTTATGCTTTCCTAACTTCTCGTGATTTTTTCATCAGCAGTTTTTGAACTGTTGCAAATTTTGCAACAATTGAATTGATTATTGCAAAATCAGTTGAAATCTAAGCCCGGCAATCGCTCAGGCTTAGAAATCCCTACCGAGCTTTCCAATCCTTCGCTATATCATCAAATCCGCCAAATCCTTCAGTGCCGCCAATGTTTCATCGTCGTCGGTGAGGGGTTGAATCATGCCTACTTCCACGGAGAGCCGCTTGGGCAACCCGCTATGGATGAGCTTGGCGGCATCCACTACGAGGCGGGTCGAGACGGTTTCCATCAGGCCCAGTTCGTTCAGGTTGCGGATTTTGTTGGCGATGCCAACGAGCCGCTTTGCGTCGGCTTGCTCGATCCCCGATTCGCTTTCCACGATTTCCCGCTCCATTTTTTCGTCGGGGTAATTGAAGGCAAGCGAGACGAAGCGCTGCCGGGTGGAGGGTTTCAGTTCTTTGAAGCCACGTTGGTAGCCGGGGTTGTAGGAGGCCACGAGCATGAACGAATTGGCGGCGGGCACTTCCTCCGGCACTTTGTCGAGGAAGAGTTGGCGGCGGTGGTCGGTCAGCGAGTGGATGGCCACAATCACGTCGGGGCGGGCCTCGGCTATTTCATCCAAATAGATGATGCTGCCATTGCGCACGGCGGTGGTCAGTGGCCCGTCCTGCCAGATGGTCTCGGCACCCTTGAGGATGTAGCGCCCGGTGAGGTCAATAGCCGAGGTCTCCTCGTGACATGCGACCGTGATGAGTGGCACATCAAGTCGGTGTGCCATGTGCTCCACGAAGCGGGTCTTCCCCGTGCCCGTGGGGCCTTTCAACAGCACGGCCAGCTTGTTTTCATGGCAATGGGTGAAGACCTCTATTTCTTTGCCGATTGGGCGGTAGTATGGTTGCGTTGTAATTTCCATTTTAAAAAATCTACAATTTTGTCATTGCCGAAGCTAACACGTGATGCAATGAGGGCAGTTGTAATAGCATTTATATTTCCCTCGTGACGTTGCGGGTTGCCTTCGGCAATGACAAAGAGGGAGAGAGGTGTTTTGAAACAAGCAAAAAGGGCAAGGCACCTGCGCAATTTATTGACAACTCATCACAACTCGAAAAACAACCAACTAATGAATGCCCTGCCCTTTTTGCTTGAAATCATGCCCGTTCCAGCGCCTCGTCCGTCGGCTTGCCGTACTTGAAAAAGTTCAAAACGAACATGACGATGCCCACGGTGAACAGCGTGGCCGCAGCGATGAGCACAAGGAAGTGTACCTCCATCGCCTGTTGGGTGTCAATGAAGTCCATACCCACTTTCCGTTCGAGGTAAACCTGCGTGACACCTGCTGCTGCAAAGGCCGTGGTCATGCCAATCATGCCAATATTGGAGAGCCAGAAGGCGTAGCTGGCACCAGGCGCAGTGTACAGCTTCCGACCCGTCATCAATGGGGTGGCGTAAGTTATCATGCCCAGCACCAACATGCCGTAAGCACCCCAGAAGGCCAAGTGCCCGTGCATCGCTGTCACGAAAGTTCCGTGCGTGTACATGTTCACGGCGGGAAGGGTGTGCGCCACGCCGAGCAGGCCCGCCCCCACAAAGGAGATAATGGCCGTGCCGAGCGTCCAGTTCAGCGCGATTTGGTTCGGATGGCGCTTCTCGCCCTTGCGGTACATGGCGAGGGCGAACAAGGCCATGCCAAGGAAGGCCAGTGGCTCCATGGCGGAGAAAATGCCGCCAATCATCAGCCAATATTTCGGCGTGCCGATATAATAGTAGTGGTGGCCCGTGCCGAGGATGCCCGATATGAAGGTCAGGCCAACGATGACGTACAGCCATTTTTCGATGACCTCCCGGTCAACGCCTGTCAATTTGATGAGCAAATAAGCAAGGATGCCGCCCATGATGAGTTCCCAAACGCCCTCCACCCAGAGGTGGACGACCCACCAACGGAAGAAGGAGTCCATCGTCTGGTTGTCGAACCAAATCATACCAGGCAGATAAAGCAGTGCGGCGAACAACAGCCCCATCGTGAGCACGAGGGAAGTGGTTGTGCGCTTTTTACCTTTCCAAAGCGTCATGATGATGATGTAGAGGAACAGCAGCACGTTGACCACCACGAGGTAGTCGAGCGGGCGGGGGATTTCGAGGAACTTGCGGCCTTCCCACCAGTTCAGGTGGAAGCCTATCACTGCCACGACGCCGACGATGGCGAGGCTCCAAAACTGTAGCTTGGCCAGTGGCACGGAAATCAGTTCATGCTCGGCCTCGTCGGGGATGATGAAATAGGCAGCACCCATGAAGCCGCTCAGAATCCAGACCACCAACAGGTTCTTGTGGGTGGCGGTGGCAGCGTTGAAGGGGATGAGGTCGTGCAGCCCATCATAGCCAAGGTGGGCGAAAGCCATGATGAAGCCGTAGGTGATTTGCAGCAGCAACAGCACGCCGCTGAGGGCGAAGAACCACCAGGCTATTTGTTGAGATTTATATTTCATTTTGAATTGATTTTTAGAACGGTGGACGGCAAATGGTTGACGGTGCCTGTCCTTGCGTCACGGAATTGAATTAAACAGTGCCAATCACTTGGCAGGAACGGGCACTTTGCTCTGCAAATCGGGCTTGGGCGGGAAGCCGTTCAGGTCTGCCTCGCCGACCCATTTCAGGAAGGCAATGACGTCGTTGGCATCCTGGTCGGACATAGCATAAGCCACCATCTTCCGGCCACGGGGCGCCCAAGGCTCCTTGACCGTCAATACGGTCTTGAGATAGGCTTCGCCCTTGCGCTCGTATGCTTTGGTGAGTTCTGGTGCATAGTAGGCTCCCTCGCCCATGATGGTGTGGCAGCCCATGCAGTTGTTTTTGTCAAAAATCTCCTTGCCCCTAATCACGGATTCCGTGAGGTTCTGGGCGTTGGTCTGCTTGGGCACTTCCCTTGCCAAGGTGTGCCAAGACAGCCCCAAGAAGATAAGGAAGAACACCACCGTTCCCCCCAGAAAAAAAGTCCTTGCCTGATTTTTCGATAGCATGACCGGATGTGTTTGGTGAAAAAATACAGTTAAAGAAATAAAGATGTTTTTATCTTTTATTCTACAAAGGGAAGGAGTGTGAGCAGCTTATTAAATGACAATTATCAGCTTGGCCAATGACTTGTGTCAGGGCTGATGCAATCCTAATATTTACCAAAACCTATTTACCCCAAACTTCGGATATAAGGGAAATTCCCCACTACCTTCCACTCGTTTTCGCCTACCATCGCCAAGGCGATGAAGGACGTGAAGTGATACACCTGCGTGAAAAGGAGGGACGGCAATCTTTACCCCTCAATCCCTCAAAAAAGGCATCACACTCGCCCAAACCGCCTGCCAGTTTTCCAAAAAACACCCATGCCCTGTGTTCGATATGATGCTGATTTGGTGCCGTGGAATGTGGCGGGCAGCGCTCACGACCCGCTCCACGGGGTTGCCGTCATCCCGGTCGCCAGCCATGACCAGTACCGGGCATTTGATGGTGCCCAGCATTTCCTTGCCCACCGTGACCTTATTATAGCAGGCGCAAACCCCAGCAAACATCTCATCCAGCCTCTCCGGTTCGGGGTTCAACCGCAGGTGCTGCGCAATGAAGGCGGGATCCATTTGCTTGGCCTGCGCTGCCGTGAAATTGAACTCCCTGTCACCTGGCGACAATGCCCCAGCGCCCATCACCACCATTTTTTTCACCCGATGGGGGTACATCGCTGCCAGTTGGTAGGCCGTATAGCCGCCGTCGCTGAAGCCGATGACCGTCACGCTGTCCTTCGTCACGGCGTTTATGACCGCCATGGCGTCGTTGGCTCGTTGCTGGAGCGTCAGCGGCTCGGTGCCGAGGATGGACTTACCATGCCCCCGTGTGTTGATGGCGATGACCTGATAATCGGCTTTTAAATGGTCAATAAAATCCGACATTTCAACGAGGGAGCCAAACAAGCCGCCGTGCAGCAGCACGATGGGCTGCCCTTGGCCATATACTTCGTAATAAATTTTGGCGTCTTTTGCTTGCACATAATGGCCCGCTTTTTCATTGGCGCCATAAGGGGTTTTATTTATGATATGAGGCGGCTGAAATGCACGTATTAACTGGAGAGTTGGCGTGGTGGGATTATTTTCTTCGGGAATAATCTCTAAATCCTTGAAATAACCTTCGGTGCCTATTTCTACCCAAAGCCCGATATTTCCAGAAGCATTGTCACCGTGTTTTAAATCATTGACGATAAAAACCGGATATTTACCATTATTCAAAAACAACTTGGCTTGTTTGCCATTTATTTCAATCCGCATGGTTATCCATTCATCCAGCCCCATGTCCGAATACGTTTCATACTGCCCTTTGAATTCTTCCTTTCTAAGCCGGTCGAATTTGTAATCAGGGTACGAGAAATATTGGATACTATGGTTGCGCCTGAATTGGTCATCGGCACGTCCATTGGTGGGTCGTAGGTAAACGGACTCAAACCTGTCATTTTCACCACCAATTCGGAAGGCGACGCCAATAAAGCCCCGTGCAAACGATGGTGCTGTTTTCAGCAACCTGCTCAAAACCTTCACTTCTATCACCCCGTTCGTGAAATCCAAATTTTTCAACTTCACGAAAGTGGGTTCGTCCACCACCACTTTCCCATCCTTATTTTCATAGGGCAATTTGTCCAAGTCTCGCTCGACTTTAAGTACCTGCTCGCCCGCAAAATCCACGACAGCGGCTTTGACGTTAGAGATTTCGAATTCATGGCCCTCGAATTGGAGATTTTGGGCGTAAATAGTTGAAAATGAGGCGATTAATAGTAGGATTGCTAAAATTTTCCAGTACATTCTGATGCTTTTATTCGATTTAAGACTAAACAAGTTTTCAAAATTGGAAACGGCCCCGCACCACGAAAGTATAATGCTTGCAGGTGAAGTCTTATTGCAAAATCAACTGCAGTCGCTTGCCTTTCCGCTGGCTTGTCTTGCCAATTTTCTTTTCCACGGCTTTAAGTGGGAGGTATTGCTGGAAATGGGCAATGAGTGGGTGCATGGGGCGAAGGTAGCGTTTTGGATTGGGCTGATTTCAATTCACCCCACTAAACTCCCCCGGTACAACCCCACCCGCTGTTTGAAAAAACGGCTGAATGCTGTGGGCACTGGAAGCCCTACCCCAAACAGTTGACACCTTTTTGAAAGGTGTCAACTGTTCCACGCCCTTAAAACCACCCGAAAATTTCTAGCACCTGCCTGCATTTTGTTCGATGGATGGGCGTAGCTTTGCAGTAGAAGTCGAGCCTAGGGCAAGCCCTTGAAAAGGGAGTTGAACGGCGATAGGCTTGGTTCGTGTTTTGTATTGCTGGAGCGGAACGCCACGAGGTAAGGGGTTGATTTTTAGGGGGGCGTGGTGGGAGGTGCGGCAATAGGGACGTTAGCGGTTATTATACAGACCACACTACTTATGGACAAATCTCAAATTGAAAAAATCATTCGTTCGACAGTTCACATTATAATGAGCGAGCCTGTAACTATGCTACCAAAAGGAATTGGTTCAGGTTGTATTGTTAACTATAAGGACAAAGAAATCTTATTGACTGTTGCCCACGTAACAGATAAAGAAGCAGGTACTTGCATTGTATCAGGACTACCGCCAGTTAAAGGTCAAATGCCTCTATATTCTGTTGGAGCAATGAATTATCTTGAAAAATATGATGTCACTAAATATGAAGAACAAATTGAAATACTAAAGAATAAACCTGAAAGAATTGAAGAGATTGATTTTGGGTTAATCGACTTTAGTTATGCGACACTTATGCACAAGGCAGACTTCATTCAAAACGAAATTGAGTTCAAGGAGTTTACTGTTAAAAAAAGTAAGAAACTTTTAATAAAAACAGATTTAACAGACAAACCTACAGTTGAAAAAGAGTATGGATTTTTCGGACGTATAAACCCATTATTTCTCAAGGGGACACCTATGGGCGATGTATTTGAAACTCAAGAAACATTTTACGGTGGACTGAAATTTATTCGACAAATCAAGCATTATTACGAATTTGAACTTCTTAATCCAATTCAAGACAACGCTGATTTTAAAGGAACAAGTGGTGCACCAATATTGGACACAGATGGAAACCTTGTTTCACTAATCACTCACGGTTATGAGGGAGCAAAAAAAATTTATGGTATTGCTTTGGCGGACTTTAAAGTTGGCGTTGATATAACATTATTGACAGACGAAAATAACAACCGCTAACATCGGTTTGGCAATAGTGGGGCTGTAGTATAAACCTCAACATTAGTAATTCTATTGAGCATTTGTACAAACTGAATTTTTGTTCTTCGATTGCCCCACCATCGCCAAGCCGGAAAACCGTTAACTCCCCTCCTTCTACCATTCAAATTCACCTCCCGAAACTCCCCCGGCGCAATCTCCACCCGCTGCTTGAAAAAACGGCTGAAATGCTTGCGGCTACTGGAGTGAAGCGCCCAAGGCGATTGACGTACATTTCGTGAAAAACGAAATCGCCCCGACGCGCATGGGCGAACCGCCCTTCCCGCCCATCTTCGGGGCGCTGTCGAATGCGCTGTACAAGGCAACGGGGAAGCCAGCCGTTTTTGGGGGAGCGGGCGGTGATGGGATGAAAAAACGGGCGTGACTTCGGTTGCGCCCTTTTTATTTTCCTAACTATTTCTTGCCTTCTAAATTTCCTTTATCTTCGCCAACACTACACTAAACTACTTGAGAAAACTAACGGACAAACGAAAATCTGTTAGTTCATGCAAACCCTTTATGAAGCCGTCTTCACGGTATGGAATATTGTCACCTTGCTTCTTTGCGCTCTATTTCCGATAGTTATTTTATGGAAATTTGCGCACACCCGGGAATTAGTTTCTTACATCCCTGCCTTTTGTACTTCCATCGGACTTTTGATGACGTTCTTGGTTTTGTGGAAAACCCTCGGAGTGGACTTGCAAAATTTAAACTTGACGGGGCAGGATAGCGTGAAAGAAACCATCCTACAACTATCCAACAAATTCTCCTGCTCACTCATTGGAATTGCTGCCAGCATAGGATGGAGCATTTGGCTCAAGTCCCGTTCTGGAAAAGAGGCGCTTGAAAAAACGAAACACCCCTGGGCGGAAAAAGACCCACAGGAACTACTCTGGGAACTTGTGCAAGGACAAAACAGCACACTCCATGTGGCACGGGAAGCCGAAGCTACCCGTCAAGAGCATCACTCGCAAGTATTGGAAGCCATACAAGGCCATGAGCATGAAATGACTGCACGGCTGGACACGCTCGGCGAACACGTTCAAAATCACTTGGGCGAAACCTTTACTAACCTGCAAACGCTGCTAAAAGACCACCTTGAACACCTCGGAGCTGAGGCGCTCGACCGCTCGCGCCAAAACGTAGAGGATATTCACCAACATTTTACGGATAATACCCGCCAATTGCTAGAAGCCTACCAATCTGGATTGACAGAAAACCTCAACGCCGTGCTTGCTTCGGTGGGTAACTTGCAACCCTCACTGGATGCCTTGCTTGAAAAAATATCGCAACGCATGCAAGCGACGCAAGAACAAACCGACAAGCAAACCCAAACCCTTCGGGAAGGCTTCGAAACAGGGACAAAGGCGATGCTTGACAAATTCGGAGAGCAAGCTGACAGACTTGATCAGACTTTCCAACGCATCAATGATACATTTTCGACATTGGATGAAAAAGTTATAGGTTCTACCCAAGCCATTCTCGACGACAACTTAATACAGCTCAAGCGAGCATTTGACTCTATTGAAGAAATGCAATCCCGCTCAAAAACTTTTTTGGAGGAAACCACTAAGCAGTTCAGTCAATCCGTCATGATGCACCGGGAAACCTGCGACAGTCAGCAGCAAATACTTGAAAAAGTGGAAGCCCAACTCGCCTTGCTGGAAGGCCTCCATACTAATGCCACAGACCACTTCGAGGGTTGGAAAACGCAATTGGAGGAAGTTAAAAACCTACGAAATAGGGTCAGCGAAATAGCCAACACCATTGATGAATTACAACAACTGAACGAGCGACTGGCAAAACTACCTGCCCATTTCAGTAACTAAAACCCAAAACACCGATGTTCTCCCAAAAAAAGGAAGAAGACCACAGCCATTGGATTAGCTTCACCGACTTGGTATCGGGCTTTATGATTGTTTTTATTGTGATTTCCCTTATTGCCTTGTTCCAGTTGAAGCCTTGCCCGACGTGCCCACCACCTTGCCCGTCCTCTGACATTGATACAATCTCAAATGTAACTGGGCTTAAGTACATTGAACTGGTTGACATTTTCAGAAACCGCTTACAAGGTTGGCAGGCCGTGGAAATTGCAGACAGTGCTACCATTCGTTTCTCCGTGCAGCAAACAAGCCCAGACCCGTTGTTTCGGGAAGGAAAGGACGAGCCCACCACTTATTTCAAAAGCATTTTAGATCGTTTTCTCCCTATCTATTTCGAGGAGATGTACAAGCTCTATGGAAAGCAGGCGACAGAGAAATTCCAAATCAGGGAAATCCGCATCGAAGGACACACTGACTCGCGGGGACCATACATGGAGAACCTGATACTCTCAAGTAACCGGGCGCTTCGGGTACAGCAATACTTGCTGCTCCATCCTGGAATAAAGCAGTACGGAAACCAATTCAGTCGATTTATGGAAAAAAACTCCATTGCCTGTGGCTACTCATTTTCCCGACTGCTTGATAACCAAGGCAGGCTACTGGAAAGCTCAGGTCAAAATGAAGACCTCGACAAGTCCCGCCGCGTAGAGTTCAGGATTATTCTCGAATACAAAAATCATTAATCCATGCGCATCCGAAACTTGACCGACTATGTCGCCAACCTCACTGGCATGCCTCCCACCGAAATGCTTGGCAGGGACAAATTGCTGGAAAAACTGCAAGGTGCCGATCAAAACCTAGAGCAGCATGTGGGCAATCTCACCAGTTTTGCTACCAACTCCGGGGAACAGATTTTTTATGAATTGTTGCAAAATGCTGAGGATGCAGGGGCAGGACAGGTCTTGTTCTTTTTCGAGGAAAATAACTTTCTGGCAATCAATAATGGCAAGCCTTTTTGGACGGACGCCCCTGTTGCTGGTGAAGAAAGAGAAGGACAATTGAAAAGTTTTTTGGCTAAAGGGAAGGGGTTAAAATTCGGCGACCCCGGCACCATTGGCAACAAAGGGCAAGGTTCCAAATTGCTCTATGATTTGCTCTTGCCACGCAGCGGAAGCGACGCACTGGCAACTGAACACGCACTTGGAAAAGCCATTTTGAAGCAGCGAAAAGCCCCCATTCTGTTCAGTTGGAACAACTTGGTTGACTTGGAGCGCCTACAAAACTGGAACGGACAACCACTTGAAACTGGCAGTTTTTCCGATGAAAACCTGCCCTTACTTGCTCGGCTTATTTACACCTATTATCCTGCCATGCCAGGGGAAAAGCGCTATCTCATGGACGGCACGGAAGCAGAATTGTTCCCGCAGGATAAGTTGGCACAGTGTGTTTCCTTTTTACAGGACTGCCTGCCTCACCTTCAGCTAACGGCATTCCCGAAAGGAACATTAACTTATGTGCCGCTCGGTGAAGGGCAAGCGGCACATTTGGAGTCTTTACTGGACAACATCAAACCGGGGATTGCCAACTCCCTGAATTTGCTGAACAACCTGCGTAGGGTAGAAATACAGGGAAAGCTCGTCCAAAAAACAGCCGATGTACGCCTCTTACAGTTACCCACACTCGAACTCGGCGAAGACAAATATTCCGTGAAAATCGCCATGCTGAATGCCCCTGCCAGTTTCCAAGGAAACCTATGCAATTTTTTTCAGTTTTTCCCAATAACGGATACGGCTTACGGCTTGAAGTTTTTGTTCGATACCAAAGGATACGGCATAGACAATGCCCGTCAACGCATTGATTTTAGCAAACCCCGGAATATAGAGGTCTTAACTAAAATCAGCCAAAGCATCCAAGAACACCTCTGCCAACTGCGCCAAACTGGAGAGCGGGAGGGAGCTATTGCCCTGTTGAAATGCATCGTCACTGCTGATGAAATCACCAGACCGTCCCTAATCGAACAACTTTTTTATAAAAACCTGCTCGAAACCGCTCAGGAAAACCTGCCCACACAAGCTGGCTTTGCCGACGAATCTACCCAAGTCGCAATCAAGCACACACGGCTCTCCGTTTCCCCAATCATGCTGGGCATCAATGACGTGGATTGGCTCGCTACAGAATTCGAAGATTATACCACGTATTTTGAGGAGCGCCTGGACTTGGACGCTTGGACAATAAAAGACCTCCTTGAAAAAGCTGAACGCACCGCTCTTTCTGGTTGGCTCAAAAGCCTCTCTGTTGCAGATTATCAAACCCTGTTGGATGAAATGACAGAGCAGGTGAAAAACTACACGGAGCTAAAAGCCATTCCCTTTTTGCGGTTTTCAGATGGGGAAGCCCAATCGCTATTAGAGGTTGCCGAAGACGCCGGGTGCCTGTTCCTGTTGCCGGAACTTCAGTCCCTTCAGTCAATGCTTGAACGTGGCGGGCACTGCTGCGCTGGAGGGCTGTCCGATGCCCCAAAACTTTGTGAGATGATAAAAGCCAGTGGGAACTGGAAGGGCGAGAAATACTTGCAAAAATTTCTGGAACCCCTCGCAAAACTACCGATGAGCCGGGACGAAAAATGGGTAGTTTTTGAAGCCTTTGGATCGGCAGATGACGGGGAAGATTTGCTGCGAAATGAACTCTTGCTTTTTGAAAATCAGTCTGGTGAGCGTCGCCCGCTTTCCCGCCTGTTGCGCCACGCTTCGGAACTTGCGCCCAGCGGTTTGCTGAAAAGATACTCACTGAAAGCATCAGAAAATTACTTTGATGAACTTGACGAATACTTCCTGCCCCAAGACCAAATCTGGCAAGAACTACTGGACGACTGGGAACCCGCCAACCTGCCCGACATAAACCATTTTTCACTTTTGGTCAATGACTTGAACCACTTGTTCAATCTGGCAAAAGAACCAGCCCGAATGAAGGACGATTGCCAATGGATATGGACGGAGCCTGAAAAACCTGCCAGCACATCAGAAGTCTTTTTTCATCAAAAACTGAAAGAAATGGAGGAACCCGACTACCTCCACCTCTCAGGCATGGTGGCTAAATGGACGAACCTGAGAATCCTTCCATTCACTTCTATTTCTTCCATTTCAACCGTCCGTTTCGTTTCCCTGCCAAACACAGGACTTCGCATGCTGGCTGAACAATGGACAGAGGACGCACAAGAAGTTAACAAGCTCGACTTGGGCATATTGAAAAAAATCCGCCTCACTGGCGAGCGGGTTTTTGATATTTTTTGGATTAGTGGCGAAGCACCTGTTTTCCAGCTTCAAAAAAGAGAAGGCAAAGATTGGCAGTATTTTTCCGAAGACAGGCAACTTAACAATTTTCTCAGTGGGCAACCGAACTACAATTTGCTCCCAAGTCGATTGCTGGGTGATTTTCAGGATGACGAAAGTTTACTCAGGGAGAGCGAGGAGTTTGCTTTCAATTTGATAGATGATTTTGGTGCAAACCCGAACTTTATTGACTTGATTATAAAGATTATACATGGCGAGCGGGTGAGGCACAAATTTTTGGAAGAGCTTGACCGTATTGATTTGTTTTCCGGCGAAAATCCCCCAAAGTATGAAGGAACTTTTGAAGGGAAAGTCATCCGCCTCCTTGCGGAAAACAGGTGGGAAAACGAATTCAGGAACAAGATTTTTGTTGACAACCATCGGCTTGAAGCATTTGAGTTTACAGACAAAGTGGAAGTAGATATTGAGGAAAAATCAATTCGGTTTTCCCTGTCCAAATTGCTTCCTGAAATGGCAGGCAGCAGCGACGTTTTGACCAAAGTGAAAAACAAATTTGACGGCGGATTTGGGCAATTGTTTAGTACTTCCAGAAACTATCCCAAAAGCGATTTAGCTGCTCAATTGAGGAAATTGACTACACTCGAAAACGTAGAACAGCTTGCCTTTTTGATTGCATTTTCAAGAAGCAAAGATTGCACATTACCCAGCCCAGAGGCGATTTTGAACGGGTTGGACTGCACGGCACTTTCCGAGCAACAGGCACTGGATATTTTCTTTGAAAAGAAGCTGCCTTTTTTCTCAAAATATACCTTGCCGCCTACTTGGTGTTCACTGCCCCGTTGTTTGGATGCCCCTCAATTTTCGCTGACGACGGAGCAACTTCCGGGCTGGTTAGTCCAATGGAAAAATACAGTTGATATTGCCCTAAAAACGCAATTCTTACTCGACGCCGGGATGCAGGGGCAGGATTCGCCAGTTTATATTTTCCGCCAAAAAGTAGCGGACGACGAAACGGTTACAAAAGAGTTAGCGGATGAACTGGTTTTAAACAGCTTTTTTGCAGCCAACACTTTTGAATGGATGGCGCAACGCTTTCCGCACACATTTTTACGTGAAAGCCATTTGGCGCAGTCGGTCCATAAGCTCGCCGAAGCCCATATTTCAACACAAAATGAGTTGCCGCCGCTTTTACTTTCCTTATTTACAAAAGGCGAAACCGTTGAACTGAAATTTCGAAAAAAGGGTGATTGGCATACCGCCTGTTTTTTGGAAGATGAGCCGGAGGAAGCGAGGATTTGGGGGAATATGCCACCTGAAAAAATCATTTTAGAGGCAAAAAATCATTCTAAAAAATTCCTCGCACAGCTTCAATCCGAAGGCGTAGCTGCCGCCAAAATCACCGCTGAAGTTTCACCAAATGCCGAAGACGGATTGACAGAATGGGAAGATACGAGATATCTGGAGTGGAAAAAAACGGACGGTGCAGCCTACTGCATCTGGCACTCGCCACAGGAAGTGCCTTTTGATTTTTACCTTGAAACTGGTGAGGAGAAACTGCCCGTCGGGCATTTCCACACAGGTAAGGCGGAACGGCATGAGCGGGAAGGGCTGAATAATTTGTATTTGCACAGGAAAACGGAGACGGAAGACATTTTGGGCATACTGGCAGACCACGAAGAAAAGCTGTTTGGAGGAGATAAAAGCTTGCTAATCAAATTGTTGCGTTTGAATTTGAGCAACCAAAACGGCTCGGCTACTTTGTCGGAAGAAATAAACATGATGACTTCAGAAGGAAACCCATCTTCGGGTACCGGCAAATATGATTTTGATGAGCCACTTGATGAGGGAGAACATACTAAACTGAATGAAAACCTTGATTTGATAAAAGGCTTGCTCGAAAAAGCAGGAAGGGAAGCGCTGGAAGAATTGCTCGAAAACTGGGAACGTATTCGTTTTGGTGAAAAAGATGACGATACCACACCCAATTCGCTGGTCGGTTTAATCGGTGAACGTTTGGTATTTTTATTATTGAAAAAAAGGAATCCGGAAGCAAACTATGTAGCCCAAGTGGTTAAAGAATATGATATTGAGTTACCTAACGGGAGCAAAATAGACGTTAAAACGACCCTCAAAAGTGTGCGTGAAGCTGACCTTGCAGTGCCATTTTTCCTGCAAAATTCGGAAATCGAATACTTAAGGAGAAAAGCGCCTTTGGAAGATTATTATATCATTCGCATGAGCCTGAAAGACTTGGGGTTAGAAGACCTTTATGAGTATTTCAAAAACAAAATCAGCGAGTTCAAATTAAGCCATGAATGGATTCCTGAGATTGACGCTAAGTTGCAGGCTCGCCTTCAAGACTCAACTCTAACTGAAGATTTCAATCGAAACCAAGTGACTATTAAAATGAGTATGCCGCAGCGGAAAATCGAGGATTTGTTTATTTGAACAAACAGTACCAGCATGATTTTATGCGCCAGCTTAATCAAATTTCCCACCCATCTTCGGCGCACTGGCGAATGCGCTATACAAGGCAACGGGGAAGCGGGTGTATCGGCAGCCGTTTTTGGGGGAGAAGGCGGAGATGGGGTAAATCAAAAAGCAAGGGCGCAACCGAAGTCACGCCCTTGCTTTATTTTTTAGATGAATTTCGATGAAACCCATACCCCTATCTTTCAAAAACCACTTTCCCTTTCAAGTAGGTCAAATCCACCTTCGTCCCATTGATTTGGTTGGCGGGGATTTCAAAAATATTTCGATCGAGTACAATCAGGTCAGCCTCCTTACCCACTTCGATAGAACCCACTTTTTGTTCCTGCCGCATCAAGTAGGCGGCGTTAAGGGTATAAGCTTTCACGGCATCTTCCAATGAAATCTCCTGTGGGGTGCGGGTCACGGCGTTCTGCATCCCGATGAAGGGGTTCAACTCGCTCACGTCCCAATCGCTGCTAAGGGTGAGCCTTGCGCCCGCATTTTTCAGGCTTTTCAGCGGGATGTTGGCGTTGTTCAGCGCCGGGCCGATGAGGTAGTCGTTCTCGTGCCAATGGTCGGGCTGGGTGAAATCGCCCGCCACCTGTGCGTCGGCAGTGGCATTTAGCTGCGCAAAACGGGGGATGTCCACTGCATCCACGTACTCGACGTGGGTGAGGCGGTGCCTACCCGCCGAAGTGCCGCCCTGCTCGATGGCGTTCAGGCTCTCGTGAACGCCTCGGTTGCCGAGGGCATGGATGTGGAAGTCGAAGCCCGTGCCCTCCAGCGCAGCGATGTACTGGGCGAGGCGGCTTTCGGTGAAATAATTCAATCCTTTGTTCGTGCAGAGTTCAAAATAATCAATCAGATAATCGCCGTGCATGGCGGCGGTCGTGTTGTGGATGATACCGTCGGAATAAACTTTTATCTGGTTGATTCTCACCAATTTGTTTGGGTCGTTGCTGAAGAGGGCTTTGATGGCGGCGATTTGCGAAGCGTCGTCTTCCGTCGGGTACGCCCACAAGCCGAGGTTGATGCGGCAGGTCAGTTTGCCATCCTGCTCGATTTTTTTCCAGGTATCCTGCTGGTTGCGCTTCCAAAAAGTGCGGGCTTCCGAGACGGAGGTGATGCCGTGCTTCGCAAGCTCTGGCAGGGCAAATTCCACCAAGCCGTTATAGTCGTTTTCCATGCTTTGGGCAGTAGGCACAAGGGCGAGTTCCATGAGCAGTTCGCCTGCATTGTCAATGAGGATGCCGTTGGGTTCGCCTTGGTCGTTGCGCATGAGGATACCGCCGGTCGGGTCGGGCGAGGCGGCGGTGAAACCCAGCAATTCAAGGGCTTTCGAGTTGCACCAGAGCGAGTGCGAGGTCTGTTCCATGATGCCCACCGGGCGGTCACTCACCACATCATCGAGGATGTCTTTCGGGTCACGGTCGGCTTCGAGGACGGTTTCGAGGAGGTGCCCCCAGCCGAGTAGCCAGCCCGTTCCGGGGTTGTCGGCGTGGGCGTCCGCCACATTGTCGGCGTAGTTTTCGGGGTCGGTCTCGGCGTCGTCGAGGATAAACTTG
>WBZL01001628.1_pt1 | contig 23085 bp, 14 predicted proteins | sample 5204291 | NCBI WGS metagenome assembly WBZL01 (sample SAMN12344345, study PRJNA552823) | activated sludge metagenome | biome: Activated sludge suspended growth; feature: Nitrification reactor; material: Wastewater; isolation source: activated sludge from nitrification reactor of wastewater...
GGCAATTGATAATTGACAATTGACAATTTCATCGGGATCGAGGGGGATGAGGACATTCCCTTGCGCGTCCACCCGTTCGTTCACTTCCAGGCGGAGATCGTCGGGGACAAGGGGGGCGGGGAGGGTGGGGGTGAGGTCGTAGAGATCGGGGCGATTTTGGCGACCAATCGCGAGGACATCGCGGAACCCGCGCGTGGTGATCAGAGCGGTGCGTGCGCCTTTGCGTTCGAGGAGGGCGTTGGTGGCGACGGTGGAGCCGTGGGTGATCCAGTGGGCAGTGGGCAGTGGACTGTGTTCAGTATTCAGTGGACTGTGGTCAGTAGTCAGTGGATTGTGGTCGGTGGGGAGTGGCGGAGGATCGGATGGGGTACGGAATACGGAATTCTGACGATTAATGTGTGCAATGCCTTCGAGGACGGCTTCGGCTGGGTTGTGAGGCGTGGAGGGAAGTTTGAAGGTGGAGAGGTCTCCGGTGGCGGGGTTGAAGATGACGAAGTCGGTGAACGTGCCGCCGGTGTCAATGCCGATGCGGAGGGGGTATTCCTTCTGGCGTGTTACGATGGAGGACATAACCTGAGTTAAGCAAACTCACGAAAGGCACGTTTGACCAGCATCACCAATTGGGCTAAGCCTTTTTCCAGAGGAGGCGTGTCAATATATTCTTGAATAGTATGTGCGCCCCCGCCGGTCGTCAACCCAATACAAATGGCGGGCAACCCACGGCTAATGGGAATGTTGGCATCGGTAGAACCGATACTAAGATGAGGCAAAATTCCTTGTTGTTCCAGACATTCCCCGGCGAATTTTACCAGAGGATGATGGGGGGGGATTTCTCCAGCGGGGCGGTCCCCGATCACTTCGGCGGAAAACTGCACGTCGGGCTGGTTTGCCTGGGCGACGAGGGTTTGTACTTGTTTGACCAGGAAATTCAACGTATGCGGATTTTCGGAGCGCAGGTCCAGTTCCAAAAAGGCGTGCGGCGCGATGGTGTTGATCGAGGTTCCCCCCTGGATGATGCCGACATTGAGAGAGGTCCGCGGTTTTTCGGGAACGGGGAGCGCGGTCAGGCGGGTGATGAATTCGGCCAACTCGTGAATGGCCGAGGGTTTGCCGTAACTCCCCCAGGAGTGCCCCCCTTCGGTCGTGGCGCTGATCCGGTATCGGCGCACGCCCAACGCCCGGTGATAAATCTTGCCGAACGACACCCCCTCCAGAATAAGGTAAGCGCTTGGAGTGTTGCCAAACCGCTCAACCACCGCTTTCATCCCGTAGAGGTCTCCCAGCCCTTCTTCGCCAGTGTTGGCGACAAGCCACACATCCCCCGGCAGAGAGATGTTTTCCGCGCGAAGGCTCCACAACAGGGCAAAAAGGGAGGCGACGGCCAGCGAGTTATCTCCAATGCCAGGGCCGTGAACCTTGTCCGGGGTACGGGTCACCTTGAGGTCGGTGGAAAAGGGGAAGACGGTATCGGTATGGGCGCTGACCACGAGCGGGGGAGTTTTCCCGTGGCCGGGGAGACGGGCGTACACGTTCCCCGCGGGGTCGGTGGAAATATCCGAAAGCTTTTCTTGCTCAAACAGCGTTTGGACGAACCGCGCCCGATCCGCTTCATGAAAAGTCGGGGCGGGAATTTGTTGAATTTGAATAGTGAGATCGATGAGGCGGGAAAGGATAGAAGACATAGGCGGGGGTTAGATTTTTCTCACCGATTGGCGCAGAACTTCCAGACGGGCTTCTGCGAGGCCGGGGAGGGTGTCGAGGGCATAAAAAGGACTGCTTCCTTCAATGGAAAGCGAGGCAGAGACGTTGCCGTACAGGGCGGCTTCGAGAGGGTCTTTTGTCCGGCGATATCCGGCGAGAAAGCCCCCACAAAAGGCATCCCCTGCCCCGGTGGGGTCGGTTTCGCGGCTCGGGTAGGCCGGGATTTCCCAGCGGGTTTTTGTGCCCGCATCGTACAGGAGTTGGCCTTGAACAGCGCGTTTGATGACAATGATTTCGCATCCGTAGGAGGCGAGGGCTTCGGCCATTTCCCACAGGTCTTCACTTCGCCCGCGGAAGAGGGCACGCACTTTTTCTTCCGAGGGAAGGAAGGCGGACAGGCCAGTGACGATGGAGGGGACGAGATCGAAAAAGAGGGGGTCCATGTACCCGCGTCCGGGGTCAAGGGTGAGGGTGATAAACCCGGCCTGACGCAAAACGGCAGGGAGTAGGCTGTGACTGACGTAATCGAGGGGGCAGAAGTGGGCACTGGTCGCCAGCATGTAATCCGGGGGGATATCGCTTTGGCGAAGGGAAGTTTCGAGAAGTTGGGTACGGTTGTCCAGGTGGGCGGAGGCGTCGCGGTAGCCAAAAAGCACTTTGGGGAAAGGCAGTTTATGGCTGGCAAAATGCGCGACAGGGTTATCGGTGTGACGGGTGCGGAGGTCCGTGAAAGCGATGAATTGCCGCAAGTCTAGGGAATTGGGCAGGATACGGATGCCTCGAGTATCGAGACCACGTTGTTGAAATTGTTCGAGCCACGCGCGGGGATAATCCTCCCCCACACGGGTGACCACCCCCACGCGCGATTCCCAGAGCGAAAGGCCCGAGGCGGCGTAGAGCAAGTTGCCGCCGGGGGTATCCAATTGCGGGCGCCCGGTAGGCGGAAGCAGAAACATGCGGGACAAACGACCAAAGATGAGGTAAAAAGGGGGGAGTGTGCTTTGGGGATTGGAAAGCATAGCGGCGATTATACCCTCTCTTGATAAGAGCGTTATTCTATGTTATGGTAGCGCGCACAACTCACAAAGGGCAATTGCGCCAATTCAAACCTAAAAGCCCGCCCCCTAAGGGTTGGATCGTTACGAAAAAGGATACCTCTCTGCTTATGTCAACAAAACTTAGTCGATATTGTGATGGCATCATGGAAGCTGTTTGGCTGGCGGCCTTGGTGACGGTGCCTGTCTTTTTCAACATCTATTCCAGCCGCATTTTTGAACCCGATAAAATAGCGTTGCTTCGCAGTTTAGCCCTGGTGTCGTTGGGGGCGTGGATCATCAAGTTGATCGAGCAGGGGGGGGTGGTGTGGGAAATGAACCGTGAGCCGGGGGAGGGGTGGGTGCAAACCCTGCGAAGAGTCCCTCTGGTTCAACAAATCGTCTTTTTGATTGGGGTTTTGTTGGTGGCGACCGTTTTTTCCATCAGTCTGCGAGCCAGTTTTTGGGGATCGTACCAACGGCTTCAGGGAACATACACCACGTTTGGGTATCTTGTCATTTTTGGGACGATTGCGGCGAATATGCGACGACGCGAGCAGGTCAATCGGTTGATTTTGACCGTGATCCTGGCGAGTTTGCCGATTGGATTGTACGGCATTTTACAGAAATTCCAAATCGATCCCGTTCCCTGGGGCGGGGACGTCAGTCGGCGGATTGCCGCGAACATGGGGAACTCCATTTTTGTGGCGGCCTACCTGATTTTGGCTTTTCCGTTGACGTTAGGAAAAATCGTCGAATCGTTCACGGCGATTTTGGAAGACGAAGAGCGCGTGGTTGCGAATGTCGCCCGCGGCACCATTTTTGTCTTTACCGCGGCCATCCAACTCATTGCCATTTATTTGAGCGGCAGTCGTGGGCCGTTTCTGGGAATCTTGGCCGGAACCTTTGTGATGGTCTTAATGCTCTCACTGTATTGGAACAAACGCTGGCTCACCTTGAGCATCATGGGCGTGGCCGGGGCGGCGTTGGCGTTTTTGATCGTGTTCAGTATCCCGAACGGGCCGTTGGCAAGTTTGCAGGGGCGTTCCGGGTTGGGGCGGTTGAGCAAGGTCTTTGAAGTCGATTCCGGGACGGGGCGGGTCCGGGTGTTGATTTGGGAAGGGGCCGCAAAACTGGTCGCGTTACACAAAGCGATTGAATTTCCCGACGGGAGCAAGGATGTTTTCAATTTTATGCGCCCGCTCATCGGCTACGGACCCGAAAGCATGTATGTGGCGTACAACAACTTTTATCCCCCGGAACTGGCAAACATCGAATCCCGCAATGCCTCGCCCGACCGTTCGCATAACGAAACCTGGGATGCGCTGGTCACCACCGGCTTTTTGGGGCTAATCGCCTATTTGACCGTGTTTACGTCCATTTTTTATTATGGCCTGCAATGGCTGGGGATGATCAATTCCACCCGCCAACGCTATCTGTTTTTGGGTCTGGTGTTGGGCGGGGGTGCGGCCACCGCGACTGGATTTATCCTGTGGGGGGGCGTGGGTTTCTTTGGCGTGGGCTTCCCGTATGGGATGCTCACCGGTCTCGGCATCTACCTCGCTTTGATTTCGCTTTTCTCCCGATACAATCCCCCACAAACCGAAGGCGAAAAACTTCGGGCGCTGACGCTGATGATGTTCCTCGCCGCGATCATCGCCCACTTCGGCGAAATCCACTTAGGCATCGCCATCGCCGCCACCCGCACCCACTTCTGGGCGTACACGGGAGTGCTGATGGCCGTCGGTTACATGATGACCCGCAAAGGGGTGTACGGCACGATCGCCTCCTCCGAACCCGCAGAGGGCACCCTCGCCCTCGAAACCCCGGCCCCCATCGTGGACACCAAAAGCGCCGCCAAAAAACAAAAACGCCCGAACGTACGCCGGACGTCCACGCGTGAAGCCCCGACCTGGCAACGTTTCGCCGTCGTGGGCGGTGTGATTACCGCGTTTATGCTCAGTACCTTAGGCTACGATTACGTCACAAACTCCAAACGGGTCATCTCCGGGCTGGATATTCTTTGGACCTCGGTGACCACCCTGCCGAACAAAGATTTTCAGGTCTCATACGGCATTCTCGCCTTGATCATTACGTTATGGCTGGCGGCTACTGTACTTTTTACAGCCGAAAATAAAGCCGTCAACCAAAGCAACTGGTATTCAGCCTTTGGCCTCACGCTTGGGGTGTCTGGCGGACTGGCCTTGTTATTCTGGTTTATCCATGCCAGTGGACTGGCGGGAGTTGTGCGGACCGCCGCGAGCATCCAACAACAAAATGGGGGGGTGGTAGACCTCGAAAGTATCATTGCCCAGGCGACCAAGTTGGAAGGTCTGCTGACGACGTATTACGTGTTTCTGATCGGGGCGGTCCTGCTTCTCGCGGCATTCGTTTCGGGGGAGGGATCAGCCCGGGATGAGGTGGCCCGCGGAACCATGAGTCTGGTGTCCGTCGGCGTCGTGGTCATTGCGGTGATGTCCCTGATCAGTTCCACAAATTTGCGGGTCATTCATGCCGACATCGCCTATAAACTGGCTGATCCGTTTGCCCGTGGCGAAGACCCCCAACAATGGGAATATGCTATCGAACTGTACCAGCGCGCCAACGCGTACGCCCCCTCCGAAGATTATTATTACCTTTTCCTGGGACGGGCTTATTTGGAAAGCGCACGGTTATTGCAAGCCACCGACCCGGCCAAAACGCAAAGTCTCATGGAGCAAGCGAAAAACGACTTGATCGAAGCGCAGGGCCTGAATCCCCTCAACACCGATCACACAGCCAACCTCGCGCGGCTCCACCGATTTTGGGCTTCGATTGTCGCAGACACCACACAACGCACTGTCCTCGCGCAACAAGCCGCCGATTATTACGCCCGTGCCGTCGTCCTCAGCCCGAACAATGTCGTGATCTGGAATGAATGGGCGGTCCTGTACTTGAGCACCTTACAAAACCCCGCACGTGCGCTGGAATTACTGGCGCACTCCCTCGAAGTAGACCCCAACTATTATGGTACGTATGGCGTGCAAGCCCAGTATTACGCCCAAACTGCCCGAAAAGAAGAGGATGCCGCCGCCAAACAGACCGCGTATGTCCAAGCCGTGGAAAACTACGAAGCGGCGATCAGCCATACCAGACCCAATCGGGACGATACCTCCAAATACGGGTATCTGGTCGAACTGGCCGATCTTCACACCACCTTCGGGCAATACGAACAGGCGATTACCACCTACGAAACCGCCATCCCGTTCGCCAAACAACAAAGCTGGCGCGTCCAAGAAGCCCTGGCAAAGTTGTATTTACAAATTGGCAATACAGACAAAGCCCTGGAAATGGCGAATGCCGCCTGGGCTGGCGCGCCGGAAACCCAAAAAACCCGCCTCCAAGAGTTGATCACCCTCATTCAACAACCGACTCCTTAAAGGGGTGCCTGAAATGTCCCTGTGTTTGGGAAGTATCTCAAATACAGGGACATTTGGTAACTGCTCAGGCGTATGGAGAGAATCCCCGAAAAAAAGGGAGAAAGGGGGATGTACATCCCCCTTTCTCCCTTTTTTTCGGGCTAACCTTTACCCTGGCTGAGTAGTTACGACATTTGTATAATTCCCATGTTTTCATTTGCGATTTCCCTTGCGCTGAGCTTGATCTTCGTCCCTGTCGTGCGCTGGTTGAGCTTCAAATTAGGCCGGGTCGCCAAACCCCGCCCGGATCGCTGGCATCAAAAACCGACCCCCTTATTGGGCGGGGTGGGGATGTTCATGGCATTTGCCGGAACCCTGGCGTTTACCTATGCCTTTCTCTCCCCCGCGCTCCCCATTCGGTGGGCGTTGTTAGCGGGTTCGGGGTTGATGTTTTTCGTGGGCATTTATGACGACATCAAACCGCTCACCCCTCCGGTCAAAATGGCCGGACAAATCCTCGCCGCCGGGATCGTGGTTTTCTCCGGCTACCGCACAGCCTTCTTCTCCAGCGAACTGCTCAACATCCTCCTCACAATGGTCTGGCTGGTGGGCATCACCAACGCCATCAATTTGCTGGACAACATGGATGGCCTGGCCGGGGGCATTTCATTCATCACCGCCTGTTTCCTGAGTTTCTTTTTCTGGCGCATTCCGGGGCAAGAAGAATTTATGCTCCTGGCCCTGGTCTTAGCCGGGGCCATTTTGGGATTTCTCATCTTCAACTTTCCGCCCGCGTCCATTTTTATGGGGGACAGCGGAAGCCTCTTTTTGGGTTTCACCCTGGCCGCCCTCGCCATCGCGCGCAAACCTCAGGCGTCCAATGTCTTCGCGGTGATGAGCGTCCCGACGTTGATTTTCCTGCTCCCGATCCTGGATACCACCTTCGTCACCTTTACCCGCCTCTTACGGGGTCAATCCCCTGCCCAAGGCGGACGGGATCACACGTCCCATCGTTTGGTCGCCTTCGGTCTATCGGAACGGCAAGCGGTCCTCGTCCTGTACACGCTTGCGGCAGGGGCAGGCGTCGCGGGCGCGATCATCGAATCGATTGACTACACCCTCGGCCTGGTGCTGATCCCCGTCATTGTCCTCTCCGCCGCGCTGTTAGCCGCCTACCTGGGCCGCCTGAAAGTCGTGGGCGCGGCCTCCGCGGCTGATCCCGCCCGCCGCACAGGTCCCCTCACGATGATCATGGTGGAGTTAACCTACAAACGCCGGATGCTGGAAATCGCATTGGATTTTTTCATCCTCAGCGTAGCCTATTATTTGGCGTTTCTTGTGTCTGCTGGGTTCACCCTGGATGACGCGTCCACCGAGTTGTTGCTCCGATCATTACCGGCGGCATTGGGGGCGGGGTATCTCGCCAACTATCTGTTTCGGGTGTACCAGGGGGTTTGGGAATATATCGGCGTCACCGATTTGATTCGTTTTGCGGGAGCGGCGTTTGGGAGTGCGCTCCTCTGCGGGGGTGCGTTACAAATTTACGCCCCGGAAGCTGTGTTCCCCACTGCGCTCTTTTTGTTTGGCATTTTTTTGCTCGTGGGGCTGGCAGGTTCCCGATCCTCTTTCAAAGTGCTGGATCAAGTGCTGGGGCGCGCACGTGGACGCACAGGCCCGGCGCAAAAAGAAATCCCCGTCATTCTGTACGGGGCGGGGGATTTCGGCGAGATTGCCCTGCGTTGGATTTTACAAAACAACAAATTGGGCTACCACGTTGTGGGTATCATTGACACCGATCCCTACAAGTGGGGCCGGAAAATCCATGGGGTGGACGTTTTAGGCAGTCCTGAACATCTGGAAACCTTCATCGCAGAACGCGAAGTGAACGGCCTCATCCTGGCCTCCGATGGAGAAAACATCGAGAAGACCCTCCAAATTTGCCGGGACCGCGGGATTTGGATTCAGCGGATGCGCTTTGAATTTGAAGAAGTGGGATAGTCTCCAGCGGAGATAGCTCCCGAAAAAAGAGATGAAAGGGGGAAGGCCTTCCCCCTTTCATCTCTTTTTTCGGAGATTCTCCGCATTACCCCTGAGCAGTTACCTTTTACAAGCCCTAAACTTAAACAGACAGAGGCCACCCAATTGGGCGGCCTCTGTTTGTTGTTGACGAGTGCACTCGACTTCTATCGAGCGCACTCGGTTTCTATCGAGCGGTCTCGATTTTTAGCCTTTAGTCGTTGGAGACAATCGGCAAGTAAATCATGAAGCCTTGTTGAACCACATCCGTATCGGCACTGTCACTGTTGTTGGTCGTGTCCGGATCGGGAGAGGTGGAGGAAACTTCAGCGGTGTTGGAAACCGTCCCAGCCTCGTCAGCGGTGACAACGATTTCAATCGTCGCCGTGCCGCCGGAAGCCAGGTCACCGAGATCGCAGGTCACCACACCCGCCGCTTCAGTACAACCAGCCGTAGCGCTGACAAAAGTCACGCCCGCGGGGAGGGTGTCGATAACGGTCGTGTCGAGCGCCGTGGCGGGGCCACTGTTCGTCACTTCGAGGGTGTAGGTGAAGTTATCGCCCACATTGGCTGTCGCGGGAGCGCTCTTGGTGAGGGCCAGGTCCGCATCCAGGTCAACGGTGAGGGTGAGCGGGACGGTAACTAACGGATTGGTCAGGTCGTTGCTCCCAACACACAAGGTGCCGGTGTAGACGCCTGCCGCCAAACCGGTGGAGTCGAAGGTGACTTCCACGGTGCTGGCGGAACCACCCGCTGTCGTGCCGGAAAGCGGGTTAACGCTCGCCCAGGCAACGTCTTCGGGGTTCACGCAGACACCCGCGGCCGGGACGATTTCGCCCGTCACGTTCATGACGATCATCATGTTCGGGAAGCCAATCGCGGCGGTGTCGGTGGGATTCGTAATCCCACAATCCGCGGCCGCAAGATAACTGGGCGAGGTCTGTCCATCCGCATTCGAGCCGATGAAGAAACTATTTCCAGCCGTCTGGCCTTCTGGGGTGAAGACTTCCACCACCAACGTGCCACCCGCAGGAATAGAGCCCGTCACAGGGACGGTGTAAACGCTGAGGGTTTGATCCGGCACGGCGGCATCGGCGGTCCCGACCAGGGTGAAGTTCGCAAAGGTGAAGGGGTCGCTGGGGTTCCAGGTGTACAGGTTGACGGTGACGGGTTGGGTCCCGGTCGCGCCGGTCGCCTGTTCCACGCCAAAGGAGACTTCGGTCACATCGAACGGATCGGTGATACCAAAGTCGGCCAGGGTGAATTGGCGGACATAGCTATTATTCGTGTGGAGCCCACCCGCATTACAGGAGACAGAGTTCCCTGTCGTGATGTTCTGCGTCGCCGAGTGGGTGATGGTGGTCGACCCTTCGGGGGTACGCAGGGTGTGGGCGACCGAGGGGCCGGTCTTGCCACTGGTGGAGAAGCCCTCGCCAAGCGTCACGGTTCCGGCAGGGGTGCTGGGCAGGGTGACGGTGGAGTAGAGCACGTTCGGGATAGCGTCTTCGTCAATCATCCAATCCAGGGCGGCTTCACCCGTATTGCTGATGGTCAGCGTTTGGGTAATTACGGTGTCAGGAACCTGGTTACTGCTCATGCTATCTGGCGACACTTCAATCACGGGGGGATTGGTCACATTCGCACAGGTCAAACTGATGTCATCTACCTGGGCATACCAATCCCACCCATCCCCCGCAAAGGTGAAGCGAACTTGAATTCCAGTTAATTCGCTGTAGGCGGACAGATCGAGGGCAATGTCTCCTGGTTGATGATTTTCATCCCAAGTCAGTTCATTCGTCCAAACGCTTCCATCCCATACATCTACACCAAAGGTATCGTTGCCAACTCCTAAATCGCGATAGTAAGCGGCAACATTCAGAATTACATTGTTATAGCCTGTCAGATCAAAGGCGTTACTGACTAACTCGGTGTTATAAGGCGGCGCGCCGGAACCTGCCGCATCGCTGTCGGCGCATGCCGCTTCGCCTGATCCATTCGTCAGGTTGGCGATGTTGCAGGCTGTATCGGCTGTGGTTGTCCATACGATTCCTGTGCCGCCCGTGTTATCCACGACCGTCCAATCGGAGGGGATGCCATTCTCAAAGGCGGTAGGAGTCGCATTACACACAAGCGGTTCCGGCACGGGAGGCTGGTTGACCGTCAGGGTGACGGGGACAGGAACGAGCGAGGTGACAGGATCGTTGCTGGTGACACACAGATTGCCGGTATAGGTTCCGGCGCTTAATCCGGTCGAGTCAAAAACGACGTTGACATTTGCACTGCTCAACCCAGGGACGGTGCCCGACACGGGGCTGGTGCTCACCCAGGGGATATCGGCTGGTGTACTGCATACCCCAGGGCCTGCATTGCTGACATATTCTACGGTGTCAATCCCGACGTAGTCCGAGTTTGCTCCTGCCGGGCCAGCATTTGTGACGTAATAGCGGAAGGCAAAACGCCCGGTTGCGCCACTGGGGATGCCACTGAGCATCAGGGTGTACTGCGTCCAAACATTGGGATAACCACCCGTTGTCAGGGTGGGATTGATTTCCAACAGTAAGGTGGTGAAGTCGCCAACATCTTCGGCGCCAACGCCAACGTTGATGCTGGCTCCCGCTGTGCTCAAGCGGACTTGTAAGCGATCTGGGAAGGTGGGAACATCTACGGTTCGAGTCCAGAAGGAGAAGGTATCTCCGTCGTTGAGGGTCAATTCGGGCGTTAACAACCAGTTGCTGATGGTGCCGACGCCGCTGGTGTTGTTGAAGTTGGCCCCAATGTAAGCGGTAGGTGCCCCTGCCTGAGCTGAGAAAACCGTGTCATTGCCCTGGAACCAGTTGGTGGTTCCCAGAGGACTGCTGTTATTCTGTACATACCAATCCGGCAAAACCGTAATGTCAGCAAAGTCTTCGCTGAAGTCGGCGGGGGAAGTGTACGTGAGGGGGGTGTTTTTGTCGGAAGAAGTTCCCCGGCTTCCGTCGGTTCCTGTAGGGGGCGCAGAAATGGGTTGAACGACTTGCTCACCCACGAGAACACCAGGTTCTTCTGCGATGCTCCAACTCAGAGATTCCCCACCCGTATTACTAATCGTCAAGGTTTGGGTGATGACGACGTCGGGGTCTTGGGCGCTTTCCAGGTTGGTGGGGATGACGTCAATCGCAGGAGGAAGCAATTCACATCCAGTCACCGTCACATCATCTACGGCCAGCCCGCCAAAGTTGACGCTTGTTTCGCTATCCAGGTGGAAAAGCAATTCTGTATTCAAACCCGCAAGGCTATCGGCGCGGGCGGTAAACATTGACCACCCGGAACTTGCCCCAATATTGACAGCGGGATTTCCTGGGGCGTCGGTCATGGTAGCGTTGAGCCATTCCCATAAGCGTATGGGCGTAGCACCACCTGCTTGTTGGTAGTCTACATAGGCATGGTCAAACGTTGTGTTTTCCATTTGGTATCGTTGTGCCCAAGAGACAACAATGGGTGGTTCGATACCTGTCAAGTCGATATTGGGAGACAGTAAGTTTTGCGAGGAACTGGCATCATATGTGTTGTCCAGGTCTGTCTTCCAACAACTGGTGCCACTATTGCAGGTCAGGAATGCGGCAACCGGGTTGGTCGTGGTCGTTGCCAGGGTAGCTGGCAAACCGAGTTCCCATTCATCGGCGGTCCCTGAATGGGTGAACCCATCGGCACCTGCTTCAAAGTTGGTTGTGTATATGGTTGTTTGGGTGGTTCCCGGAGGGCAAACGGGCGGGGGCACAGGTTCGCACACCGTAATGCTCCAACTCGTCAGGTTCCCGCCATTGGCATTGGCGCCATCGTCGCGCAGGTCAAGTGTCCAGACACCGCCCGCATCTTCGCCATCAAACCAGGCGAGGCGGTAGGAAAATTCTGGTCTAACTACCAGCCCTTTGAGAACTGTGAAAAGCGGGGTGACTCCGGCTTCATCATCGAAGGTGACATTCATTTGAGCCTGTCCACCCGCAGTGGCGGCGCCGATGTCGGTGAATAGCCCGTTATCGTTCCCCTGTGGGGAGCGCAGGTGCGCATCAAGGTCGCCCATGATCGTATGATCGAGTTGGATGGATACATCCAGGTCTGCGATGCGGGGATTGCCGGGGACGGTAATGCTTGAGCTAACCAGACCTGTTCCTGGGCCGATCACGATGGGAGTATCCGTGCTGGTATAGGTCGTACAACTGGCACCTTCGTTGACTGCAGGATAAACCGTCACACTGAGGGTGTAAGTCGCAGTCGGGCCGCCCGTCGTGGCCGTAGCCGAATCGACAAAGGCAAAGTACGTACCTGCATCTTTTACGGTCATGAAAAAGGCTTCAGAAAGGGCTGGATTGGTTGCACCAATCGAACTGGCGTCGTCTACCACCAGAATCTGGTTGCCAGCATCTCCGAATAAACCTAACCCAAGTCGTCCATTCCAGGTGACTGAATCGCGCTCGGGATCGAGATCGAGACTCAAGAAGACGGTATCGCCCGCATTCGCAGAAAAGCTGTACCAATCTTGTTCCGTGGCCAGGGCTGGGTCGCGCGACCCACTGACCCATCCATTCACGGGCAAAATATTTGCCGTGGCAGGCGTGTCATTCGGTTCAACCTCAGCCGTAGGGGCACCACTTTGCACTCTGACATGCAAGTAGTAAGGCCGGAGTTGGCCCGTCGCACTGAAATGGTTGACTCTCAAGTAATAGGTCCCGGTTGTGAGGAGGGTTTTTCCGGCGATTGAGGAAGAGAAGCCTCCCATACTGCCATCATCATCGTCGAATTCAAGCTGAGTCACGCCATCAACATCATAGAGATAGAGTTGGCTGTCAAAGCTTCCATTCGCAGAGAAAGAGGTCATGACCGCGGCATAGACCCGGTCGCCTGCATTTGCCGTAAACGAATAATAGTCTACGTCAGCATTTGGATAAATATTTCCTAAAGCAGTCACACCGCCCGTACCGAGTGAGTTCGCCTGCCCCGGAGTGCCATTGGATTCGACTTCATTGATGTATCCCTGGCCGTTAGGCGCGTAAGGGACTTGCCCGGCATCCGTCACAGGGGTGTAATCGAGATCATCGATCTGTACCTCACCAGTTTGAGGCACATCTGTGGCCTTATCCGGTGGATCAGGTGGACCTGCCAAGGCTGTCAAAGTAAAACCAGCCGTTAACAGAAGAACAAAAAGAACTTTAATGAACTGTTTTGGGTGCATAATGGTCTCCTTTATCTATTCAATTGTGTCAAGAATTTGGGATACAGAAACTAAGTTTCCAAAATTAATTTTACCTTAAGATTCCCTTTATTTTTGATGAGTTTTTTAGTTTTTTAAGAATTTCTGTGATTACTCACACGGAAAGGGTTGAACTCAAAAAAAGGAGCGCTAGAGAAAGGCCTTCCTCCTTCCCCTTTACGGAACGTGCCTCTTGTATAGGGGGAGGATTGGGCGTAACAGCATGAAAAGAGCAGGAACCAGCCCCTTAGCTCTCCCCCTCATTTGCTTTTGACGCCCACGCTTGCCCGCGCTATACTATGGAGGGAAACAGGTAGACAAAGTAGACAAGGTAAACAGGGGCAATCCTGAAACGGTTGATCCCTACCATCTCTACTTTCTCTACGCCATTTACCCCTCTACCTCACCCCTTCAGGAGTCTCCCTATGTCCGAACCATTCCGCCTCACTTATGCAACCATGTATGATCCCCCGGATCACCTGCATAGTTCTTATGATGCCGCTGTTGCTCACCTGAAAGCCAATCTGGGAAAAGAATACGGCATGATCATTGACGGCAAAGAACGATTTGCCAGCAAAAAATCCGAAGACACCTCCCCCATTGACACCAGCGTCGTCCTGGGCCTGTTTCAAAGCGGAACCGCCCAAGACGCACTCGACGCCATCGCCGCCGCCCGCCGTACCGCCAAAACCTGGGGCCGCACCCCCTGGCAGGATCGTATCGCCCTCATGCGGAAAGCCGCCTCCCTCATCGATGAACGCATCTTCCAGTTTGGGGCCGTCATCTCGATGGAAGTCGGGAAAAACCGCATGGAAGCGATGGGCGATGCCGCCGAAACCGCGGACCTCATCCGGTACGCGTGCGACCAAATGGAAGCGAACAATGGGTACGTGGTCCCGATGAATTCCGACCCCCTCAAAGGGTACGTGTCCCGCAACGTGTCCGTCCTCCGCCCGTACGGGGTGTGGGTCGTGATCAGCCCGTTCAACTTCCCCGGGGCGCTCACCGGAGGCCCAGCCGGGGCCGCGCTCGTCGCCGGGAATACGCTGGTGATGAAACCCGCCTCCGACACCGTTTTCACCGTTCGCCTGTTGGCCGAATGTTTCCGCGATGCAGGCCTGCCCGATGGCGTCTTCAACTACGTCACCGGTGGGGGGAGCACCGTGGGACAAGCGCTGATCGACAGCCCCGACGTAGATGGCATCACCTTCACCGGCTCGTATGATATCGGGATGAAAATCTACCGCACCTACGCCAATGGCAAATACCCCCGCCCTTCCATCCTCGAAATGGGGGGCAAAAACCCCGCCATTGTCTCCCGCCACGCGGATTTGGATCGAGCCACCGCGGGCATCATCCGCTCCGCGTTCGGGTTACAGGGCCAGAAATGCTCCGCCGCCTCCCGCATTTACGTCGAAGCGCCGGTGTACGATGAAATGGCGGCGCGCCTCGCCGTGGCCACCAACAAACTCGTTGTCGGCGACCCGACAAAACGCGAAGTCTTTATGGGGCCGGTGATCAATCAATGGGCTTACAACGACTTCAAAAATTTTGTCGAAGACCTGTCCCAACATGGGCGGTTCCTCTCCGGCGGGAACGTGCTGACCGAAGGCGATTACGGCAAAGGTTACTTCTGCACCCCGACCCTCGCCGCGGACGTGCCAAACAGCCACGCCCTGTGGAAACAAGAAATGTTCCTGCCCATTACCATGATCCAGAAAGTGGATAATCTCGACGAGGCCATGGCGCTTGCCAATGATGTGGATTACGGTCTCACGGCGGGTTTCTACGGCACGAAAGAAGAAGGCGACTGGTTCTTTGAAAACAGTGAAGCTGGGGTCAATTACCTGAACCGCCCACAGGGCGCGACCACCGGGGCATGGCCTGGTTTCCAAACCTTCGGTGGCTGGAAAGGCTCCGGTTCGAGCGGGAAAAATGCGGGCGGTGTTTACTACCTCCCTCTGTACATGCACGAGCAAAGCCGCACGGTCATCGAGTAATGGCATATTTGTAGGTTAACCCGGATTAGCGCGAACGAAACTCAGAATTTTGAAGGTGTTGGGGATATCCCCAACACCTTCAACATTTCGGGCATTTCCCGCCAAACCGGATGATCATTTGAAATTTATGGAATTTAATTATCGTCTCGGCTCATTTTTTATTCTCACAGGGATGGGGCTGGTTTTTATGTTTTGGCTGACTTCACAAGGCGAAACGGCGCAACCGGAAGGCAATCTGTTGATTCTTGGCATTGCCAGCCTGTTTTTTGGGTTCTGGTTAGCCTGGCGCAATCGCCCAAAGCCGCAAAACGTCGAACGTTTTACCACTGCGAGAAAATTGTTCAAACGCGATAAAAAGAAAAAATAGGCCCCCGCTTAGGTCGTGAAAGAAACCGAGATGTTGAAGGTGGTGGGGCATGTACATGCCCCACCACCTTCAACATCTCGAACACCGCAAACTAAAAACGGTAAAGCCGAGTTTACAAAAGGGATGGGGACTGTCCCCATCCCTTTTGTTTGAGTCTTCTCTGTATTGTCTATGTCCCGAAAACCCCCCTCCCTCCTCGCGAACATCTTTCTCTCTCCCAACGAACGCCGCCTGCGCGCCGGATGGAGGTTGCTGGTGCATGGCCTTATTTTTGTCGTTTGTGCCTTTGTCTTTGGCGGCACAACCGGGATGGTTTTATTTCTCACAGGTAACGGCGATTTAATCGAAAACCAACTGGTTAACCAGGCGATTTTTCTGGTCAGCATCACCCTGTCGATTTACGTGAGTCGGCGCTTCGTGGATCGCCGTTCGTTTGCCAGCCTCGGGCTGGGGTTGAGTCAACAAGCGTGGCGCGATCTGTGGGTGGGATTTCTGATCCCCGCCGTCGTGATGGGGGCAATTTTTCTCGTCGAATGGGCTTTCGGGTGGTTGGAATTTCGCGGGTTCGCCTGGGAATTTGGCCCCACGTCCACCCTCCTCACGACGGTGCCGATCATGTTGGTCGTCTTTATCCTGGTCGGGTGGAACGAGGAACTGCTGAGTCGAGGATACTGGTTACAAAATATGGCGGATGGGGTCAACCTGCCCTTTGGCGTGGTGGTCTCATCGGTGTTGTTTGGTCTGTTGCACATGGGCAATCCGAATGCGACCTGGATCGCGGTGGTCGGTGTCATGTTGGCCGGGGTGTTTCTGGCATATGGATACGTGCGTACGAAGGAACTTTGGCTCTCGATTGGCCTGCATATCGGCTGGAACTTCTTTGAAAACACGGTCTTTGGTTTCCCGGTCAGTGGGTTGGACACCCTCGGCTTGCTCTTTCACACCGCGACGGGGCCGGAACTCATCACGGGAGGGGCGTTTGGCCCGGAAGCGGGGTTGATTGTCATTCCGGGGATGCTGTTGGGGGCGGGGTTGATCTACGCGTATACACGGAATCGAAACGGAAGTAGTACCCTGGCACAGGGGAGTTCGCCGCTCAAACGGGTATAATTTCCGCCATGACCCCTCGCCGCCTGCTCCGTATCAGTTTGTTTCTCTTGCCTTTTTGGTTGACCTCCCTGGCTTGCAATTACGTCCTTGACCCGTTTTTGCCCCCGACGCCAACCCCCACCATTCCCGCGCTCGCGATCCTTCCTCACGATAACGAGTTGCTCCGCCCGCCCACCGCGACGCCGACCCCCACCCCTACCCTCACACCCACGAATACCCCGGAACCAACCCCGACGGCCACCCCGACCATCGTCCCGTCCCCGACGATTGACACTGCAAAACTTGAAAACCCAGACCGCCCTGATCTCAGCGGGGAGGTGCTGGTGTTTGGGACAGAACATTTTCTGGTGCATTACACCCTGTCGGGTCAGGATTCGGTCCCCGCGCGGGATGGGGACGGGAGCGGGATTCCCGATTATGTCGAATCAGTGGGGGAGGCGCTGGAATATTCCTGGCAGGTAGAAATCGTTCAGTGGGGGTGGGCCATTCCGCCCTCGGATGGGGGGCTGGGGGGAGATGCCCGGTATGATGTTTATTTGGAAGATATTTTCGGGGATGGAACCGCCGGGTACACCGATGGCGGTTATCGGAATACGACCGTGGGCGATAATCCCAATACCCCGGCGGTTGAAACCGATGCGTCGCATTCCTACATTAGCCTTGATAATGATTACGGGGAAGAAAGGGTCCATACGGCGGAAGAAATGATGCAAGTCACCGCGGCGCACGAATTTAACCATGCCATCCAGTTTGGCCTCGATAGCGATGAACCTGCCGAATGGTTTTGGGAAGCGACCGCCACCTGGATGGAAGATGTGGTGTACGACTCGATCAATGATGGGGTCTATTATTTGGACGCGGTGTTTAACTCCCCAGATACCTGCCAGATTGCCGAAGGGAAAGAGTCCTCTGACGACGAATACCACTGGTACGGCATGTGGATTTTTCTGCGGTACATCTCGGAAAATTATGGCAATGATGTGATCCGGGTCATGTGGGAAAACATGGTGACGCAAGATGGTTACGCCGCCATCGAAACAGCACTCGAAGGAGTGGGCACCAATCTCGATGAGGTCACCCGCGGGTTTGGGGTGGCTTTACTCACGCGTGGGTTTGAGGAGGGCGGGGCTTATCCCACGATCCAGCTCAAAGGTGAAGTCGAAGCCGGGCACACGTTTAGCCCGGATAAAGGGGTGGCCCAAATGGGCGCGGATTTTGTCGCCATTCTTGGGCAAGGGAACACCGTCATCACCTTGCAGGGGTTAGATCATGGGCTGGTGATCGGGATACGGGATACAGAAGCGGACGTGTTTGCCCTGGTAGATGGAAAAGTATCTGTGGATGCCAGTCAATATGACTACTTGTACGTCATGGTCCTCAACCTCGCCCGCGCCGCCCGCGAACCGGAATGTCAGGCGCTATCGTATTCCATCCTGACCGGCCCCGGCGACCAGGCGAGTACCCCCGACACCGTCCTGTCTGCCACCAACTTCCGGCCCCCGCGCGTCAAGTTAATCCGTTGAATTTAAGCGTTTATCCCACGTTTATCCCACAGTTATCCCACGTTTATCCCACGAAACCTTCCGGGTTTCGCCTGTCTCAATACAGCAATTCTCGAGATGGCCGCAAAAGCACGAACGGCGTTCCTTCAACGGCCTCCCTGAAGTTCAAAAGCGCTTCAAAAGGAACGCCGTTCATCCAAAAACAGAATTGCTGGTCTCAATGCGAAAAACATGCAAAAACTTGAAGCCATACTCTTTGATCTGGGCAACACCCTCATCTACTTTGATGGGCAGTGGTCGGCTGTGTTGGCAGAAGCGCGCCAGGCGGCGCTCGACGCTTTTCATCGCGCCGGCTTACAGGTGGACATCGAGCCATTTTTGCACATCTTTCAAGAAACGCTCGAAAACAATTACGCCCGCCGCGAAGGGGACTTGCTTGAGCGCCCAACCACCCATCTGCTCCGGGATGTCCTGTGCGCGTTAGGGTACGCGAATGCCTCGGAAGCTTTGATCGCCGCCGCGCGGAACGCCTTTTACGCCGTCACCCAAACCCATTGGCTACCGGAATTGGACGCAGAGCCTGTGTTGCACTCCCTCGGCCAGGCGGGGTATCGTATGGGCATTATTTCCAATGCCGGGGATGATAAAGATGTGCAAACACTGGTGGACAAAGCAGGCATTCGCGCTCATTTTGATTTTGTCATGACCTCAGCCGCTTTCGGCCAACGTAAACCCTCCCCCGCGATCTTCCGCGCCGCCCTCCAACATTGGACGCTGGAACCGGACAGGGTGGCGATGGTGGGCGATACCCTGAACGCCGACATCTTGGGCGCTAACCAGTCGGGGTTATTCAGCATCTGGATCACCCGCCGCGTCCCTGCCGCCCACACGGTAATCCCCGAACACGATCTGTCCCCGGACCGGATCATCACCTCCCTTCAAGAACTCCCAGAAACCCTCGCAAAGTTAACTCTATGACCAAACGCCTCCTCCTCGTTGCTGGCAATATCGGAGCCGGAAAAACCTCCATCACCCACCGTCTGGGCGAACGCCTCGGATGGCAAACCGGGTACGAATCCGTCGCGGATAACCCCTACCTCGCCGACTTTTACGCTGATATGCGCGCTTGGTCCTTCCACCTGCAAATCTTCTTCCTCGGCCACCGCGCGGAACAGCATCTCGAAATGGCCGCCAGCCCGCAATCCGCCATCATTGATCGCAGTATTTACGAAGACTATCACATCTTCGCCCGCGCCCTGCACCACCTCGGCAACGTTCGCGAACGGGATTATTTTTCTTATCGTCGCTTGTATGATCTCATCGTCAACAGCCTCCCCCGCCCCGACCTGCTCATCTATCTCAAAGCCCCCGTGCCCGTCCTCATGGATCGCATTCATCGCCGCGCCCGTGACATCGAAACGGGCATTACCGCCGAATACCTGACCCTACTCGATAGTTTTTACGAAGATTGGCTCGCCTCGTTCGACCTCTGCCCTGTACTCACCATTCATAGCGGCGATCTCGACTTTGTCAACAAACCCCAACATCTCGAGATCGTCATCCAACGGATTCAGGACAAACTCGCCGGAAAAGAAGAACTCGTCCTCGACTAACGTTTCCGAAGTTCCTGCTCGATCACGCTGACCGGAAACGGCTTCCCGTGGGCGGGGTACACCGTTTTGACCCCCATCGGGATCAAGCGTTTCCAACTTTTGATCACCAACTCCAGATCATCCGCCAGCACCGGCAACCCGGGGGGCAGCCGCAAAAACCACGCGTTCATCGCCAGGTCCCCCACGAACGCCTCTCCCGAGTCCAACAACACACTAACCGACCCCATCGAATGACCGGGCGTGTACACCACCCTGCCAGGGATACCGAACTCTGCCAGGGACATCCCTTCATCGTCCAACACCTGATCCACTTGAATGGGGGGTAATTGGGGATGAATCAACCGCTTCGCCAACCAGATCATCCCCCGCCCATAAGGCGTCACCCCCGCGGGGAACGCGGGCCGCCCAGTCTCCACCCACGCCTGATCCCGATGATGCACCGCGACCGGTGCCCCGGTCAATTCCCGAATCCCGCTCAAACAGGAGATATGATCCCAGTGCCCGTGCGTGAGTAGGATCAGCGAAACCTCTTTCGGGTTCACCCCCAGGCGTTTCATCCCCCCGACGAACGCGTTCATCCCCCCCGCCGCGCCCCCATCAATGAAAATCGTCCGTTCCCCACGCAATAAAAAACAGTTATCGATGCCGACCGGAATGCAGTGAAAAGAAAAAGCCATGTTTACACCTCCACCGTTGCATATTGCAACGCATAGACCGCAATCCCAAACGCGACCGCGGCATTGAGCGACTCTTTCACCCCCCACATCGGAATACTCACCACCTGATCGCACAAGTCCAAAATATCGGGGTCCACCCCCGCGATTTCATTCCCGACGACTAAAACCACCGGAGTCGCATCCCACGCTTTCAGGTGGAAGATCGGTTCCGCCCGCGCCCCCCCTTCGAGGGCGACAAGCCGTTTCCCTTCCGCGCGGAGCGATTGGGCGAGGTCCACCCCGTTCGGGTGGTGTGACCAGGTCAGGGCTTGTTCCGCGCCGAGGGCGGTTTTCCCCACTTTCGGATGTTCGGGGGTGGCGGTATATCCGCACAAGTACAAATGCCGCATCCCGGCACCATCCGCGCTCCGAAACATCGCCCCGACATTCCACGTGGACCGGATGTTGTCCAACAACGCGGCGAAAAGCGGGCTGTGTCGTGGCGGGGCAGAAGGCGTCCGACTGGATGAGAAAACGCGGGCCTGCTCGGTTGGAGAACCACAAACCGGGCAGGGGTCTACGGCACCCTGCCCGGCTGGTTGCGGAAAACGGAATCGGCAAGCGGGACATTGCCGCATTTCAAAGGTCATTATTTTTTCGCCGCTTTCATTTTTCGATAGGCTTCGGCATAAGTGGGGTTGGTCTCAATGAGTTTGACGCGAGTGGGGGAGCCGGGACAATTTTTATAGGGGAAGAGATGCCGATCTCGAACGCCCCCAATCATTGGGCCGTTCATCAGTTCTTCGAGAAATAACATACTGTTGTCAGTAGGGACAAGTTCGCCGCATTTATCACACAGGCTGGCGAGGGGGGTGCGGGGTTGGGTTTTGAAGTGTTGCATAATTAATCCTAATAGGGTGATATTCAAGAAATCTAAAAGGTTCAGAGAGAAAGTGCTACAAAAAAATGGATGGTGGGGGACGTATATGTCCACCATCTATTTTGGGGAAGACATGCTACTCAGAATTGTTACGCATTATAAAGAAAAGTTTCAAATTCGGAAAAGGGAAATTTAGGTTAAGAGGCATTCTCGGAACTCCCTACTCTTGGTATTCGCGTCAAACTAAAAAAGGTTCTACCGGGATACTGTGAACGAAACCGAAATTTTGAAGGTGGTGGGGGATGTACGTCCCCCACCACCTTCAAAATTTCGAACACTTCACACCAAAAACGGTAGAGCCCTTAAAAACAAATGGCCGCAGAATTTCTGCGGCCATTTGTCATCAGGTTATTCTACAGTGAGGCTACTTTGTTATTCGTCTCGACCGACGTATGGCAAGTAGACTTCGTAGGTGGGGATCTCAACTACAAGACTAAGCGGCAAGGTCGTGACCGGGTTGTAGGGTTCATTGGCGGTCAGCGTTAAGGTGCCGGTGTACGTTGCGGTGACCTCCGAACCCTGGAAGACGACCTGAACAGCCATACTGTCACCGGGGGCGACGATGCCACCCGCGGGATACAGTTCTAGCCAGGGCAGTGTCTGTTCACTTGCCATTGCGGCTTCTACCGCGGCAAGGGCATCGACCATCCCGTAGCCAAACGTGAAGTTGGGGTGATCGGTCGGGGTATTGCCGCCGCAGGTGTCGGTGGTGAATATCGGATCGGCGGTTTCGGAGAGAAGCGCCATCGTGCCTTCGATATCACCAATCAGTTCAGGGTCAGCCGACCACAGGAGGGCCACCACGCCCGCGATGTGCGGGGAGGCCATGCTGGTGCCACTGATGGAACCGTAGACATTGCCGGGGAAGCTGGAGCGGATATTGACGCCAGGGCCGCTGATATTCGGCTTCAAAATGCCGGTAATATCGGCTGGGCCACGGGCGGAGAAGCTCGCCGCGTTGTTATTGATGTCTACTGCCGCCGCCGCGAAGTTCAACCAATTATCGCCGGGGGAACCGGTGGTGGAGCAGTTAGGCCCGGAGTTGCCCGCAGAGAATTGCGGGAACATGCCGGAAGCACGCCACGCCGAGACAACCGGAGCATACCAGAAGTCACCGCCGCCGCCGCCCCAGGAGTTGTTGACGACGTTCGGGCGCATGTCCGGGTCCGGGTTGTTGCCAGTGGTGTCGGTGGGAGCCACCATCCAGTCGCCGCACGCGAGTAGGGCTTCAAACGAGCAGGAGTTGTATTCACAGCCTTTGCAGGCAATCCATTGTGCGCCGGGGGCGACGCCAATTTGGTTCGCACCCCCATCATCGCCGACCATCGTCCCCATTGTGTGGGAACCATGTCCGTCGTTGTCGCACGGTTCGGAGCCGTCACCGCATTCGGGAACGGTGGTGGGCATGTACCAGTTGTAATCATGGCTTCCAGCGCCACCACGATACTGGCTGACCAACGCATCATGCGTCCAGTCCACGCCGGTGTCGATGTTGGCTACGACGATGCCGGTGCCGGTGAT
>WBZL01001629.1_pt1 | contig 23081 bp, 11 predicted proteins | sample 5204291 | NCBI WGS metagenome assembly WBZL01 (sample SAMN12344345, study PRJNA552823) | activated sludge metagenome | biome: Activated sludge suspended growth; feature: Nitrification reactor; material: Wastewater; isolation source: activated sludge from nitrification reactor of wastewater...
TTTTTTTTTTTTTTTTTTGGTGGTTGGGTGGGTGCTTGCTTGGGGCGGAGTTTCTGGCGCGTGCGGCGTGCCCCCCGGTTTGGATTTTGAATAATTAATTAATTAATTAATTTATTTAAAAAAATTAAATTAAATTAAATTAAATTAGTTTAAAATTTTTTTCTTTCTTTCTCTCTCTTTCTCTCGCTTTGAATTTAAGTAAATAAGTAAACAGGCAGGCAGGCAGGCAGGCAAATCTTTCTTTCTATACTTACTTACTGATCGATCGATAATAAATTGCCTTTTTCCGTTGTCGTCAAATGAAGGAAGGCACTAAACAATTATCTATCTATCTAGTTGTTTGGACGGATGTATTTAGCAGCAGCAATAATTGCTTGCTTGCTTGGTTTAGTTAATGTTAATAATAATAATAAATTAAGTAAGTACATGATTTTTATTAATTATTATTAAGTAAGTAATTAAGTGAGTAAGTAAGTAAGTAAGCGCAAGGTTGCCCCGACTTAACAGACAGTGGCTTGCTTTTAATTAATTAAATAGCTAATCAGCAGATAAACAAAATTCAATTTTTCCTTTCATTTATTTATTTATTTATTCATTCGTTCGTTTAAGCGTGGTAATTTGATCTCATAAACGGCCACCATCTACCTGGATAAAAAGCTAATGAGCAAATGCCTCTTCTAAACAAAGTAGGCAACAGCCCTTGTAAATCAAGTGACCGTCTCATTTGGTGAAGCAACTCCTTGTAAATCAAGTGAGCCACCTCCGAGGCACAAGGATGTGAGGTAAATCCTCTCCATCCGCCCAGATAGCAGCAAATGCTTATCAGAACAATGGGAATTACTGTAAGCGAGAGGAAGAGCAAAAAACTGTTAAAAACTGGATGTGGCTGCGGTTGAAAGCCCCGGGTTTTCTTGGTGCCACACACGCTTAAATTTCTTTGGTTTAATTTAATTTAATTTAATTAATTTATTTGAAATTTGAATTAAATTTGAATTGAATTTAAATTTAAGCATTAATACGCACATAGATAATACATACATACAAACAAACAAACAAACAAACAAACAGGTAAATGCTATCTGCTTTTAATAGTGATACTAATACTAATGGCAATTATGGTAATTTCACTATATTAGACTTTCTAAAACCCATAGCAGCAGCAACAACTCCTCTGAATCGGACTACCAAAACTAGTTGCCTTTTAGTTACTGGAGATTCTAGTGCGAATAAAGCATATTCATCAAATTAGTACAAAAGTGATAAGATATTGGAAATAGTTGAATTGGAGGGCTCAGCCGACTATTTACTTATTTTTACGAAAAGGCAATGGATTAAAGCCGAAAATGGAAATGGGCAAAAACTTTATTGTGCTAAAAAGAACAGTAATTTACCATCCAAAGACCTTTAAAACTTAATCAAGCTATTTTACAAAAACTAGGCACAAATTGCCACAGAAAAGTAATAATAATAAAAATTCCAAGCTTTTATAAGCCAGAAAAATCAAGAGATTTTATAAGAAATTGCTGCTCAGTAGCATTTGACAAATAATATTTAACCAATTTCAAAAAATATTGGAAATGATTAAAAGAGCAGTTGTCACTATTGAGAAAAGAATTTATTGTCTGCTACTGCAAAATATGAGGAGGAGGAGGAGGAGGAGGAATTACTACCACTGCCTTATCATCAGCCAGGCGCTTAAGAAGAGGAAAATAAGGAAAAATACAACGATAAGCAAAATCACTCATTTGAAAAAGAATTACCATTGACAGCAACACAACAACAGCTGCAGAATTTATTGCACTAACAAAAGCGCTTCAAAAAGAAGCTTGATTTAGTTTGCCTTAAAGTGTCTGAGTACTGCTCAAAATAAGGAAATTACCACCCTTACATTATATAATTAGTCAATAGCCTTCAAAGCGAATATCCTCAAAGTCGCTCACCTGAAAAAGGAAAGGGCGAAGCAAGGCACACCCATGAGCGCCATATCAGCAGAGAGTAAAAAGAGCAGCAACAATAATCTGCTAGTTAGCCAGTCACTCCTCAATCGAAACGAACGAAGACGCCATTCAAGTGATACCAATGCATTAATTAAACCCACTTTTATTTATTATTTTTTATTTTACTTACTTGCTCATTACTGTATATATTTGTTGGCTTGTTAATTCAGTGTTGAAATAGATTATTTTTTATTTTTTTTATTCTTTTCGCGCATCAATAAATCAATAAATCTAGATTACTATTGTTGCTTACGTTTTAAATTAACATGACTGTTGGTTGATTGATTTTTATTAAAATGCTTTTATTGACGATTGTCTAAATAACTAACTAACAATAAGAACTTGACAATATGACAGAACTGATATCAATCATCCAGTTTACTTAATTAGGAACACAAAGAGCAAACGAATAAAGCTTCCAATGAAAATATTATAATTTGATAAATGCCGCTATTATTATTATTTTTATGTTTCCAAAGATAGTATATCATTGCAAATATATCATAAAAAAAATTTGTTAAGTTCACTTTTCTCTTCAAATTTATTATTTTGATCATTTTTCTTTCTAACTAACTTGAACTTGTAGAGTTTACCAAAAAATCTACTACATAAACCAATAATGGTGGAAGCTGGAATACATAATAAAAAACGACTACTACTATCATTATATAGTTTTCATTACTTAAATCAACTTCACGAAAATTTTATGGATGGTGATGAAAAATTAGAAAGAAGCGAATAGGAAAACGAACGAACGAACGGACAGACAGACAAATTAATTTTAAAGTGTTTTCTGCTTAATTATTTATCTATTTATTTGCGTTATTGTCGCGTAGTGATTAATTGGCTAATTAATTTTTAGATATATTTTTAATTGGATTCGAGACAAATAACGTGAAGATTTATTAAAGGCAAAACTCAAATAAAAATTAAATAAAAGCAACAGTTTTTCCTCGAGGCGGGCTGCCAATTTAATTGCCTATATCATAAAGCAAATTTGTCTCTTATTACGAGTCATTCTTTATTTAGTTCGATTATTTATTCAATAATTAATTGACTGATTAATAGTTTCATATAGTAATAGAATTTTTCTGAAGCATGAATAAAAAGAATGCTCAATATTTTACTTTTTAGCTTCCTTACTCGCTTGATGATTATTCTTCTCTTTGAATAATCTATTAAGATGTGTCAGTCATAATCTTTTTATAAAAAAATAGTAATTTTATGATAAAGTGCTTTGCTAAATGCTATAAAAAATGAACCTTCTATTAGCTTTTTTTCTCTATATTCATTTTATTAATAAGGCAGTCACATGGCATCTGCAACTCCTTCTTCTTCTTTTTTTAATACAAGGAATAATTTTAGAAAAATCAAGCATCTCTATTAATTTGATTTGCGCCTAATTTATTTTTTGGTTTTCTCTTCTCTTATTTATTCATTTTCATCAGTACCACCAGCCACCATATTATTTAGCAACACAAATCAATGCAAAGACTCATTTTATAACTTTCAATGAAGCAGCAGTTTACTTAAATAAATAAAACAGGAGGAGAAGAAGAAGAAGAAGAAGAAGAAGAAAGAATTGCGGAATATGTGCTCAAAATGGCAGAAGAATGCGTTAATATAGACCCCAGCCTTGCAAATATTTCCTTGATTAATGAACTAGCTGAAAAATTGAAATCCAAAGTTTGAGACGGAATAATCAAAGTCACGAAGGAAACAATTTTATACATTCTTAAAAAATATTCAAAAGAGCTGATTTAGATATATTAAATATCCACTAGTGCAGGAACTATAGCAAAAGGAGCATATTTCGTATATAAGGTTGACAGTAAAGCAATTAATTCAGCCCCTGTTGAAGGAACAGGAATAATTAAAATCTTGCAAACTGGGTGGTAAACAACAACAACAACAACAAAAAATGCAAGTCAAATGACAGCTTTATAAATAGGAAAAGAAGCACCATTTAAGTCAATTGCAAGTAAATCAACTTGGATTATTGCAGCTGGGATCACTGCCGTAGAAATTGGAATTTTAGCTTATAAATTTTATAAAGGAGAAATTGATGGTAAATCTTTTTTTAAGCTATCCGCAATAAAAGCTGCTACTACTGCTATTGGAACTACTGGTGGAATTGTCGGGGTAACTTTGAGAGCAATGTTGGGGTCATGCATACCTATAATTGGAGGAATTATAGGAGGTGTAATAGGAGGCATTACAACAATCGTTGCTCAAAAAACTTGAGAATATTTTTTTATTCATGACGTGAAAAAGTATGAAAATGAAGAGTTTACTCTTGTCATATCGCTTGACGGTAATGTAGCTTTTTTTGAAGTATTAGGGAAAAATTTCACAAAATAAGATAAGATCTTGAAAATGCAAAAAAATCTAAGCTGTTATTATATCACCCTGATAAAGTCCCATCAGAAAAAAAAGAAAAGAGTATAGAAAAATTCATCAAAACTTTGGAGTGCTATGAAATTATAAAGAAAATGAAAGGTTGGTGACACTATTAATGAATATAAAAAATTATTGTACTGAGAAATTAAATTTTTTCTTTTATGTGTAATAATAGTAAAGCAATTTAATGGATTTTTTGTGGCAATAAAAGTAAAGAAAGAAAGAAAGATAAATCTAAGTGACAAACTACTTTTCAAATGAAATTTATTGCTTTAGGCTCATACAATTTATATATTACTTATTTATTTATTTATTTATACATGCATGCATGAAATAAGTGCTTGAGCTATAGTTTTTTATTTATTTTTTGCACGGAATAAATGGATGTATAACAAATTTTAAGTGATAAAAACTACTATTTTAATTTTTAAAAAAATAAATTGCACTATTTTTTAAAAAGTTTCGTTTAAATTAAGGTTTATATAGATTTATTTACTCATTATTCTCATTAAATAAAAAAAATGTGCACTTATGCATTTATATGTAAATATAGGATCAAAAATAGAATGATATTGCGCAGCAAAAAATCATTCATTTGGTTCACGAAAGCCTTTTTCCATTTGCTGCAATTCAATTCCTTCAAATTTTTTGCCTTGGCTATCACTTTCTGGGATACTAATTGAGCTCGAGTTGAGAAGCTAACTGGATTCATTTTAAATACTGCCTTGGGAATTCATGAGTTAATTTGAAGTTTCAATGCTCATAAAAAATTCTCGCGCAATGAATTGCTATGAATCCAAAATTTGTATCATCAGCTCACCAATGTGCTACGGTTAAGGTGTTCCACTAATAATTAAGAAATCATCGACGAGATCAGCTGACATCCATGTTGGAAGAGTGTTATTCCCAGAGAGTTCTATTTACTAATAATCGAGCTTAAAAATGGATAGCTTTTTCAGGAGCTTATCCATGAAATTTATTCCTTTGCGCTTTCTGTATGCTATTATCGACAATAAATCCAATTTTTCAATTTGAATAGTCTCGCCTTTTGACGGAGAAAGTATACCTTGATTTAGCTGAGTATTTCCTCTAGCTTCGGCTATGATTGCATTTTAGATTACCAAATCATCAATATTCAAGGCCTTTGAATTATGAGGTTTGGCCAAGTTGGAAATGGCATTTTTAATTTCATTGTATTTTTGCTCTTTTATGGTAAATTCAAATGCATTGATATCAAGTACGTCTTTGTACCAGTCCTTTGAAGATTTTTCGCTGAGTTTCTTTTTGATTTCTTGGTATATCTTTTTCTCCTTATTGTATTTTTCTACAGAAATAATCATATCAGCTGCAGCTGAGTCAGCAAAAATCCAAACAGGCAAACTTTTTTCATCATCTGAAGCGATTTTACCCGACTTCTTTTACTTCTGAACTGCCTTATGAATTTCTTATTTTATTTTTTCCTAATCTTAACAGCAGTAATCTTCCAGTCGCTTTTATTTATCATTTTTTTTCATTTCCTTCCAGATTTGGCCGGCCTATGAGACTTAATTGAGGCCAATTCTAATTTTTTTGCAATAAGGTGCGCCTACTATGGCTATTTCTTTTCGTTTATACTAGTATTTCTTTCTGCAAAATAATGCATAAAGCTGCATTCTGTAAGCCAAAATCCCTATAGCTCCAAGAATTGGGCCCATAATTGCGATTAATTTTTCAAAAACATAGATAAATGAAAGGTGAGTTTCTAATTGAAAACTTTGTGTGGCAACTATGCTACTTATGCTGTCTGAGGCTACTACTTTAATATTTATATCTTGCAAAACATCTGATTCGGCTGGTGTTCCTTTAAAAGTTCGAGATTCAGCATCAAATTCCAACCACCCGAGTTTGCTGCTGCCGTTATCATCAAATGCTTGGTAGCTCAACAGGTCCCCATCATCATCTCGAAAACTTTCCGAAGAGAATTGGAAAACGAATTCTTCATTTACAAGAGATTTTGGGAGCTGATTTTACAAATCCTTGAACGCATAAGGAGGACTATTTGACAATTCAAAAGAAAAATTTTAATGCGCACTTTTGAGTCCATCACTTGCTTCAACAGTCACCTAATATTCCCCAAGATCGTTTTTAGAGGGAATTCCAAAAAATTTTAAATTTTAATTGTCGAATTTTAACCAAAATTCCGTCGCCGTGTTAACTTAGTGGTAGGCATTTTGGCTTTTATCCCAAATAGTTGCTTTGTAGCTAGGCACCCAGTTCTTAGAAAAAATAAAGCTTGAACTAGAAAATGCGAAACTCAACTTCTTGTTTACTTTGATTTGCGTTTCTCCGCTTGATAAGCTGTCAGCCAATTATGATTGCAGATTCGAAAAATTTTAATTAATTTTAGGGGCATCATGCACCACAACTACATTTAAATTTTGCCAGGCTTTGGCTTCAGCTATATCTGTTGCAATAATCTTTATCGAAAATTCTTGATAGTAGCGCGCCTTATTTTCGTCATATAAAATGTTTTTTGCTTAAGGAATTCCAAAAATTCTTCTCTTTTCTTTATCAAAGCTCATCCAGATAGGTAAATTATTTTCTTTATTGCCTTAATTCCAATATTCAGCGCTATAGGCAAGCTCATCGCCATCAGGGTCATAAAATTGGCTTGGCAGAAGTACAAAGTCAATGGCCTACCCCAGATCAATAGTATGCTCTTCTAAATTCCCAACTGATATAGGCGGCGCATTATTGAGGCTAAAAATAAACGAATCTTGCTCGGACTTAATGCCATCAGTAGCCGTGACAACGATTTCAAAACCCTTACCATCTTCGCCAATGAGTGGTGTACCAATAAACCTTCTCTATTATGCATTAAAAGATAGCCAATGGGGAACTTGCGATGCAGAATAAGTGAGTTCTTCGTTGTCGCCATCAATAAAGGTATCGAATGCAAAAGTGAAATCAAAAAGTTTGGTCACTTTGACTTTTTCCTATCGCAAATTGAATTGGCTTTATAATGTGTTGTTGCTTTTATTCATATTCAATTTTGGTGGTGCATCATATAGGCTAAAGTTGAAGGAACTTGTTGCTTCTGCATAGCCATCGCTTACTTGAATTTAAATTTGATATTCCTTATCTAGCTCCTCTATTGTTGGGGTTCCAATAAATCGCCTTGATTCAGCACTGAAAGAAAGCCAAGAAGGCAATTCAGAAGAAGAGTTCCATGCAGATTAAGAGTCATTGCGCTTGTCAAATTTGACTTATACCTTTTTAATACTATACACAAGCGCGTCGTCATCATCATCCAGAAAAGAATCAGCTAAAAGTTGCAGATCAAGGCTTTTTCCGACTTTTGCCTTTTGAATTTATTGCAAAAACTAGCTTTATAAGTTTCGGTATAGATAGGGTGCGGAATTCACGGCCAGAAAATCTTCTAATTTAAGTTAAAAGCCTCCTTTATAAAGTTTTTTTTTCAAGGCTTCTAAAATGGTAGTGGAATCAAAACCAGGATCTAAAATCAGGGCTCTATCAGTATCAAAATCTTGTGCGATATACAAATTGCTGCTGAGATAATTTTTGTTTATCAATTCAGCAATTACTTGATCAGGAGATTTTCCAGGCGAGACAGAATCAAAATCCGAGTTAAAAAATTAAGCGGAAAATGTATACAACGCTGCCTCAAGTAAATTCAATTAACTGGTGTCCGGGGGCACAAAATAAAGAATGCTTTGCTACAAATTTTAAGAAACCCAATAGGGAAGTGGCTAGCCTTCTTAATCCTTACCTCCACCCACTTTCAAATTTAATAATTTCATTAGATTTATATTTGAATTCATTGTTTATGTGTCGATAATGTGCATATTTACGAAAAATTTTTTCACTTTGTTGGTGTTTTAAGAAGTTATGCGTGGCTGTAATTCATAATCTTTGGAAATTTGTAACATAATTAATCGGGCCGGGTTAAAAACTTTAGTAGTAATTGCCATTAGCATTGGACGACCGTTGGATATATAAGCGGAAACTCCGTCTGCACTTTTCGAAGGAATGGACTTTTAGAGGATTATGTGAATATTGCTTGGATTTGATAAATCGAAAACAATAATTCCGCCTCCCAATCCGCTGGCTATTGCGAAAGTATTTTCATTTTATTGAAGAATTACAGTCTCGCTTATAGAAGTTATGCCTCCAGGGTTTATATTTGATAGAAATTCGGGATGCATCACATCACTTATTTTTATTAGGTATATACCTTCATTTGTTGCTGAAATTATTGCAAAAAATTCCTAATTGCCAGTACTAAATGTTTAGATAGATTCAAAAAGACCCGAAGATAACGACAAATTACTAAGAGCTTGAGTGTTTTTCTCGTCTGTTATATTAGCAATATAGAAGTTCCCTTCATAGTCTGCAATTGCAACGTAAGCTTTTTCATTTTTTATAAATACACTGACACTGTTTGGGTTGCTAGAGCCATAAGTTCCCGAATTCTATATTTTCTAAGGGTTTTAAATAGAAGTGACATCAAATATAAATATTTTTTCACCACTTCCTGCAACCACTATAGCGAATTGCTTCATATTTTTTTAAAAAAAGTCAAGATCATATACAAATTGGAGTTAAATGTTAACGATTTTTGAAGGATTTTGAATATTTGTTATATCAAAAACATCGATTCCAGCATTCAAAAAAAGCGATACAAAAGCATATTGAGATTAGCCATTTTTTAGGACTTTCAATTTATAAGCTCCTAACTAGCCACCGCTAACAGGCAATGATGACATTTTCTAAGGATTGTTTGGGATCGTGACATCGTATATGCTTAAGCCATTTCCGCCATCAGCTATCAATGCATAATCTCTATTCGCTTGCTAAAAAGATTTTACCCTAGATCCACCTCCTGTTATTTCTTTGTCTAGTATGAGTTTTAGACTGGATGGGTATACTGATATTTAATTACTTGGAGCTACTGATATCAGCCCTACTCCGCTACTTCCACTTGCAACTAAAAGGCTATTCTAAGAATTAATGCTTACTTTTATTGCCATATAAGCAGTTCCTTGCAATGGTACCTATGCTATTTCCCTTAAGTTGCTTATTTAAGATGGGTCTTCTTTAAAATAGTATAAGTCATAAATTGTTAATCCCCCGCCTCCATTAGATGCAATCGCGTAAACTTAATTATTTTCCAAGTCCTGCCATATTCTTATTCCCAAACCCAAACCTATCGAAGTAAAACTGCTTATAGGAGTGGGGTTAGCTGGGTTGGTGACTTCTATTATTTTCCATCCTAAATAATTATTCGCCAGAAAGACAAAAATTTAGTTATCAGAATTTGAAAAAGTGCTTGCTCTATAAGAAATAGCCATTGAAGTATCGCTTAAGTAGCTTTTTTCGGAAGGTGAATTGGTTTAAGTTAGATCATATATTGAAACTGAACCTTTTAAGTTTTCATTTCCTAAAATCAAGGCGTATATGGACTGACCTTAGCTATAGATATGAGCTCCATTCAAATAATATGATAATTAGCCTTTTTCAGAAATTTTTGTTACTGATTTAGTCAGATCATCGTTTATTTTGTAGATTTCAAACTTTTTCTGTCGCATAGTGAGAAGTAAAAAATTTTATTGTGATTTGTTAAAAAAGGAGATTGAATTAGCGTCTCCCGCCAAAATGATTTGGTCAAGCTGTTGAGGGCTTGCTGGATTGCTCAAATCGATTTAGTATAAGCTGGATTCATCAATTAGGTAGGCTATTGTGTAATTACTAGAAGGCTGGAAAATAACCAAATCTTTTGCTTTCCCTTATACTTTGACAGTTGAAACGACTTGCATATCCTTTGCGTTGGTTATTTTTATTACGTAAAGGCCTTGAAATTCATCCACTGCTACAGCATAGCTGTTTTGAGAATTCAAAGAAAAGTATCCAACATTCATCACGTTAATTTGCTGACTTTCGCTGCTGCTTTTGGCAAAACCTATAAAATCACAATTTAAGATACCTTTCTTCCCTGATCCTTAGTTTAGATTTATGGTATCTTAATTTTTGAAAAATGTTGCTCCCTACTCACTTAGAAGCCTCTTATGAGAGCTTTTTTTAAGTTATTATATATTACTTGCTTAAAAAACTGATTTTTTACAGCGCTTTGTCTTCCGAGACGTCCTCAAGACTTTAAGGGCTAAAGCTTGAAAAAGTGTCTTCATTTTGACCACTTACTGAAGTGTATGCACTATTATTTAATTAATATTGCAATGGCAAGCCAACAACGGTAAATAAAATTATTTTTAAAGAAAAAAGAAAAAGAAACTCCTTCATCTTATTTTTTTTTTTAAATTTTTATTAATTTTTTTAGGTTTGCTACTTAATTTATTTAAAAAAAATTGAAGACTTTCAATCTTATCTAAAATATGTATAAAAAAGGCAACACCGCTTATTTTCTAATCAATTAGTTTTATTTGTTGCCATTTTTTTCTGAATTATAAAAAATAATCACCCTTGATAAGAAAATTGGTTTAATATTTTCTGGTTCTTTTATATAACAAAAATGGTGAGAGAGAGAGAGAGAGAGAGAGGAAAAAAACAACACATAAATACATGACTGGACACATAGACAATTTACTTATTTACTTACTTGTTGTCCTTTTCTTAGTTCTTTATCACTCATACGGGAAACAAAAAAACTCGCACTATTCCAGCATTTTTCTTTTTGTGCAAGAGGTCTGCTTTCTAGTCTCCATACTCATCTATTCGAAATGTCCCTCTTCCAATTGGATCACCTGAACTTTTGTCAGCAACAGAAATATCGATATCTCGATCATTTGGATCAAGTTTGACCGTGAAAGTTTAATCCCATTGCGGATTTTTTCCACCATTAATGCATGGCTTACCGTAGTGAGTCTGGCTCCCATATCTTAAAACAAAATAAGGATCCTTTTTTTTATTGTTATAATAAGTTAATCACTTGCAGTCTAAAAAATGATAAATTACCATTTTCCCTACTATCTTAACGTCCCGCTTCAGAACAGCATATTATACTTTTACTTGGAAATCTGCTACTATTTTTTTGTCTTAAGTAGCATTAAAAAGCTCATCCATGGTCTTTGAGTGCATTAGTACATCATTTGAAGGAGGAGGATGAGGAGTAGTTTCGAGTTTTGAGTCTTCCATTTTTTCTGAATTTTTGCTTTTATTTTTTTTTTGCTTTTCGGAGGATGAGGATGAAGAAGAGCGATGACTCAGTTGAGATTATTTGTTGACTTTGCTCTTTTGACGTGCCATTTGTTCAATTTCATCACTTTGGCTGCCCATCTTCAAAAGCTCTTGCCAATGCTTATTATTTTCGAAGCCCTCTAACTCTCCAAAAGATGTTCGCTTTAATCCAAGAAAATCTTCAATATTGTGCACTTCTTCTATTCGACTTATAATGGGGCGTGAGTTTAGTTCTATGCTGCTGGCCTTTTCCTTCAATTCATCCAATTTTTGCTATAACGGCTTGACACTTTCTTTATGCTCACTGATTTCACTTTCTATGCCTTCAATTTCTTGTTTTAGCTTTTCGATTTGATTTGATGCCTCATTCAATTAGAGTAATTCTTTTTCATGGCTTTATTTTGTGATGTTAATTTGAGCTATTTATTTGTCAAGCTGCTCGAGTTTCTGGTGTATTTATGCGTATATTTCTGATTTTTTATTGGAAAGCTGAGACATTTGTTACTAATTTCTTCACTTTGAGATTGGTTTGTTATTTTTTTCCGAATTTTGCAAAAATTTGGTAATACTTTTAAATTTTCTACAGGAAAAAAAATTTTTTTCTCTCTCTCGTTTTCTTGCTCTATTATTAATAATAATAAATTAATTTATTATAAAAAAGAAAGCCAAATTTATTTGCATCAATTTTCCTTTCTTTTTTGTTTAGCAAAAAAACAATTAGTTAGCTAGCCATTAGTTATGTAAAACGCTGCAAAAATTAAGGGAAGCATATAAGAAGACATTGCCCTCCTCTTTTAAATTGAAAAAAAAGAGGCACGCCGTACCTAGCTCCTGTAAGAAATTAGCGAACTTGTAGAAGCGTATAACCAGAGCTTTACAGAAAAAAGCGCAGTGTTGGTATAAGCCCAGCAAACTGACACGCAAGTATAGCAGCTACTTTAAAAGCGATCCAATTTAGAAGCATAAATCGAAAACAAAATGTCATAAATCACGCACTTGGAAGTGCAAAAGGCTAGATCACAAGGAAAAGTCCAAGAACTAAAAAATAAAATTGAATAATGCGTGGAAAGTGCTCAGGATATTCAATTAGTTAAGTCAGATATACTGGAAAAGGTCAAAGGGGTGCCTCAGTTTGATAGTTATTTTAAAAGCTAAATGACTGAAAAGAGCGAGTGACTGATTGATAAAGAGAGCAGATAAATAAATAAAGCAAGTAAGTAAGTAAGTAAGAGCAATGTATTTTATAGTTTTTTTAATAATGCTGCAGTTTTAGTAAGTTAAGATTATTATTTTGTTTTTTTATGAAAATTTTTTCATTAAAATGATTCTTAGCAGCCAATTAACTCTCTCTCTCTCTCTCTCTCTCTCTCAACCAGCCACTTATTCAATTGCAGAATTACTTTTGACTTAAATACAAAGCAAAATTGTATTGCTCAGTTTTTCAGTTCAACTGAAGTCACTTATTCTGACACCTCAAAAGGCCAGAGGAACAAAATCTTGGCGCTCAAGTCAATTGACTAATTGAAAGGTTCTAAACCGCGGAAATTATTCAAAATTTTGATTGATTGATTGGCTAATTTGAAGTTTTATGTAGTTTCGGCTTGTTCAGTAAAAATTTGGACAGTTTCTTTCAAGTATTCACAGAAGAGACCCATCCAAAATGAAGCAATTGTTTTCTTTTTTCAATTTTCAATTTTCAATCTTTCTTTCTTTCTTTCACAAACGGTCCTACCTAATATCTTTTTGTGATGATGGCAATGGCTTAGAAATGGATGGAATCTCTTGGCCACTAGCAGCGCTAAGTAAAATATCAAACAATCCTGCAAGCTAAATGCCTCTGAATAGATTGCTAAAGAGAAATTAGCACTCATTAAGCAAATTCTCCTTAAGCATCAAGGGATTCTTCACTATTACTACATTTCAAATTACACCGTGCCGTTTCTTTTAAAATAAGAATATGTCAAGCATTTTGATCCAAATTGTGCTTCTGAGTGCTCTCAATAAATTAGCATTTAAAATTTCATTTATTTTCCAAATATCTGTTTTAGTCAGTCTTGGTGGTCCATAATAGACTTAGCTTCATGCTACAATTATTGCATCCTATAGTAAGATTTTTGCCATTTAAGTCCTTGTTGTATTTCTTAAAGTCAATTGAATAATTTTTGAGAAGAGGTAAGAGTCTTTTTCCCAAAGTCTTTATATGCCCAATTTTCTAATCTTCTGATTTCGCTATTTTTTAATAGTTATTTAATGTTTCATCACTTGAAATAAGTTATTGCAGATCCAGCGCTTTTGAATATTTTCATTGATAATGATGAAAAGTCTAAGAAAAATGTGTTTTATTTAATCCAATAAAACGATTCTTCACTGAATTAGTATTCATTCTTGCCTTATTTATTATTTATTTATTTCTTTCTTTCTAGTTGGTATTCCTTAGCACTGCTAAACTATGCCATTAATTTGGTCCTAAAATCATTTTTGTATTTTTCTTGATAACAGGAGATTTAATCAGGCATCCATTGTAATTACTAAACCTTTTTAACACCACTTGCTAGCAAAACTGCCTAATTCAATTCAAATAGATAGGCAAAAATGGTTCTATTTATTATTTTGTAGCATTTGTTTGTTGGTGGCAATTATTATTTTTAGGCTGCTTTTTGCTTTTAATTTAAGATTCTGCCTATAGAGTTATTGGATGCAGTCCTTCTCACTTACTTATTTCATTACTGATTGAAATTAATTTTAGAAAATGCCGTGAGCAATTTACCATAAATGGACAGAATTTACATTTCTTTTAATCAATCATCTGACTATAATTTTTATACAAGCTGTCGTGTTTAGTTCAATTTAGCATGATAGATAATTTGTTTATAAATGCTTGTCTAGTTTAAGCAAACATAAAATCATTTATTTTAGATTAACTGGCTAAATGTTGGCAGAAAGTTAGTTAGGAAATCGAGTTTTTAATTTCAAGATCTGCTTTGAGAAATTGAAGTTGATTGCTTTTGAAAGTGGAAAGTGCAGAATTGACTGACTGATTTTTATTTTTCAAAATTGTTAACAATTACTGTTCTAAGAATGCCATAAAAACTTATGTATGGTTGCACATTTACTTACTTACTTACTTACTAACCAGCTAGCTAACTATTTGACAACATCGACACGGAAAATGGATGACGATGCAAATAATTTTAATTATCCAATAAAATTGATTATAGATATCATTCATCGATGCTAGTAATATCAATTAAGCCTTATATGACTGTAAGTACAGAAATCTTAGTGTTTTTGGTGGGGCTCAATTTTTCAAAATGCTGCTGCAATTCGGCCTGATCTCTTTTTGTTGCAATTGCAAGCATAAGTTACCTATTTATTTTTAATGCGACTGAAAATTGTTAGTGTGGGGAGTAATATCAAAGCGGAAGACTTTAAATTTTGCAAAATTGTGCAAATTATTTATCGGCGACAAAAATCAAAGTTGTTTGTTTGTTAGATTTTATATACCAATTAAGCGCAACTAATAGCAATTAGTGTTTAAGTTCGCATAACAGGTATGTTGGAGAGCGTGGATCTTTGCGCTCTGAGTCGTCAGCTGACAAAAAATATCATCTATTTCTGATAAATTTGGGCAGACAACTGTTGAAAATTAAAAGTTAGCATAAAATCCACCTTCTTCAGATTAAAAATTTTAATTCCTATTAGCACCAGCAGATTTAATCCAATTTTCAAGCCTGTGTACAGGACTCGACTAAAGAGGAAAAAGAATTATTTTTATTCAAGGCAAATAAATTTTAATTGTATCCAAACGCTTTTATGGTGGGTGATTAATTTTTTCTTCTTTCTTCTCCTTAAAGTTTTGTGCTCAACTAACTAACTAACTAACTAACTTGAACTTGGTAGAGTTTATCAAAAAATCTACTACTACCATAAACCAGTAATGAATGAAAAGCTGGAATAAATAAATACATAATAAAAAACTACTACCATTAATTTGTTTTGTAATTTACTATTTTAATAACTAATTAACTTCATGAAAATTTTGTGAGTGATTGATGGATGGGTGATGACAATAGAAATTGGTTGAATGAACGGACAGATGACAAAATTAATTTGCCAATTTATCTATTAGCTGTCTATCGTTTTGCGTTATTTGCGTGATTTATTAATTACTTAATTAATTTTTAGATAGATAGATAAGCAGTCATTTAATCGAATTAGATAAATACAATACAATACAATACAACACCAAGTTTTTTGGTTCGTTTTATTTATTTATTTATTTATTTGTGGCGTTTAGATGATCTAGCTCTTAACAAATTTCTTTCTTCCTTTCATTCAAGTGAAAAAGAAGAAGAAGAAGAGTTTAAAATACAAAAGATTGGCAAGTTAATAAAAATTTCTATTCTATTTAAGAATTTAATACAATTTTCATTTATAATCATTTCCAAAAGATTTCGTTTTGATACTTACCTACCTTTTTTAATCCAGCCCGGTTTGGTCGCTCTAATTGCTGAAAAAAAATTTATTCTATACTATTCCAAGAAGAAGAAGTTGAGGAAAAAGAATAGGCCATCGAAGAACACTCGAGATTATAACTGAGTGAATAGAGCAAAAATGACGTTAATTGTTTACCTACTTCTATTGAAGGTATTATCTAGGCACAATCATCAAATTTCGTAGCAAATTGTTATTTAAAATAGGAGCACAGTAATAGTGAAAAATTATTAAAGCAAATTATAGTGTTAGTAGTTTGATTTATATATGGGAAGAAAAATTAGTAAAAGCAGTCTATTTCAACCAACACTCAATTTTAACAAACAAAGTAATAAGCAAGCAAGCAAGGAAATTTATGCTCTTTCAAATTAAATTAGCTAGTCAATTAATGTCCTATTCTATTTACCTATCTATCTAAAAATTAGTTAATTAATCACTAAACAACAATAACGCAAATAAAGAAATAAATAATTAATTAAGCAGAAACGTTTTAAAATTAATTTTATTCGTTAATCCGTTCATTCATTCAATTTTCTTTCTGCCTCCAATTTTTGCCCATCATCATCATCATCATCATCATCAAATTTTTGTGAAAGTTGGTATTTAGGCAGTGGAAATTATAAATAAGCAAACAAATTATAGTGCCAGCAGTTTTTTATTATTTATTAATCAAGATTTGCTTATTAAAGCAATAGTAGGTTTTTTCATTTTCATATTCACTTTATTTATTTACTTACAAAGGAACTAGCTGCTTTATATAAATTAACTAACAAACTTTATTGAAAATTATGATGACCAAACCTTTTGAAAAATTTATAATGTCGTGAGAACCACATTGAAAATTAGCTAAGATTAATTTGAATTTAAGTTAAGCAGTCAATCAATTTATTCTGCATAAAACGAAAATTCCTTATTAAAGTTGCAATGATACATTATTAAATAAATAAATTAACTATCAAAGCGAATAAGTGCATAATTATAAAAAACAAGCGAATAAATAAATAAGTAGTTAGTTAGTTAATTAATTAGACGGTTTACTCATTGGTCACCATGATCACTAGAATGCTGCTGCTGCTGCTTCTTCTTCTTCAAAGTTTAAGCCAATGATTTGATTTCAGCTGGGATGTAGTCATTGAATCAGTGGTGATGGTGATTTGTTAGTGCTGCTGGCAGCATTTTTGCTATTTTGATCGTTTTTTAAGGGCTTAGTTTTATTCTTTAAGACTATCTATTTCTCTTTTCATAGAACATTGTGTTTCTCTTCTGTGCTGGCTACTGCTAGTTGGTGTTTTTGTTCAGTGCTCTTCTTCTTATTTTTTTTTCAGAAGTGGCTACTAAAAAGCGAGATCTGCTTTTGCCTACTATAAAAGCAGCATCTAAAACAGAGACTATTTCTACGTAAGCACTTTTTCGATTTCGCCTAGCATCTAACTGTTAGGAGCATTTTTGATGATTTATGCGTTGATTTCCCATTGGTTTAAATTTTCCAAGTCGTTCTAAGCCTTTTTTTGATTAATGTAATTTTGCATTTATTCGATGATAAAAGTGATTGTTGCCATTTCTTTGTTTTCATTAGGGATTATATTGTTAATATTACAATTGTTGGCAGTTGTTATGACTGAACAGTTGTTGTAATGGTGGTGGTTATTGGCCACGATTGGCAGTTATCGCTGCTGTAAAAACTCAGTCTAAATGGACTAATCGTGATATGATGATTAAAAATTGTATTTATTGCCACGGTCAAGAATTTGCTTTAGTTCGAGGATTAAATTTGCGTCTATTCCATTACTTGACCGCCCTCCTCCTGAAAAGTCCATCTTTTTGTTAAAAATTCGAAGTTCCAGTTATTTGTTTGCTGCTTTTTCTTGCATAATCTTTTCGCTTAAAAATACTTTCCTATTTGCCTTAATTAAATACCAATCTTCATTAATTTCGCAAACTGAGTCGATGAATTCCTGGTTAAGCGTTTTTCTTGCAACGTTTTTATGTTGGTTGTCTCCTTTCACAAGAAGATATTTGAACGCTAGGCGTTTTTGTGGGCTATCAGGAATTTAGTAAGTTATTTCATCGATATTGTTATAATAACAGCGAAAAGGGTTATGAGGATGAGAAGGAATAATAATTTTTTTTGTGGCAGCTGAGTTCATGGCGAACTAAAATTTTTTGATTGGATTGGGTTGGATTTAATTTTTAATTAATTTAATTTAATTTTAAATTCAAATTCAAATTCAAATAAGCCTGGTTGATTGGCTGTTGAGGTTGCTACTCTCTTTGATTTAATTTGCTACTCTCTTTGATTTAATTTGCTACTCTCTTTGATTTAATTTGCTGCTCTCATTGATATTTGCAACTCTCCTGACTTATTTAGGTATAGAAGAATAGTTTGTTTAAATCATTAAAAGTGTAAAGCTTAATTTCGATGACCTGCTATAATAAGCCATTGATAATATGAAATCTTAATTAAGCCAGTTTTTTGGAACAGGTAATGAATTCAAGAATTGTGCAGAAATTTTTAAAAAGATAGATTAAATTTCAAAGATAAAAAATTTATTTAAAGAAGATACTTCGTAATTGAAGTCTGAGTACCGTGATTAAATTTTAAAAAAATCAGGGACTATAATAAATAAGCTCAACGCTGAACAGTATTGGAATCTAAACGAAGAAATAGAATTTATAAGAAAATGTGAAGATTAACTTTTTGAAATTAATGGCCTATATAACGGAGTTTCAGAAAAATATAAAATAATTAGGCATTTCAAAGCTTATTTATAAAATTTGATATGCAAAATAAATTACTATTCTAACAATGCTTAGCAAATATGCGAATAATTGATCATCATAAGGAAAGTACATACAAAAGTAAAAGAATTTAAAGAGGAAACCAATGAGGCTATTGATGAAGTATTAAATAAGTGCAAAGAAAAAAATGGCTCAGTATTTTTATTGTAAATGGGAAATATATTAGAAGCCTCAATCGATTCTGAAGGGCAAGAGATAATTGATTATTTCAAGCAGTTTTAATAAGCAAAAATATGTCAATTTAATAGGAAAACTAATAGTCATAGTCTTGAATATATTATAGAAAATTTTCAAGTATCAAAAAACTGGTCCAATAAAGCTAAGTTAGATAAAAAAACTATGATTAAGTATTACAAGTGTTATGAATAAGAATATAAAAAAATAGTATAATATTTACAAAATATAAAATAAGAAGAGTAATTAAGGCAAAAAGCATTGACTGGCATCAACTAAGAATTGAATAATAATAAAAATTAAAGTATTTCTCTTGAATAATTATCGGAAGATGAAAAAATGAGGCTAATAAGAGCTTTAGCAAATATCGGGGCCTATTATACGCTACATGATTAGCAAGGAAAAATTATGCTAGAAGAAAATGGCATCCCTACTTATAAATAGCTGCATTCTGTATAAGTAATTTCAATTATGCTGATGCTTGGAATTTTAGAAAAATGGTAAAATCAGCTTATCGAAATCTTAACAGGAGAGGGAAAATCCATCGCGCTAGGAGTGTGTTCAATTATATTTGCCTTACTGGGGTACACTGTAGATGTCGTGTGCTACAATGAATACCTAAGTAAAAGAGATTATAAAAGTTTTCAAAAAATCTTTTAAAATCTTCACGTAAGCTAGAAAATAACTTATGGAACTTTTATTAATTTAGCAGAAAAATATATAGATAAAAATGGTGACATTAGGCAACTAGTTCTGGATTCTTTTATAGGCAAATATAGATAAATCGAATGCTAAAATAAAAAACGGAAGTCAATATTATTCATAGATGAAGTAGATGTTTTTTTTAAGCCAGATTTCTATGGATCGACAAGGAACCCGCTGGCTTTTTTTAGAGGTGAAGATATAAAAAAATTAATTGAGAAGGTATGGGAGCTCAACAAAAATGAAAAAAATTCAGAAGAGATAGTTAATCTCATAAAATAAGACACTATTTATCAAAGTATTGAAAACAAATTTCCTGGCTTAAAATAATATTTAGAAAATCAATTGAAAAAAATGGCTTGTGACGTAAAAAAAATAATTGAACATAAGCAAAAAACTTAGTATTAAATAATCGAGAAAAAATGGATTGGATATAAATCTTTTGAGAGTATTACCACATCAACTTACTATGGTTATATGACAATGTTTTCATATATCTTTGAATCCGAAAATGGCTAGATTCCTAAGGCTAATTTGCCTTATGAATTGAGCCTACAAATTGATTGTGGTAACATATCTTATGCTCTAATTCCTGCTTAATATGATAGAGTATTGGGAGTAAGTGGAACTCTGGGGTAGTTAAGTAATTAGATAAAATAAGCCATGAAAGAATATAAAATAAATTTGACTTACTATGCACCTTCAATGTTTTCACAATCTAAAAGAAAATTCAATAGAAAATACCAAGAAGATGTATTCATTGAAGCAAATGAAGAAGAGTAGTTTATAAAAATCACTGAAATTGCTTAAGAAAAAATAAACAACAATTAGGCAGTAATTATTTTTTTAAAAAATCAATAGCAAATTGAAGCTTACAAATCTTTTTCGGATGTACAGAATAAATTTTAAGTTTAAGTTTTGGCTGAATCAAGTAATCAGGATGACATAGAGTTTAAAGTCATGTAGTCAACTAAAAATAAATATTTAACTCTATGTGTCCGAGATTTTGGAAGAGGAACTGATTTTATTTGCAGGGATAAAGTAGTCTAAGAGAATGGAGGTGTTGTAGTAATTTTAGCATTTCTATGCTAAGATAATATAGAAGAAACATAAGTCATGGGAAGGACTGCTAGACAAGACCAAAAAGGTGAGTTTTATATTGTTCTTGACAAAGAAAAACTAATAAAAAAACTCAAAATAGAAAACTAATAAAGCATGCCAACATAATTTAATGAGCTCCAAAGACTACGAGATTAAAAAGCGCAATAAAAGCTAGAAAAAAAATAGCAATCAGTTGCAAATTCAATGCTTCTTCATAACAAAACGATGGAATTTTATAAGGCTTTGTGGAATGCTAATAAAGATGAAATTTTAAATTTTATAAATGCGCAATGAGCTAAAATTGGTCATAAATATGAGTTTTGATTCGTTGTAAATAATAAAAATTCGTTTTAAATTTTATTATGTAAAGAATCTATACTTTGGCATTTAAATTATTTTGCTTACTACTGCTGCTTTTATGGAATTCCATAAAAACAGCTTTATCAAAATTCGAACTCAAGCCATGTTTATAGTATTTATTTGGTAAAAGTCTATAACTAGCACTTAGCCTTTTTTTATTTGCCTTTACTCATAAATAGGGTGAATTAATTAAAATTTTCTTCCATTTTGTCTGTCCATCCATCAATTCGTTCGTTCAATTTCCTTCTTCCACCTCCAATTTTCCATCCATCCATTATCATAATTAATTTTTGTGGTGGTGGTGGTAGTAGTAGTAGTTTTTTATTATTTATTTAACTAGCTAACTAACTAAAAATTAGTCAATCAACCAATCAATTTCGCTAGGAACCTTCAATATATTATTATTTTCGAATGCTTTTTTTCTGCTTATAAATTGATTATTAGTTAGTTAACTAGCTATTCAGGTAGTTATTGATCATGTGTTGCTTGCTTAGGCTGGTAGAAATTTTGATTAAAAAAGCGTACAAAAAATTAGTTAGCTGGTTTTCTGCAGCAATATGCTAAGTAAATAAATCAATCGCGGGCTTGAAGAAGAAAACTGAATTTAAAAATAAGCAAGCAAAAATATTGATTTAAAAGCACCACCAACCAGCCAATCAAAATCAACTTGGCACCAGGTTGGAAATTAAAAGCCAAAGCGAATTATTAAGAATTTATTTGCCTGTCTATAAAAATAATTAAATCAAAAATTAATTAATCAATTTCTTTCTTTCTTTTTGCGAAAAAGAAAGAGAGAGAGAGAACTAATAATAAGGCGCACCTACATCTAATGGATAATGATGAAAAAGAAGTGGAAGAAGAGAAGCAATAGCAATAGGATTTGGATTTGAATTTGCTCGATGGCGTTGAAGAAAAAGATTATGAGAGAAGAAGGCGGCGGCTAGAAATAGATTTTGCGTCGATTGAAGAATTTACACAGAAAATAGAAAACAACGCGAAAAAACCTTATTTTAAATATTTAATTGTAAAAAATGATTAAGAAAAGTGCATTCTAAGCCAATTCAGTTCGAAAAAGGCGAAAAGACGAATACGAAGAAAAATAAGAAGCAAAATAATAATAATAATAATAATAATAATGACAGCGCTGATGATATTGACGCTGCCGCCAACAACAACAACAACCACCACCACCAAATAATCAAAAATGTGTTCGAAATAGGCTAGGATTGCTACATAATTGAAACTAATAAAAGAATTAATTTAAACAATCAAATGCTTTAGCTGCTGGAAAATGAAAGAGACAGACATGGAGCTGAGGATTTTTTTAAAAAATTTTTTGCAAAAGGCAACCAAAGGCGGCAATTCAAAGAAAAGTAAAGTAAAGGCTCATTTATAGGAGGGGAAAAATAAGAACAAGATGGATAATCCTTATTGCCTTTGCTATAAACTTCAATTAAAAACCAACAGCAGCGCCACTCCACAAAAAATATTAATGTTGGCAGCAATGAAAACGAGGAGATGTCTTTAGAAGAAGAAGGCGACGACAACAATAATGAAAAATTAAATAATTCAGATGCTGATGATAAGGGATTTGCCATGATGACAGAAACAGAAAAAGCCAAAGCCAAAGCCAGTTCTGCCACCGCATAGACAATTATTAACAACAACAACAACAACAACAAAAATAACCAATTTTTTAATGATAGTGATTATGGCAATAACACTCAACAGCAGAGGCACGAATAAGAACGAGAAACTGCCAGCTACATAGTAGAAAAGAAATTTGCAGAATATATCAGTCAAAATTATGCATATGATTGTGATAACAATAGTTTCTCCTCTTCCTCCTCTTTCTTCTTCCAA
>WBZL01001630.1_pt1 | contig 23079 bp, 19 predicted proteins | sample 5204291 | NCBI WGS metagenome assembly WBZL01 (sample SAMN12344345, study PRJNA552823) | activated sludge metagenome | biome: Activated sludge suspended growth; feature: Nitrification reactor; material: Wastewater; isolation source: activated sludge from nitrification reactor of wastewater...
GCGAGCGCTTCGGCGTCTGCGAACACAAGTTTGCCCAGTTTAGCGCGGTCGATGTTCCCTTCCTTATCCAAAAGCCATTTGCCGAACCGGTCAATGGTAGGCTGATAGCCCGGCGCGCCCTTCGAGATGACGCGATGCGCCAGCGCGTCCGCATCGATGGTGTAGGCGCCCAGGTGTTCCATCATGCGCCGCACCACGCTTTTGCCGGTGGCGATATTGCCGGTTAGACCGATGATCGTTTTGCCAGTTCTTTTGCTCACAATGACTCCTCAAGGAAACATGATACAACTCCTATTCTAATGTTTTTTGAAAAATAATCCAGTGAAGTTGTCCGCGTTTTCAAATTTGTCAGGACTTACGCAGTGGGCGGGCAGTTGTACTGCCGCCGCCGCAGTGCAACTACGGCGCAACAGGTTCAACTGCGTAAGTCCCATTTGTCAGTTCTGCCCCGATGTTGACGCTCCCTCTGCTTGCGTGTATGATGACCTTGCCTCAGGTTGGTCGGGCGATCGCGGTGGCGCGTTGACGCCATCGAGGAAAGTCCGCACTCCATAGAGCACGGCGTCGGATAGTCCCCGGGGCGGGGAAGCCTCCGTAAGGAGCGAACCTGCCGGAAAAGGGCCACAGAAACAAACAGCCACCCTCACCCCTGCGCCCCTCTCCCAATGGGAGAGGGGATGGGGTGAGGGGGTGATGGTGAAAAGGTGGTGTAAGAGACCACCGGCGTTTGCAGTAATGCAGATCGTCAGGTAACCCCCGCCGGGAGCAAGGCCAAGCAGGGACGAAGCCATCTGCGGATGGCGGGAGACGGCTCGTCTTCATAGGTATCCAATCACGCGGTGGTTGGATCAGTCCCGGGTAGGCTGCACCGAGCGGCGCGGCGACGCGCCGCCCAGAGAGATGATCGCACAGTGGCGTTCGCGTCACGGACAGAATGCGGCTTATAGACCGACCTGAGGTGACTGATTGAATTTCTTAGAAAAGCCTCAAGCCCTTAAACACGGAGACGCTGAGTCACGGAGTTCTTTTGTTTTTTCGGCTCTACCGTTTTTAACGGGAAACCTTTTTTTCAAACACAAAGGACACGACGGTCACAAAGGAAAACCCAAGGAATCTAGGCTCTTTTTTTGCCTTTGTGTACTTTGTGCCCTTCGTGGTGAAGCTCTTTCCCGTTAATTACGGGAGACCCGTTTTTTCTCTCAGTGTCTCCGTGACTCCGTGGTTCAAAACGTGCACAAGAGGATTAATTTTTTGAATCATCAAAAAGAATTCGAGCTCGCGCAATCCATCCTTGCAAAATCTCTTCAACGCGCGAGCGAGTCCAACACGAAGCAAATCACAACACTTCACATTGCCATCGGCGAGATCGCCGAACTCGACCGCGATCTGATCCAATCACACTGGCGCGAGATCGGCAAAGGCACGCTTGCGGAACAGGCGCAATTGCGCTTCCGTTTCATCACTGCCGAAGTTCAGTGTATGGCGTGCTTCCAAAAATATCATCCTGAAGGCGGAGAGATTCATTGCCCCTATTGCGGAAGTTTCGGCGCGAAAATTTTATCGGGCGAGGAGTTTACTCTTGAAGAGGTTGAATAAAAAACAACATGGGACTGCGAGGGCTATCGCCTTCGCAATGACATTCATTCTATTTTCTGGATGCAACCTCCCCGCCGCTTCAACCCCGACGGCAGACCTGTTTGCCACTCTTCAAGCGTCTACGCCCTCCAACTTTACGCCTCCTCCCGCGACCGAATCCATTGCAACGCCTGATTTCAATTTTGCGACTCCCACGTTTACCGCGCTACCTCAAAATTCGATTCCACCCCCATCGCCTTCCGACCAATTGACCGGGAAGATCGTCTTCACATGCCAGGTCAATAAAGTTCAATCCTCCGACCAAATTTGCATCATCAACGCGGACGGTTCGGGATTCCGCCAATTGACCAGCGACAACGCGCGTCATTTTTACCCATCCATGTCACCGGATGGGGGAAGCGTGTTGTATTCGGCATTCCGCGAGAAAAATGTCTACGAGATTTATGAATTGAGTCTCACCGCGGGAAATACAAATCGGCTGACAGACCGACTCGGCGTGTCTAACGCGCCTGAAGTTTCGCCGAATGGCGAGAGTATCGTATTCATGCGCGGAAACCCAAACACCCAACAGAATCAAATCTGGGTCATGGATCGGAATGGCGAAAATCCCGCGAATGTTCCGCAAGCGTTGGGCTGGGACCCGACCTGGTCACCGGATGGGAAATCGATTCTGTTCGCCTCCGACCGCGATGGAGGCGTTCAACTCTTCACGGTCAGCCTGAAGGGAAGCGCGATCAAGAGGATCACGAATCTGCCGTCCATCCGCGGAAGAAGCGATTGGTCGCCCGATGGGACGTTCATCGTCACGTACTCCGGCGAGCCGTGGAATCGCGAGGTCTACATCATGAGCGCGGACGGGTCGAACACGCGCCAGCTCACGCCGACGGGCGGCAACAGCCAGGGACCATCCATTTCACCGGACGGACAGTGGGTGGTCTTCACCGCGTACTTCGATCATTACGGCGACGATCATGGATGCGAGATCTATGTGATCCGCGCCAACGGCACCGACTTGCGGCGGTTGACGAACAACAGTTATTGCGATTACCAGCCGCGCTGGGGACCTTGATCAGTTTGTAATGTGATAATTCTCAACGAATATCATGTTGAGTGGCGCAGGTCGCCACTCAGCGTCCCCATCAGGTCGAGCGAGACCCTTCGGTCGCAGCGAGCGCTCCCTCAGGGTGACATATTGACACAGGAGTCTCTCATGGATCCAAAGGGCAAAGTTGTGATCGTGACCGGGGCATCGTCGGGGATTGGCGAGGCAACCGCCCGTCAGTTTGGACGCGAGGGGTCGAGGGTTGTCCTCGCCGCGCGGCGCGTGGATAAACTCGAAGCGTTGGCGAATGAGATCAAAGGTATGGGCGCGGGAGCAGATGTGTTGGTCGTGCAGGCAGACCTTTCCAAACTCGAAGATATTCAATCACTGATTCAAAAGACGCTGGAAAAATTCGGTCGCATTGACGTGTTGGTCAACAACGCAGGTTTCGGGCGATTGGATTGGCTGGAGAAACTCGATCCCGTGAAAGATATTCAAGGTCAATTCGATGTCAATGTGATGGGGGTGGTTCAGACCACGCGGCAGGCGTTGCCGGTGATGATCCAACAGCGGTCAGGTCACATCATTCAAATGTGTTCGATGGCGGGACTTGTCGGCACGCCGACTTACACAATCTATTCAGCATGCAAACACGCCGTGCATGGATTCTCCGAAGCGTTGCGCCGCGAAGTGAAGCCATGGGGCATTGACGTTTCGATGGTCTACCCCGGCGGCGTTTCAACAGAATTTGGTTCACACGCGGGCATCAAACGTAAAACAAAAGCCACAACCCCCAAGTTTATGTTGCTCACGGCTGAACAAGTTGCTGACGCGGTGGTGAGTCTCGTGCGCCGCCCGCGCGCCATGTGGATCATCCCCTGGCTGTGGACATTCACGATGTGGATGAACCGCAATTTCAATTGGTTTGTGGATTACACAACGATTAATCGGTTTACGATACCTGAACGGGAAGAAGAGTTAAGGGCGAAGTAGAGAGCGAACGTATACACGGAAACACGTACACACGTAGACAAGTACACAGGTTGTATCCCGTATCTCGTAACGTGTCTACTTGTTTACCTATGTACCTGTGTACATCCTCCCTAATCCGCCACCCCCGCCTCTTTTACATCTTTCAAATTCAATTGCAGAGATACCCGTCCGTTGTATTCGTTTGCTTCGAGCGTGTACATCACATCCACGCGCGGCGGCAGTGACTTTGCCACGTCGCCCATGCGGAAACCGATCGCATCGTATTTCAACGCGGGACCGTCTTCGAGTGTGAGTTTCAAGTGCCTGCCCTCCGAACCAACCGCGCGAAACGATTTCACTTTCACATTCCGCGAAACAAAGATGGCGTCGGGATTTCCGTAACCCGTCGGTTCGAGGAACGCGATGTGTTTCAAAATGCCGAAGTTCATATCCGCGAGGGAAACTTCCATATCGGCGGATAGTGTTTGGCGCAGGTCCTTCCCGTCCAATTTTTCTTTTGCAATTGTTTTGAGCCGCGCCACCAACTCGGTCAAATTTTCATTTTTCACCGTGAAGCCAGCCGCCGCGGCGTGACCTCCATGACGGACGAGCAAGTCTTTGCATTGATCGAGCGCGTCGGTGATGTGGAATTCGGGGATCGAACGGCACGAGCCGCGCGTTTCCTCGGCTCCCTTTGCCGCGACAACAGACGGGCGATAATACTTTTCCGTAAGCCGCGATGATGCCAAGCCGACCACACCCGAATTGAAACTTTCATGCGCGGCAAATAACAGAAACGCATTGGGGTCATCCTGCATGGCGATCTCTTCCGCTTGCTGTTGCATCGTCTTGGTGATCGTTTGTCGCTGGCGGTTCTGCACATCGAGTTGCTGCGCGAGTTGACCCGCGCGCATGAAGTCGGTGGTGGTGAGCAATTCAAACGACGCGAGCGCGGACTCGAGTCGCCCCGACGCGTTCAAACGCGGACCGAGCATGAATCCGATGTTGCCTGCGGTGATCTTGTCAATTTTGATCTGTGCCACGCCCGCGAGTGAAAATAATCCCTGCCGCTTCGTTTCGCGCAGTTGTTTGAGTCCATTGCGGACGAGTGAACGATTCTCGCCGACGAGGGGAGCGAGGTCGGCGACGGTTCCCAAGGCGACCAAATCGAGGAAAGAGGAAAGAGGAAAGATTTCGTCTTCTTTCGTCTTTCCTCTTTCTTGCGCTAGCGCCTCAACAATTTTATAAGCAATACCCACTCCCGCTAAATCTTTATCGGGATACGGATCGCCATGTTGTTTTGGATTGATGACTGCAAACGCGGGCGGCAGGTTTTCGCCGTCGGGGTGGTGGTGGTCGCTGATGATGAGGTCCAGCCCGATGGTCTGCGCGTGAAGCGATTCGTCTGGCGAGCGGATTCCGCAATCCACGGTGATGACCAACTTCACGCCGTCCGCTTTCAACGAATCCAACGCGTCTTTGTTGAGTCCGTAGCCCTCTTCGAATCGATTCGGGATGTAGCCGCGAACATCGGCTCCAAATTTTTGCAATGCTTCCACGAGCAAGGCGGTCGCGGTCACGCCGTCCACGTCGTAATCGCCATACACCGCGATGGGTTCGTGATGTTCAAGCGCAAAATTAATTCGATCCACCGCGGCTTGCATGCCGATCATCTGAAACGGATTCGTGTCTGCCAACGTTTTCGCGGCAACGAACGCGCGCGCTTGCTCCTCCGTGCCGATGCCGCGATTGAACAACACCTGCCGCAAAATCGGCGGCACAACCGTCAATGCTTCGGAGGCTTGTTGCGTGATGGTCTTTGCGATAACCCAGCGTTTGTTGTGTGTCATTTTGTGCATTCTAGATTTCGTGGCAGTTGCACTGCCGCGAAACTCGACGCAGTGCAACTGCGTCGAGAACTTAAACATGTTATTTTCTATTGATTCGATACAGCGTGTCGTTAATTTTTGTTACTTGATACAACTCGGAAAGTTCAGGAACATCAATGGCAAAATAAATCGGGCGCGTGTCAATGTTCGCGTCAATGTATTTCATCAGCGTCGTCGGCAAAATTTGATCTCCTTCATCGAGAACCTCGTGAAAAGAAATATCCATCTTGCCTTCCTCGATCTGCGCGGTGTATATGTACGAATACAGTTTATCCCAATTCGTAAAAACAATTGCGTTGTCTTCAACATTGTTGATAATTCGTTTCGCCTCACGGATGGCTTTATCAGGCGCGAACACGGGATAGATATGATTATCGCGGATGAACGATGTAAAACCTTTTTGGATCGCGAGACTCAAATCTTGCCGCGCATTCCAGATGGGCAAAATAATTAATACGATGGAGATGAGAACCCGCGTCATTCGCAGGGACGGCTGGTTCAGTTTCGTCAACCTCTCCCACGCGGACAGCGCCGCGCCTGCCCCCGCGCCGAACCACACCGACGTGACGACCGCCGCCGGCACATAAAACTCGCGATAGATCGAAAATGAAACCGTGATAGCGAGTCCCCAAATGAGAATGAACGCAATCAGTGGATACAGTCCCTCGCGCCATCTGCCGCCGAAAAACAACCAAACGATTCCGATGATGGTGAGAGTCAACTGCCACCATGGAAAATACGAAACATATTCGATCAGTCTATCGCGCATGTCTGTAGATGTGGCGGTGAAGTAGTACGACGATGCGCGGTTGGCAGGGAAGATGAACTTGAAACGATCCCAAGCAGAATCGTATTCGTCTTCGGTCAATCCCACCGCGCTCAAGTTGACTCGGAAGACCGCATTGTGAACGCTCGAAGGCGGGTCGTTGTAATCGAGGAAGAAAAAGAATCCGAGGAAGAGCGCCACGCCCAGGGTCGCTCCCGCCGCCGCGCTGAACCACTCCGCGCGTTTACGGGCGGTGAACGCCATCACTGCCAGCACGGACGCGCCTGTCATCACGACCGTACTATGAATACCTAAACTTAATCCGCCTGCCAAACCCGACAAGAAAAGATATTGCGGTTTACCTGTGCTTCTCCACAAAAGAAATAACAGCCACACCGTTGCCAGCATCCCTGCGGCGGGAGCGTAGGATTCGGCGACGAGCGCGCGCCACCAGAATCCGTCGGTGAGGGCGAGGACGAGCGAGGCGGAAGTCGCGGCGGTGCGTGAACCAGTCAACAAGCGGACGATGAGGAACGTGTTTGCCACCGCCAACGCGCCGAAAAACGCAGACATCAAGTTGACGCGCCATGCGATGCCGTTGATGGGAATCAGGGTAAAGATTTTTCCGAAGATGATCTGAGTCGCGTAGCCCGTGTGGTGAGTCATGCCGAGGGTGTAGGAAAGAGTCTGGAATTCGGCGGAATCTCCCCATAATAACGAAGGCGCGAGGGTGCGGATGTATAAGGCGAGGGCAGCGAGTCCGATGAGGAGGGCGAGGCAGATGTCAATGGGGGAAAGAGGCGAGGGTCGCCCGTTGCGGTCATCCATAAGGGTCAATCCGAGTATACGCCGGGATTGGAGGGGCGGGCAAGTGTATAATCCAATAAACTCGGAGTCGCCATGTATATTTTAAGACCCGATGAAAAATCGGCCCCTGTGATGCTATATTCGAACATGTCGTTCATTCGGGGGGATGTGGTGACAAAGCAAAGCGTGCGCGTGAATATCTGGTTGCGCACCGATGGCGCGCCGAAACATATCCATGTGTTGAAGCCGCAGACTTTGGTGTTCGGCGGAAGCCCAGCCAAAATGATGTCATTCGAGGAGATTTATTTTCCCGTGTCTGAGTTGGCGGCGTTCCATCCGCTGCCGCCATCCGATGAGCCGCTGGATTATGACGCTTCGGAAATAAACCGCCAGATGCAGGATATTGTGGTGATGGCGGGCACGTTTTTGATGAAGGGGAAGATTCGCATTTCGACTCAGACTGAAATGTCGCAAAGCCTTGAAGTGTCGCGCGTGTCGTGGATGTCGCTGTACGAGGCGGAGATTTCAAACCCGTTCCTGCCGCAGATGACCCCGCTGCATGTGCCGCTGGTATTGGTGAACCCTTCGCATGTGGCATTCGCCTTGCAATGATCGAGTGGCGCAAGGGTTCATGCGCAATATAAACACGGCGAGCGCAACTATACTGAAATCCTTGTATGAATCCTATTGACACCATCCTACATCATCATCCCGTTCTCGTCATCGACGGCGCGCTTGCCACCGAGTTGGAACGGCGCGGGCACGACTTGAAGAACGATCTGTGGTCGGCAACAATTTTGCTCGAACACCCCGAGGCGATTCAACAAGTGCATTACGATTATTTCAACGCGGGCGCAGATTGCGCCATCACCGCCAGTTATCAGGCAACCGTGGAGGGATTCAAGCGGCGCGGTTTGAATGAAAAAGAAGCCATCGCGTTGATTCAAAAGTCTGTGCGGATCGCAACAGCGGCGCGGGATGAATTTTGGGCGAAAGAATCGAATCGCGCGGGCAGGTCAAAGCCGTTCGTTGCCGCGTCGGTGGGACCGTACGGCGCGTTCCTTGCCAATGGCGAGGAATACGTCGGCAACTATGGGTTGAGCGAAACCGAGTTGATGGATTTCCATCGCGGGCGCATGCAAGCGCTGGTCGAAGCGGGCGCCGAACTGCTGGCGTGTGAAACCATCCCTTCCCTGACCGAAGCGCGGGCAATCGTAAAACTTCTCGATGAATTTCCGAACATCGCCGCATGGCTCAGTTTTTCCGCGCGGGATGAGGTGCGCATTTCCGAAGGTCAATCCTTTGCCGATTGTGTGAAACTGCTTGAGGGACATCCGCAGATCGCGGCCTTGGGCATTAACTGCACATCGCCAAAGTATGTTTCGTCACTGCTCCGCGAGGGCAAGCGGTTCACCAGCAAACCTATGTTGGTCTACCCTAACCTGGGCGAAGGATACGATGCGGCCAAAAACGATTGGGATGGGCATGCGGCTGTCGAATCGTTTGGAGAAGAGGCGCGGGTTTGGTATGAAGCGGGCGCGCGCATGATCGGCGGTTGTTGCCGCACCACACCGGAGGATATCCGTGTGATTGCGGGATGGGCGAGGGGATAAGTGAACTATGGGAAAATTAGTAATTGGCAATTTGGTGGTCTGAGGCTGGAGAAACGGAGGGGAGGAAAGTGGAGACTGGAGACTGGAGATTAATGTGAAAGTTGCGATGATGAAGGCAGTGCGGATGGTGGAAACTGGCAAACCGCTCGAGTTGCAGGAGATTCCCATCCCGAACATCAGCGAACGCGAAATTCTCACGCGCGTGCGCGCGGCGGGGATCTGTCACTCCGACGCGCATTATCGCGCCGGGCGTTCTGCCATGGGATTCATGCCGATCACACTTGGGCATGAGGTTGCGGGAGTGGTGGAAAAGATCGGCTCGCAAGTGACGAACGTCAAAGTGGGCGAGCGCGTCTGTTTGCATTACAACATCACATGCGGCGATTGTTATTCTTGCAGTACGGGCAACGAGCAATTCTGCGACTCGGTGAAGATGCTCGGTCATCATGTGGATGGCGGCTACGCGGAGTACATCGCCGTCCCTGCGCGGAACGCGATTCACTTGCCCGACGAGATTCCTTTCGAGGCAGGCGCGACGTTAATGTGCGCCTCAGCCACCGCCCTGCACGCGTTAACCAAAAGCAGGATCAAGGCTGGGGAAACTGTGGCAGTTTTCGGCGTGGGAGGACTCGGTCTGTCTGCCATCCAGTTGGCAAAAGCGATGGGAGCGGTCGAAGTCTACGCGGTGGACATCCAGCGCGACAAACTCGAACTCGCCTCTGAATACGACGCGATTCCCATCGACGCGAGCCGCGCCGACGCGGTGGAGGAGATCCGCAAGTTGACGAAGGGCAGGGGCGTGAATGTTGCGGTGGAGATGATCGGTTTGCGGAAGACGATGGAGCAGGCGATTGACTCTGTGGGCAATCTGGGACGCGCCGTGATGGTGGGATTGAATCAACAACCGATCTCGATCAACACGTACGCGCAGGTGCTCGGCAAAGAAGCGGAGATCATCGGCTCGAACGATCATCTGCTGAGCGAGTTGCCTCTGCTCGTGGAGTGGGCGCGGCGAGGGATTCTGGATACCTCGCGCGTGGTGTCGCAAGTGATACCGCTCGATGCGGGAAAGATCAATCAGCGACTCGATGATCTGGAAAAATTCACCGGCGATGTGCGCGTGGTGATCACCCCATAAGTTTCCGAACGCCGTCCAATTCGCGCGCCGCCCCCATCGCCTCAAAGAGTCGCTGCGCCCGCGCCAGATGTTCGGCTCGCGCGGCTGGGTCCGCGTCCAAGTGTTGCGCTAATTTCACCCGCACGATTCCCTCCTCGTATTGCAAATGAAATTTCTCCGCCGCCTCCAGCGCTTTGAACCACGATCGCATCGCGACGTTTGGTTTCGCGATCAATGATTCGCGCCAGCCTTTGAAATATCCAAAATATGCCTGACCGATCGGAAGAACATTTTTGTAGGAATGCAACAGGGTCAGCGCTTCTTCGGCGGAAGCCCTCAAGTCGGCGGCGTCAACCATTCCGTCGCGCGCGCGAAGCGTTTCATCCCACAACGTGAAATAGACTTCCGCCGCGGCGGAAAACCCGATGAGCATAGCGTAATTGGTCGGCGAACTTCCCCTCGCCAGCCTGAGCGCTTCCGCCGCGTGCAATTTCGCCTTTCGCGTATCGCCGGTCTTCAAGAGCGCCAGGGCAAATTGGGCATTCGTATTAATGGAGGAAGCGCGGTTCGGAATCTTCTCAAGGATCTGCAACGCCTCCTCCAGCATCGGGATGGCTTCCGCTTCGTTCCCCAACCTCACGCTGTTTGCCGCAACCCCAGCCAGCCCCCATTCGATATGAAGCGGGCTGTTGCGTTTCCGCGCATCGTCCAGCAACACTTTTTGGAGGTTCAGTCCAAAGTCGATGTCGCCGGCAAGATACGCGCTCTCTGCCAGCAAGACCGTGCTATCGCCCCACTGGCGAGAATCGCCAAGTTCCTCGCACAGCATTTTAGAGGCGGTCACCTGTTTGCGAATTTCATCCCACTGCCCCACGCTCACGCGGTACACGCTGGTCACCACGCCGACCGTAATGAGGTTCGACGGCTGGTTGACCTCATTTGCCACGGTCAACGCGCGATGCACGTATCGCTCCGCCTGCGGGTGCAAGCGGGCAAACCCGGACAGCACCGCCATCCCCGAATACGCGTTCGCCAGTTCGGGTGAAGCGCCGGCTTTCTCTGCCGAGTTGAGGAACTGCAAGATCGAGTACATGATCGGCAGGGTTTCGTTCGCATAAAAATACATTCTGCCGATCAATTCATATAACCGCGCCAATTCCAGGGATGCGCCCCGTTCGCTTCCGCGCGCCGAACCGATCCGCGATGGGACATACCAGTGAAAAATCTGGCGGATGACCGGCACGATCAACCCCAGGGCAAACTGCCACGGCGACTTCGGCAATGGCTTGCCCAGCGTGCGAAACGCCTCGCGGATATTTTTCTCGCAATCCGGCAACAGCCCCAAACCGTAATACGCCAGCCCGATCTGCCCGTACCAACGCGCCCGTTTCACTTTGCGGTCGCGGGTTTCGTTCGCGCCGGCAGGTTTGGGAAGGCGCGAGTCCCAGGTGAGCGCGTCTTTGAAGAATTGGATCGCCTCGCGGTTGGCATTATTTTCCACTGCCTGCGCGCCGGCTTTATCCAAATATTTCACCGCTTTCTCGATGATCTGATGATTCCGCGAGGTTTCAGGCGTTTCAGCCGCTTGCGACCAGTGATAAGCAAGCAGGGGATAATACGAATCAAGGTTGCCTTCATTGCTGGTTTCGATCCACTCCGCCACCGATTGATGCAGTTGCCGGCGTTGGGAGAACAACATCAAGTTGTATGCCACCTCTTGTGTGACCGCATGCTTGAAAATATACGCCAGGTCGGGCGTTTCCGATTCGACCAGCGTGAGGCTCAAGCGCGTCAGCGATTCCATATATTCGCGCAAAGCGGGCTTGTCCGAATCGATCGGGTACACGGCTTGAAGCACGCGGAAGGCGAATATGCGACCGATCACGCTCGCCACTTTGAGGGCAAGTTGTTGCGAGGGGTCGAGGCTGTCGATACGGTTGGTGATGGCGGCTTGGAGCGTATCGGGCAGGGTTAATTCGGAGAAGTTCGTGAACGATTCGTTGATCGTCGCCTCATGCTCACGGACGATTAAGAAGCCGCTCTCGCGCAAAGCATACGCCAGTTCCTCGGCAAAGAAAGGATGCCCCTCCGACTTTTCGCGGATCAAACTCCCAATGGCGGGCGGTATGGATCGCACGCCCAGCCGCTGGCAGACCAGCGCCTCCACGTCATCGAGCGGCATGGCTTCGAGCCGAATCAAGCGCGCGCCCGGCGCCGCGAGGATCTGTTTGAAAATTTCAGGCAGGGGTTCCGCAAGCGGGCGGGTATTCAACGTCAGCAAAAGCGGGCGCACTTTTTGTTGCGCATCGACGAGCAACGCCCAGGATGCCGAATCGAACCAATGCAGGTCCTCTATCACGATCAAGAGCGGGGCATCGCTCGCCACCTGGTTGAGCAGGCGCGTCAACAATTCGCGCGTGTTGCTCGCGCGAATTTCGCCCGCCATGGCGGAGGTGAGTTCGTTATCCGGGATGGGAACAGGCAACAGCACGTCGAGAAGCGGAGCGTAACGCGCCAGATCGGGGTCGACGCGGGTGAGCGTCTCGACTACTTTTGTATGAATCAGCGAACGGTCATCGTCGCTGAATTCCTGTTGTATGGTGATCTCATCCACGCCGAGGATGCGGTGAAAGATGGGCCTCCAGGCGTGATAGGGGCTGTTTTTTTCGATGGCATCGCCCTCGCCGCGAAACAGATTTACGCGCAGGGTTTCAGCCTGGCGAATCAAATCCTCGAACAAGCGCGATTTGCCGATTCCCGCCTCGCCTTGAAACACGATCGTCTGGCGCGGCGCGCCGCGCGATAGTTCTTGCAGGGCGTTGCCGAGCAGAATCTTTTCATCCTGACGCCCGATCAGTTCGGTCTTCGAGCGGATGATACTGCGCTTCACGTCCAACGGGTGGAAGACTTCCACCGGCTCCACGCGACCTTTGACCTGTTGGGGCCTGATCGTTTGGAATTCGATCGCGTCTTTTGCGCTGTCGTAGGTGGCGCGGTCGCATAGGATGGGTATCTTGTGCTCGCCAATGATCTCATCCTGAAGCCTCGCCGCGCCCATTAACCGCGCCGACATATTCACCGCATTGCCGATGGTCGTATATTCGCGGCGTTCTTCATTGCCCACCGAACCGCAAAAAATACGCCCCGTAGCAACGCCAATGGAACTGCGCACGCCGAGCGCGTTGAGCTCTTTACGGATCATGAGGGCGGCTTGCACTCCGCGCGCGGGATCGTCTTCGTGCGAGAACGGCGGCAAGCCCAGGGCGGCAACCAGCGTGATCCCTTTATCGTCTACGTTAATTTTGTTGATACTACCCTCGTAGCGATACACCGAACGCTGGAGCAGGCGGGCAATCTCCTGAGCAAATTCCAGTTTGGAAGTTTGATCGAGGTCGGGCAGGTTGATGAACAGCACGGTTACGCGCCGCAGTTCGGCGATCCACGCAGTTTGACCGGCGGCGAGACGGTTGATGATCGCGCCGGGGATATAAGGACGCAGGGAATTTTCCACGCCGCCGGGAATGGTCGGTTTTTCTGGGATGTTGAAGATCGAAGATGGTTTGTTCAGCCCATCCAGCCGCCCGCCCTGGGCTATTGTCTCTTTCAATTCAAATTCGATAGGTCCGCCAATGCTGTCATTGCGAATCAACTTCCATGCGGAGGGTGTGATGAGTATCTCGCCGGCTTGGGCGAGGTTGTTGGCGATGCCCACTTCCACGAGCGGGTTGCCGGTGAGCAGGAATTCCCAGCGGTTGAACACGCCCCCCACGTGGGAGGTGGTGATGTTCCCCATACTGACCGCAAGTTTGAGGTAGAGGTTTTGGTCTTCAGCTTTGTAGTTGGTGAGCTTCTCACGGACTTTGAGCGCGCATTCGGCGGCGCGCATCGTCCACTGCCACTGGTCGGCGCGGGTGGGCGAGCCAGCCGTCCCGTCGTCTGAGGCGATATTCCAGACGGCAATCACCGCGTCGCCGGCAAACTTCACCACATCTCCGCCATATTCGTGGATGATGTCGATCAGTTGCCCGAAATATTCGTTGAGAATGCGCGCCAGACTCTCGACGCCGGTCGGCCCTTTTTCGGCGAGGCGTTCGGTCAGCAGGGTAAAACCGGAAATATCGGCGAATAAAACTGCCGCTTGAAACTCCTCCGTCGCCGGCGAGTCGATGGGAACAGAGTCGGCAACGATGCGTTTTTGAATCAGTTTTGGGACGTAACTTGCGAGAACTTCCGCGAGCGCGGGATTAGACATGCGGAAATGATACCGCCGCATCACCCGTTTGCACAGGGAAACATGCCGGCAGGAATGTTATGTTGTGATGAAAGCGCCCGCCTCCTCGTGAGCGCGAGAAGGCGGGAATTTTTCGAATGGGTTTAGTTATCCGGATAGAATGCGTGGATGTTTGTCATTTCACAGCGAGTGCCGAAATCCTTATTCGTGCCGGAAAGCAGTGTAAGGCCGAGATTGCCGTTCAGGTTCTTGCTTTGCGAGAGAGTGTATTTGCCGATCATGGCATCATCGACAAGCACGTAGGCGATACCATCGTTGACTACCAGCGTGAAATCAGCTTCGACGGGCTGGTCGGCGGGATTATCGAACTTCACGCGCCCAGTGCCGCTGGTTACACCGACACGGCGGGAGAATCCGGCAGCAAGGTCGGCATAGAGCATAAGCACTTGTGTGCGGTCAAGAAAAACCGCGTAGTGATCGCCATTGTCCTGCGCGGCGAACACAAAACCGCACCCTGAGATATCCGCATTTCGATACGCGCTCGACCATTTCAAGTGCGCGCTCAGGGAAAAGTTCTGTGCCTTTTCACTAAAGTGCCAGCGCTGATACCACCCAAGTTGCGCCCATTCTTCGCGGAAATCATCGTATTCTTTGAAACTTCCCTCCGCGCTGGAGAGATAGCCCTCTTCCACATATTTCTGCGCTTCCGCGAGGATCTCCTCCGCTTTTTGGGTCGCCGCCAAATTGGGAGTGCGGGTAGGGCGAGGGGTGTTGGTCGCCGTGGCGGTGGCTGTTGGAACGAGCGTTTGGGTGGCTGTAGGATTTGGCGTGCTGGTAGCTGTTGGATCGGCGAGAGCCCCTCCGCAGGCATACGCCGTCACGCTTAGGATAAAAATGAAGAGTAGAAAAGGATTCGATTTGAAGGGTCTCATTGAATTCTCCGTTTGGAACAAATATGATGTGCCTACAGTACTTCTCCTGACTGCCTAAGAAAAGTTTTGCGCCGTCACAAACTGCCAAAATCACTCAGTATGAATGAACTGTTCGATAATTTCTTGATTTGCAACACGGGCATTGTCTTCGATCTGTACCTCCCGATCGGGTTTTTAACATAATATGACACGTTCGATAAAATTTCAAGAGGAGGGTCGTTAATAAAGAGTTACAAGCCTAGATGCAACACTGCCCACCCTTATATATGGCTACATATGATCCGTTATAAAATGGCTTACAATACAAACACAGCCTCAAGGAGACGACCATGCAACTTTCTGCAGACGTGCAACAAAAAATATTGGATTTTCAACGCGCCGAGATCACCGAATATCACATTTATAGCAGGCTTGCGAAACGGATCAAGTCGCCTGAAAACGCAAGGCTACTGGAAAAAATCTCGCAGGACGAACTGCGTCATTACAATGAATGGAAACAGCACAGCGGCGCTGATGTCCAGCCACAATGGCTCAAAGTGTGGTGGTATTACTTCGTCAGCCGCGTGTTCGGGTACACGTTTGGCGTCAAACTCATGGAACGCGGCGAGGAGAAGGCGCAAAAGAATTACGCATCCGTCGCGGAGGTCATCCCAGACGCGGCGCGGATTCAACACGAGGAAGACGAACACGAGGAACAGTTGATCGCCATGTTGAGCGAGGAGCGACTCGAATACGCAGGCTCGGTGGTGCTGGGACTCAACGACGCGCTCGTGGAACTCACCGGCGCTCTCGCGGGACTTACGCTTGCCCTGCAAAACGTGAAGTTGATCGCCCTTTCGGGTTTGATCACGGGCATCGCGGCGGCGATGTCTATGGCGGCGAGCGAATATCTCTCCACGCGTTCGGAGAACACAAACAAGAATCCCGCCCGCGCTGCGCTCTACACGGGTATCGCCTACATCTGCACAGTCTTCCTGCTTATCCTCCCATATCTTTTGTTCGAAAATTATTTTTTCGATCTGGCATGGGCATTGACCACCGCCGTGATCATCATCGCCGCGTTCAATTACTACATCTCAGTGGCGAAAGATGAATCATTCCGCGCGCGGTTTTTGGAGATGGCGGGGCTGAGTCTCGGCGTGGCGTTGTTCTCATTCATCATCGGGTATTTCATTCGGATGTGGTTGGGAATCGAGGTGTAACGACAAACTGAAGTTTGTCTTACGGGCAATATGAAAATTCTCACAGTAGACATCGGCACAGGCACGCAGGATATTTTCCTCTACGATTCGAATCTCGACCTCGAGAACGGATTCAAACTCGTCCTGCCTTCGCCGACCATGATGGTTCATCGCCGCCTCAAGCAGTCGCTTCTTTCGCGGACCCCGATCCTGCTCACCGGGCATCAAATGGGAGGCGGTCCTTCGGCGTGGGCAATCGAAGAATACGCGCGGGCAGGGATTCCCGTGTACATGACCCCGTCTGCGGCGACGACGATCAATGATGAGTTGGAGAAGGTGGAGGCGTTGGGGATAAAGATAGTCTCCGAGGAAGAAGGTGAAGGTTTAAAGTGGAAAGTGGAAAGTTTGGAGTTGAGGGATTTTGATTTTGAGTTGATTTCCAAGACGTTCAGGGATTATGGTGTTTCACTTGATGACTTATCTGCAATCGCGGTGGCGGTGTTCGATCATGGCAATGCGCCTGCGGGGGTTTCGGATCGGCAGTTTCGGTTTGATTATTTGGATGAAAGAATAAAAGCCAAGAACTCACTTTCTGCGTTTGCTTATTTATCACACGATGTTCCAAAAATAATGACGCGCTTGCAATCGGTTGTCGATTCGGCGGGAGAGTTGCCATGTCCGCTGGTGGTGATGGATACGGCTCCCGCGGCGGTGTTTGGAGCAAACTTTGATCCTCAAGTGACTGCGCGGAAAAAGAAAATCATTTGCAACGTGGGCAACTTCCACACGCTGGCGTTTCGTCTGGGCAAAAAGGGGATCGAGGGAGTCTTTGAGCATCACACGGGCGAGATTGATTTGCAGAAACTCGAACAGTTGATTCATAAACTTGCAGATGGTTCCTTGAAACACGAAGATGTCTTCAATGACATGGGTCATGGCGCGTTGATGTACACCGATGAGGTGTTTGAGTTTGGGAAGGATGAATTCGATGTGGTGGTGACGGGACCGAGGCGGAGCATGTTCTCCCTCACCCCTACCCTCTCCCACAGGGAGAGGGGGAGTCTGCGACCGTATTTTTCTGTCCCGTTCGGGGATATGATGATCGCGGGGTGCTTCGGTCTGCTGGCGGCAACAGGGGAGGTCCTGCCAGGGTTGGGCGAGGCAATTCAAAGGTCGTTGAGAGGCGAGGGCAGGCGCGGAGTCGCTCCGTGGGACGCGGGATAAAACAGTTGTATAATTCACAGCATCAGGAGTATTGACATGGAAACTGTCACGCTTGAAGTCCCCGAACCTCAACTCGTTGAATGGGTGCGGCGTTTATCACCCGCCGTCAAACAGTCCCTTTTGCGCGTCTTGATTCCCGAAATGGACTCGCTGGAGCAATTGCTTGAATACGGCGATGACCGAATTCGAGAGATTGCCTTGCAACGCGGCATGGACTGGGATCGTTTGAACGAAGAGCAACGCGAAAAATTGGTCGGCGATATTTTGCATGAGGCTTGATGGCGGATCGCGTTGTTTTCGACACAAGCGCAATGATTTCGGGTCTATTGTGGAAAGGAAAATCCTATCATTGCCTGCTGTTGGCGCGGACTGGGGTAATTCGATCTGTGTATTGCAATCCGATGCTGGCTGAGCTCACTGAAAAGTTACGCGAAAAATTCAAGTATACAGAAAATCAAATCCACACGGTCGTTGCCGATATTCGTAAATATGGGGAACAGGTTGAAATACCCGGAGAGTTGAAAATGGTTCACGCAGATGCTGATGATGATAAATTTATCGAATGCGCGATTGCAGGGAATGCATCCTTTATCATATCAAGCGACAACCATTTGCTGACGATTGGCGAATATCAAAAAATCAAGATTCTTTCGCCTGGCGAATTTATTTCTCACTTTGCATAAAGCAACAAGCGGGCAAGCGTGGCATCGCGCCGTGGGATAATCCAGCATCGAGGAGTCAGGTCATGAAACAACGTTTACATCTTGTCACTTTGGGCGTGAGGGATTTCGAGAAGTCGAAAAAATTTTACGAGGAAACTCTCGGCTGGAAGCCAGCCAGCGCGAGCAGTGACGATGTCGCTTTTTTTCAGGCGGGAGGCGTTGTGTTTACGATTTATCCGCGCGAGAAGTTGGCAGAAGATGCGTTGACATCCGCAAAAGGGAGCGGCTTTGCAGGGTTCACATTGGCATACAACGCAAGAAGCGAAACGGAAGTGGACGAGATCATCGCGGACTTGAAATCAAAAGGCGTGAAGATCGTGAAAGAACCGCAGAAGGTCTTTTGGGGCGGGTACAGTTCTTATTTTGCCGACCCCGATGGGTTTCTGTGGGAGGTGGCGTACAATCCGTATTTTTCATTCGATCAAAGTGGAAATTTGCTGCCTACCTGATAGTTCTAAAAATAGGACCCAGACACTTGCGCCGAGCGCCAGTGCGGCGTGAACGCTGAAAACGCTGATCAATGTTTGCTTGTTTTTTTGAAACCTCCGCGTTCATCTGTGTTTCTCAGCGCCCAAAAAAAGAAAAGTGTCAGGTGGCTAGGAAATTTGACGTTGGAATAAAACATACAGGAGTGACACTCTCATGATTGCCAGGCGAATTACATTTTGTTTCGTTTATATTGCGTTCGCGTTGCACCTTATTGTTGCATGTTCCTCCCCTGCTCAGAATTTACAGGGCGAACACTGGACGATCTTTCCTGAACAACAAGCAAGAAAATTAGGCGTCGCTGGTTGGGTAACAACGAGTGGTCATACCGCTGACTATTGGACGCCTGCTCAAGAGAGCGTCTTTGCCCTTGAAGATGGCGTAGCCGTTTTCCTGCAAGAAAATTCAGATCGCTTTTATGAGCAAGGAACGCCTGTTTGGGAAAGACTCGATGAGTACAACCGCCAATACATCGGCATCGTTCTGGATGAAAAGCGAATCGTCTACGCCAATTTCTTTTGCAGTAGTTTTGATATCGATTGGCGAGAGGAGTTTGTTATGGTGCTCGATGGCGGCGATTGTTTTTTTCAATTCAAGTATGATGTCGATTCGGATACCTTGTTTGATCTGCAAGTCAACGGAATAGGATAAACAAGCCGACGCCATCGTCAACGCTGGCAGTACCGCATAGCCCGTGTTTATGAACACGTGCGCGGCCGCAACCTTACAGTGGCGATGGAATATAATGCGAGAGTCTGCGCAATCGGCAGGCAGAAACGAGCGCAACATGGCTTCTCGGGCAAATCGCATGTTGACGGTGGCGATCATTTGGATTGTGATCGTATTCGGTTGTTACTTCTTCACTGTGGCGTTCCCCGGACTGGGGACGAAATGGGAGCGACTCTCACCTCTCCCCGAACGAGCCATCACCATCGAATTGACCGATTTCGGGTTGATCCTTGCCGCCACGGAAAGCAGTAACGTGTATAGAAGAGGTCTGTGGGCTAATGAGCCATGGAAGTTATATGACGAGGTAACCGAAGACATGAATGCCACACCCTGCCAACTCGACGATCAGAGCCGATTCAGCGTCTCTTCGCCGCCAGGGAAAGTCGTTGCGCGCTCAAGCAGGAACTGCGTCGTGTCTGCGGAGAATTCGGCGCATGTGGAAGTGGCGCTGCTCGAAAACGGCGAGGTCTGGCTGTGGACGTATCTGTATGGCGGAATTGGCGGAGCATTCACACCGTTGCTTCTGCTTGCGGGAGGCGCTTTGGGGGTGATCCTTTTGGGGCTCGGTGGGATCATGAAGTTTTGGGAATCATAAGACGACGAGATGTTTGAACTATTCACTGCTATTACGCGCCATCCCGATGGTTTGGATAAAACCAGACTTGATTAACGAGAACCTTCGGGACGTTCTGCGTACGGCGAGCTGTTCATTGAGATTCTCATTGCCTTTGATTGCAGATTTACGCCAGACCGAAGCGGCATCAACTCTTCGATAAGAACAATGGTGATCGATCATCGCCACCTTGCTCTTATGCCGGATACGCCAAGACCCGATCAACGATAAAATCTCCTACTGAACTTGTCGAAAATATTGAGATGTGGATTGATGCGACCGATTTTTCCCTATGCGCTCCGCCTGCTGGGTATTCTTCTTGCGCCGCCTCTGCTGACGCTGATCGTTTTAACCTGTAGACTGCCGATAACAAGTTCGGGAGCGCTGTATCTGCTCGTCGGCTCACTGCTTGTGCTTGGATTGATCGCTGTCCCTCTGTCATACAAACAATCCCTGAAATTGATCTTCGCCGGTGCGCTCGGATTCTGTCTAGTCATCGCCGCCCGATCGATTCTCATGGGGCAGAATCAGTCATCCGAAATTCGCATGGTCACACTGCCCGAAGGGCACGGTCCGCGCTGGCTGGGTTCTATCATTGACGAACAGGACGCTCTCATTTTTGGCGAGGAGTTGTTTCATTTCATTGGAGGCGATTCCACTCGCGAGCATGAGGGTCTTGTCCCTGCTTTCGAGGCGGCATACTCCGAGATGAGAACTCAAGGCATGTACCCATCTCCTATCATCAGCACGTATCTGAACCTTCAACAACCAGACGCCTTCGATGCGGTCATTATTCAGCCGCGGGAACAGCCGACATTTGGAGTGATCTTTCTCCACGGCTTCATGGGAAACGTCACAGCGCAGTGTTGGGAAATTGCGCAAGCCGTAAAAGACATCGGCGGCATGACCGTTTGCCCATCCACAGAATGGACAGGTCAATGGTGGAAACCGCGCGGTCATCAGATCCTGAAACGTACTTTTGAGTATCTTAGAAGGCAAGGTATAACAAGATTCTATCTCGGCGGTTTTTCCAATGGGGGCTTCAGTATGGGGCGTTTGGCTTCCGAATTGGGGAACGAAAGCGGACTTGTCGGCTTGTTCTTTATTGACGGCTTCACGAACGGGACCGGTGTCAGAGGGATGGGTTTGCCTGTTCTCATCATTGAAGGCGCGCGCGATGAACGAGTCCCACCTGCGATGGCGCGTCAATTTGCGGCGGAGGTTGGAGAGTTGGGAACCTACGTGGAAATAGATAGCGATCATTTTCTGATCGTGAAAAAGCCCGAGGAAATAGAGAACGCCATCCATACATGGCTGAACGGGCAAATGAATCCTTGATTGGCACATGAGATCATATTACAAGTAAATGGTTCGGTTCTCCAAGGAATTGGTCCACGAAGCCGACTGTAGACCAGGGCGGAATTCTGCATGTTCGGTAGCGCCTTGACAAATAGACAAACTTCCATATAATGTCATATAGAAGATTGTCTATGTTTCATTGGAGTTGGATTTAATCAAGTTTTCAGTTCAATTGCACGGGAAGATTCTGCAAAATTTTTAGAAAAGGAGGAACCATGGAAAGAGGGTTGCTTTTTCTATTAACCCGCGGCGCATCGCTTTGCGGGTTCTGCAAATGCAGGCGCAAATCCGAAACGCCGCGAACGACGGACCACTTCTGAACGCGCTTTGCCTTTCCTGCCTGACACGCAAGGCTCAGAGGCGCGTGTCGGGCTATTTTTTTGCCATTACACATAGACATACATCTATATAAAGGACTTCACCCATGAACCTGTTCGAAACATCTCAGTTTGCCTTCAGTAAAGCCACAGAGACCTTTTTCGGTCTTTGGCCCCTTCTCTTATTGAGCGTTGTCATCAGTGTGGCGCTCAAACTCTTCATAGACCAAGACCGCGTGGCGGCCTTCCTCAAACGCAACCAACGTAACAGTGTCGTTATGTCCACCGCGCTCGCTGTGGCTACCCCATTTTGTTCGTGCGGCACCACAGCTGTGGTTCTCGGCATGATGGCTTCCACCATTCCATGGGCGCCCATTGTGGCGTTCCTTGTCGCATCTCCGCTGACCTCTCCTCAACAAATGATCTATAGCGCTGGGTTGTTTGGCTGGCCATTCGCCATTGCCTTCATGGCATCCTCCATCATTTTGGGATTGACTGGCGGAGCATTCGCCGGATTTGTCGAATCGCGCGGCTGGCTGAAGGATCAAGCCCGCCTCTCTTCCCAACGTGAAACTGCCTCGCCAGCGCTTGAGCCACTTCCCCGCCCCGGCAAACCAAAGGTCACTGTTCGGGCGACTTTGCGTGAATTTTTTGAGGTGTCGTGGAAATTAGCATTGATGTTCTTTGGCTTCTCCTTCATTGGCTATTTTCTGAACGAGTTGATTCCGCAAGACTGGATTCAAAATGTTTTCGGTTCCGGAGAGACCTTCAGCATTCCACTCGCGGCATTACTCGGAATTCCTTTCTATCTCAATACCGAGGCTTCCATGCCAATCGTCCGCGCCTTCATGGATTCGGGCATGAGCGAGGGGGCAGCGCTGGCATTCCTGATCACGGGCGCAGGCACGTCCATAGGCGCGCTGACCGGCGCGCTCACCATTGCCCGCTGGCGTGTGATCGCCATCGTGCTCGGGACATTAGTCGCCGGCGCGATCATCATCGGGATGGTATACGATCTGCTTACCCCACTCATCATGATCTAGGAAATCACAATGCAAAATATGAAAGTGAAACGCGCGATTATCGTCGGCGCTTCCAGCGGTATCGGCGCGGAACTGGCGCTCACACTCGCCCGCGAGGGATATCAACTCGTTTTGCTGGCGAGGCGCGAAGAGAAACTCAAAACGCTTTGTCAGCGCATTCGATCCGAGATTCGGGAAGGACTTGCTCGCTTCATCGTTCACGATGTTACCGATTTCGATTCCGTTCCGATGGACTTTCTACAAGCCATCGAACTCCTCGGCGGATTGGATTTGATCGTCTTCAACTCGGGAGTTCTAATCCCCACAGGAAAACACGAGTTCAATTTTTCGAAAGATATGGAGGTCATGCAAACCAACATTCTCGGCGCGATGGCATGGCTCAATCAGGCGGCCGCCTATTTTCAATCACAAGGCAGTGGGCAGATCGTAGGCATCAGCTC
>WBZL01001631.1_pt1 | contig 23063 bp, 14 predicted proteins | sample 5204291 | NCBI WGS metagenome assembly WBZL01 (sample SAMN12344345, study PRJNA552823) | activated sludge metagenome | biome: Activated sludge suspended growth; feature: Nitrification reactor; material: Wastewater; isolation source: activated sludge from nitrification reactor of wastewater...
AGCTTGGAGCATGCGGAAAAACGGCATCTGTTTCTTCTTGTGCAGGCCATAGGTCGATTCGTTCGCCGCCTCGATGATGCGTTTGCGCAGCTTCTCCAATTCTTCGTAAATCTTTTGCCAGTTGTCATTAAACGCTTGCAGGATATCTGTCAGTGCTTTGGAGAATGAGGCTTGCAGTTCCGGGTCGTCGTCCAGCTCAATGTCCAGATGGTGGCGGATGGCGTGCTCCACCTCGGCGGCCTTGGTCTTGACGCGCGTGCGCTTGGCGATTTTGCTCTCGAAGTCTTCGTCCAGGATCGAGATCGGCTTCACTTTCTGCTCGATGCCCCGCGACTCAAGATACTGGTCGGTGATGGCCCGCAGCTTGGGCGGGATACCTGTCATGCTCATGCGCTGGTCGTTCAAATGGCGTCCCGCCAGCACGTTGATCTCGGTCAGCACGTTGTAGGTCTTCATATAGTCCAGCGCCTCCTTGGCCGGAAAGATCAGGTCCAGGCTGCGGGTCAGCTTCTTGTAGGCCAACATGAACTCGAAACGGATGTCTTCGTCGTAGAACAAATCAAAAAACGCGTCGTGGTCGTTCAGGTCGGTCAGGCCGTGCTTCTCCAAGAGGCCCATAATGGCCTTGTAGTCGGCCTGTAACTCGCGCAACTCGTCTTCGGGGAAGCTCAGGCAGTCGATCACTTCCTTCTGTTCACGCTCGTCGTAGTTGTCGATGGCCTTCTTGAGATGGTGGCCGATGCCGACGTAATCGACGATCAGCCCCTTCTCTTTCGCAGCGCCCGCCACGCGATTCACGCGCGCGATGGCCTGCAACAGATTGTGCGCAACGACTACCTTGTCCAGATACATCACCTGCTCGATGGGCGCATCGAAACCGGTGAGCAGCATGTTGTTTACCACCACAATGCCGATGTCGCCCGTCACGCCCTCGTCTTCCTTGTCGAACGGCAGTTTAAAGCTCTTGATGGTGCGCGTATGGCGGCCACTGTCGGAATATTCCTTGATGTGCGGCAGGTCGTTGTGGCTGCCGGAGATCACCACGTCAGTCTTGAGCTTCTTCAGTCCCGCCAGGTCAATATTCAGCGGGTTGTCCTGTTCCAGTTCTTTAACCTTTTCGGTCAAGGCAACGTCCAGCGCCGTCTTGTAGCGCACCGCCGCCTCGCGCGAGGTCGCCACCACTTGGGCCTTGAAGCCGTTGGGAAACACCTGTTCGAAGTAATGCGCAACCATGTCGCGGGCTTTGGCCTCGATGGTGGTTTTGGCTTCGAGATACGCCTCGCGCGAACCATAACCGAGGATTTCCAGCCGCTGTTGCAGATTGTATTCGCTGAACACGTCGGCAAAGGCGGTATCCATGCCGGTCTGGTCCGGCACCTCGGCGTTATGGGTGCGGCCTTCGTAAACAATCTCCAGCGTCACGCCGTCCTCGATGGACTGGCGCATGGTGTACTTGTCGATGTAATCGCCGAACACCGTCTCGGTCTTGTCGATGGGGGTGCCGGTGTAGCCGATGCGCGCCGCGTTGGGGATGGCCTTGTCCAGGTTGGCGCCCAGCAATGAGTATTGCGAGCGGTGTGCCTCGTCGGTCATCACCAGAATGTTCGGGCTGGCATTCAACTCGGGAAAAGTCTCCGCTAAATCGGTCTCGCGAAACTTATGGATCATCGCCATCACCAGGTCGGAGGAATCGCTGCGCAGCAGTTCCTTGAGCTTGGCGATGCTGTCCGCCACCTTCACGGTAAAGCCGATGCTGCCGCCGGTTTCACCAAGCTGCTGTTCCAGTTGCGTGCGGTCGGTGACGAACACCACCTTCCACTTGGAAAGCTGGGCGTGGCGGTACATCTCCCGCACCATGAACATCATGGTCAGCGACTTGCCCGAGCCCTGGGTGTGCCAGACGATGCCGCTGCGCGCCCGTGGCGTGGTGCCGGTGAGCAGGCGCTGCACGGCCAGTTTCACGGCGCGGAACTGCTGATAGCGGCCGACAATCTTGATCCGCTCGCCCTTGTCCGATTCCGAGAAAAGGGTGAAGGTGCGAATGATGTCGAGCAGGCTCTGCCGATCCAGCATACCCGCCACCAGCCGCTGCTGGTCGTTGGGGCTGCTGCCGCCGTGGCTCAGGTCTTCCACCGTGCGCGGGTAGGGGTCGGACCAGCGGTAGAAATGCTTTTCGATGTGGGTGGTGATGGTGCCGAACTTGGCCTCGTTGCGGCAGGTGGCCACCACGAACTGGTTGAAGTAGAACAGTGGCGCGCTGCCCTCGCCCTTGGCCCCGCGCTGCTCGCTGTAACGCAGCATCTGCTCGATGGCCTCGGGGATCGGCTCCTTCACCCTGGGCGACTTGCACTCGATCACCACCACCGGCAGGCCATTCAGGAACAGCACGATGTCCGGGATGATATGGTGCTCGGTGCCGAGGATGCGCACCTTGAACTGGCACACGGCGATGAAACGGTTATGGACGGGGTGCGCAAAATCGATATAGCGCACTGTCGGGCTTTTCTCGCCGGTCTGGCGATTCTCCGCAACGCTGGTGTTTTCCAGCAGCAGGTTCAGCACATGATGGTTGTTGTCGAGCAGATTGCTGCCGGGAAAGCTGGCAGTGAGGCGCTTCGCCACTTCTTCCACCTGGTCGTCTTCCAGCCAGGGGTTGATCACCTTGAGCTGTTCACGCAGCACCGGCCTCATCACCACCTCGGTGAAGCTCTCGCGAAAACTCTGCTGCGGATGTTGCACCGTGTCCAGGTCGATGATTTCCCACTGCAATTCCGCCAACTGATCGAGCAGCGGCTTTTCGACGTGGTTGCGCTCGTCTATCTTAATATGAGGCGTCGTCTTACCGGTTTGCATAAGCATCCAAATTTAGGAAAAGTTGGCAGTAACGCCGCTGTTGCGGGCAACGGTACGCAAATCATCAATCAAAAACATCGGCATCGGTCTTTAGCGCTTGTTCTCCCGCCGTATAGGCCTGGTCGCCACGATTGGGTTTATCCGGAAACCGTAACACCAATAAGCCGTGCTCAACCATCGGCGTCAGGAAGCGGGAGCGCAATCCATCTTCATTGCGTTGCAGCAGCACGCCCAATTCCCGCCGAGTGAGCCAGATGCCACGGCACAGCAGCAAAATAAGCCGTTCCATGTCCTGAGGGCTCAAGCGTTTATTAACCCTGGCCGGAACCGCAATCACTTGTAAATGCGCCCAAGTTTCATCGCTATGTACGGAGTCACGGTTCTTATGTACGGAGTCGCTCTCCTTATGTACGGAGTCGATCTCCTTATGTACGGAGTCGCTCTCCTTATGTATGGAGTCGGCGGTTATTTCCGGCAATTGATAACGCGTCCAACGGCCTTGTCCTTTCTGCACCAAGGCCGCCTTGACCACCAGGCCTTGCAGCAACCGCGTCATATCGGAAGCATGGCCGCCGGTAATCTGACGCATGCGCACGTTGTCGACAGTTCCTTCGAGATCGGCCGTCACCAAGGCCTGCACTTCCAATTTGGAGAAGCCGGCAAACACACGGCCGAAACGAGCTTGCAAGCGCGATAAGGATTCATCCGGTATCAAACTCACCATAGGCAAGCGCCACAACACGCGATCCGGCTGGGTTTGTTCCTGGATTATCGGCATGCGCCAATGCTGCGACTCCCAGCCGCGGCGAATTTTATCGACGCCGGAACCAGCTTTTTCCGCCGCGCCGATCAGTGTAAACATGGTTTGCAGGGCTTTGTTGCGGCATTCGCTGACATTGCCGCGCAACAGTTGGTCGAACGAAACCAGCAAGGTTCCCGGATTGGAAAACTCGAAACGATCCCGGTATTTTTCCACCACGACCCCGCCCATGCCTTGATAATCGGCATGAATCAGCGCATTAACCAACGCTTCGCGTATCGCTTCATGCACGACGGACTCGCCAATGCGGAATAAATCACTGTCCAATTGAAACGGCAGTTTCAAATCGGCGGCCAAGCGCTGGATTACCCGCAAATAAAACTGAAACAAATTACCCGCCCAGGTGCCGTCCAAAGTCAAGCGGTCGGTCCAACGCACGGCAGGATCATCCGACAGCTTTTCCCGGTAATCGACGTGGTATTGCGGCAACGCCTCGCGCAAAGCGGCTTCATTGCCGAACATCAATAACCCGGCAACGGTCGGCCCCTCGGCCTGGCTGGCGCGGTCTTTGCGCCATGCGCCCAGCTTGCTTAGAAACGTCTTGTCGTCTTCGCTCAGCCAGGGATGGGTGGGTTTGTGCGAGGCAAAACGTTGCCGGTATTGCTGCAAGCTCGGCCGGTCCAAATCGTCCAGCATGAAATGTTCCAGAATGCGGCTATCCGCAGGCTGCTCGGCTCTATCCGCCAGCATGCGCCCTACTTCCTGCTCGGTACAATGGTAATCACCCTCATGATTACGGCGGTAGGTACCGGTCAAGGGATTTTGCCCGACGAACACCGGACGTTGATAACGCGAAGCACGCGGCACCCGAATTGCCAGCAATACGCCATCGGAATGAGCGATTTCCTGAATATCGCCGTCGTCGAGCAGGTTAAGATTCACCTTGCTCCGATTATTCACGGTATCCCACAGGCTTTTCTTCAATTTGGCGACATCGGCAACGCCGGACACCGCGCCATTATCCTCCACGCCCAACAAAATCACGCCGCCCTGGCTATTGGCCATTGCGCTATAGGTCTCCCATAGACTGCGCGGAATGCCGCCACGCGCGGACTTGAATTCGAGGTCGTCGTTCTCGCTCCAGTCCAAACGGGCCAAGAGTTCCAGCGGGTTAAAGGCTTGGCCGTCAGACATCCGGCTGACTCGTTTCGGCTGCCAGCAACGGCGTGACGCGGGCTTTGCCGGTGAGCAGATCATTTGCAAGGCCCACTTTTACTGCCAGAGCCTTTACCAGCGATGACTTGTTAGCTTTCTGAGTTGCTCGCGCATCCTCAAGGCAAGCGAGTATTAGCTCCTGCTCCTCAAGCGGCGGGAGTGGCAAAGGCAAATCAGCAAGTGCCTGCTGATTAATGCTGACTTGATTCGAAGCGTTTACCGACGAAACAATCGTTCGTCTTACAGACTCTGAGAGCAGCCAGTAGTTGATGAACAATGGATAGGCTAGTTCCCTGTTAATGCGAAAACGCAGCATGTTTGACTCATAAACAGCAATTTCTGGCACTTCATGCACAAAGGTCGGAAGCCCAACGCCTTCTACCGTCGCAAACACTCTCGACACGAGTATGTCACCTGCGCGAAGACCGTACGCTCTTGTCTCGCTATCCGATACCTGCACCCGTCTTGTTTGCGTGTAATCGATCAGTCTCTCTTCTGTAAAACTTGTCTGACCCACCAGGATGACGCCTGCACCTATCTGCGCCGCAGGTTTGTAGATCCCATTTCTAGGTAATTCGCTATATACCTTTCCCAAACTTGACGGAGTCCATTCCACCGGAATCCGCCCCAGCGGGGAATCCTTGAAGGCGTGGGTGGCTTCGGAGCGGATGTTGCCGTGCTCGTCGATGCCCTTGGTGAGCAAGTCCTGCATCAGGCCGGTCTTGATGCGCTGCTGCTTGGCGATGAGCGCTTCGGTTTGCTCGATGGCGCGACCAACAAGCGTGAGGATTTCCGCAATCTTAGATTGCTCGGGCTTCGTGTCCGGTACTGTGAAGCGTACGTCTTTTAGTTGCCCGAACTTAATCATGTTCAGACCAGTGGTCTGAGTCATGATTTCCGTCATGTCATAGGAAGTAAGGAGGTGGTAAAGAAACTCTGGGTCTGTTTCCTCGTTTGGAATAAGCGCAGCGATATGACTGACAATCGCGGCTGGAGTCTGTAGTAATGCTCGATGGTTCAGATGGACCGAACCACTTCGGGGAAACAGCGTTGCGCCTCGTTGGATTATTTTTGCAGCGAATACTTTCTCATCGTGCTTAGTGAGAAACTCATCTGATGGAACGAAGTTTGTTGATAAGTGAGCATTGCCCAGCTCCCGCATGCGGACAAATGGAATATCACCGCTTAAGCTTGTTTCCTTCGGTGCAGGTATTCCGCCAGCAATAGCACAGAGCTCAGACAGAGCGGCCTTTTTCATCCTAAATATCCCAACGCTTTGAGAAAGTTATTTAGCTGATCTAGCGAATTCTTCCGATCTCCCTCGAGTGCCTGACTAGACACCGCATACTTGTCCCACAGGTTCTCGACGATGGCGAGCAGCGCGCGTTTCTCGGCGTTGAGGTAGCGCAGTAGTTCCTTGTTGGCGAGGTCGTGCAGCTTTTTCAGGATCAGGCGCCTGGCGTCGGCTTCGCTGAGCTGACCGCCGATGGCGGCGAGCAGCGTGTCGATTCGTGCCAGGCGTTGCTCCAGCGCGGCTTTGTCCTTTTGCAGCGCGGTGAGTTTCTTTTTCTCTTCCTTCACCTCCGGTTTCAGCCCGGCCATAGCGGCGGTGGCCTGGGCGATGAGTCCGTTGGTTTCGGCTTTGGCTTCGTCACCGCCAATGCGCTTGAGCCGCAGTTTCAGCTCCAGCTCGTCTTGCTTGGTTTTCAACGCGGTCTTGTGGGTCTTGATGCGGATCTCGATGGCGCTGATGCCGTCGCGCAGGTCTTCGACCTTCTTGCGCTCCTTTTTGGCCGAGTCGGTCTTGGCATCGGCGAGGTCGTCGATCAGCGCCTTGAGGTATTTCTTGATGACGGCTGCGGTGAGCTTGGCCTCGCCTTCTTCGCCCTCGTCTGTTTCCGGTTCGAAGCTGGCGGCTTCAGCGGCGGCCTCGGCAGCCTCGGCCAGTTCGCCCTGGGCTTCGTTGATCTTGCCCTCCAGCGCCTCGATCTCGTCGGCCTCCGCCTGGAAATATTCGGTAAGGAGATAGTTGTCCGGGATCAGAGTGTGATGCCAGCCGGTGGAGATGACAGTCTTGAGGTCGTAACGGATGGCCTGCCACCAGTTGACGAATACGCCCGCGCTCTTGAATTCGTCCAGCACGCCCAGGGGCTGGAGCTTAGCTTTGATCGTGGCGAGCAATTCGTTGCGCACCTCGGGCAGCTTGCGCCCTTCGCGCAGTTGGGCGAAATCATCGCGCGCCACCTGCCACCATTGTTCGAGCGCTGCGTAATGCGCCGCGAGCTTGGCCTGCAATGAGGCATCGGCTTCCAGCGTGGTCTTGATGGCGGGCTTGTTTTCCAGCGCGGCAATAAAAGCAAAATAGTTGGGATGCAGCGGTTCGAAAAAGCGTTCGGGCTGCACGCCGAACTTGTCGAACTCGACTTGCTTGGCGGCGACTTCGGTCTGCGGGATGCCGCCGATGAGGTGGGCCTGCACGTCTTCCGGCTCGGGCGCGGGGGTGTTGTCCACATAGCGGCGGATGTTGAGGTTGTAGTCGTGCTGGCTGACGATCTCGTCCTTGTCCACCAGGCGGCTGTATTTTTCGATGCTGAGCTTGTGAGTGAATACGTGGTCGATCTTTTCGATGTCTTCGGGGCGCAGCTTGTTCTGGTTTTTGCCTTCGGCGAATTCGCGGTCGGCATTGATGAACAGCACCTTGTTCCTGAGCGCGTCGGGCTTGCTCTTGTTCACCACCAGCACGCAGGCCGGGATGCCGGTACCGTAGAACAGGCCGGGCGGCAGGCTGATGATGGCCTCGATGATGTCGTCCTCGATCAGCAGTTCGCGAATGAGCTTTTCCTTGCCGCCGCGAAACAGCACGCCGTGCGGCATGATGGTGGCCATGTGGCCGTCGGGCTTTAGGCTGGCGATCATGTGCTGCACGAACATGAGATCGGCCTTCTTGCCGGTTTCCGGGCAAAACTCGCGGAAGCGGCTGGTGAAGGTCATGCTGGCGCGGCTGTAGTTCTGCGAGAACGGCGGGTTGGCGAGCACGCGGTCGAACTTGCGCGGCGCGCCGTTTTCCAGAATTTGCGGGTCTTCCAGCGTATCTCCGTTCTCGATGGTGAAGCGGGTGATGTTGTGGAGGATCATGTTCATGTTGCAGATGGACCACACCGTGCCGTTGGAGTCCTGACCGTAGAGGGCTAGGTCGTCGGGATTCTGGCCCTGTTCTTCGACGTATTGATGCGCCTGGATCAGGAAACCGCCCGAGCCCGCCGTGGGGTCGTACACGGTGTTGCCAGCTTGCGGCTTGGTGAGTTGCACCAGCAGGCGCACCACCTCGGCGGGGGTGTAGAACTCGCCGCCCTTCTTGCCCGCGCTGTCGGCGAAAAACTTGATCAGGTATTCGTAGGCCGCGCCAAGCAGGTCAGGGAATTCGAAGTTGTCATTGACCAGCACAAATTGCGGCTGGTTGAAATGGTCGAGCAGATCTTTCCATTTCTGGTCAGAGATCTTGGTCTTGCCCTTGACGGCGTTGAAATCGATGTTGTTCTTCAACACCCCGGCCAGCGCGTCGTTTTCGTCCTCGATAGCGGCGATGGCCTTGTTGAGCATATTGCCGATGTCGTGCTTGAGGTGCTTGAGCGGCGGTACCTCGTGGCCTTCTTCGTCGGTCCAACTCTCGTGCCAACGGGCGCGCGGCGGCACAAAGAACGTGTCGCCGTAAGAGGTCTTGTCGTTGAGTAGCTCCTCCTGCAGCGCGGGCTGATCCTTCAGGTGAGCGAAAGTAGTACTGCGCAACACGGCGCGCTTGCGGTCGAATTCATCCGACAGGCGCTTGATGAACAGCATGCCAAAGATGAATTCCTTGAATTCACTGGCGTCCATTTTACCGCGCAGGATATCGGCGGCTTTGAAGAGGAAGCCTTCGAGCTGGGAGAGGGTGATTTTTTCCTGATTCATTAACAGTTCGAAATCAATCGCTTGCTGCCCGCGATTTCAGCGCCTCTGGTTTACAGCGCAACGCCCTGCAATCCCGGATAAAGCAGGTTGATCTCTTCAAGCGGGCGTTTCCGACCGGGGGGGCTATAAACGCCGTATGCCGAGAGCTCGGTCGGCGGCAGGTATCCCATGATGCTTTCGAGCTCGGCAAGCCGGATTCCCTGTTTCACCAGATAAATGATATACGACTGCCGCAAAGTAACGGCGGTTATTTCCTCCGCCCCGGACAAACCGGCATCACTGATTGCACAGGCGAGCAGGGCATTCAAATCCGCTGATGTCAGTGGCTCGCCGGACGGAGTAATCAAATGGCAGGCCGGATTGGCGAAAAGGGACTGCACTACCGGACCGAGCGGCAGCGTTCTGGGTGAGATGCCATGAATAATCAACTTTCCGTTTCCGGCATCGATATCCAACCTGCTGATGGCGGCAATTTCCTCCAGAGACGGACCGCTTAGCAGCAGCGCAATCAGCAGTTTTTCTCTGTTTCCGGCGCTATTGAACAGCGCACTGACTTGTTCGACCGGCAATTCCCGGGCTTGCGGGCTGTCCAGAACAGGATGCTGATGCGACAATACCGTGACCGGCGGCAACGCATTTCCGCGCACGCCGGGCAGCAGATCGGGTTCATAGAGCGGAATGCCGGCGAGGTTAACTGTCGATTCGGATGGTGCTTTGCGGGTTAGGAACTCACTCAGCCAGACACAGAACAGACTGAACAGGACTGAACCGGCAACCGCGATCAATGCGTCGAGCCAGTAATTCGGGCCAATCGGCGCACCCGGCGGGAAAGCCCGCTCAATCACATCAACCTGCGGGTATTTTCCGGAGTATCTGGCTTCAATCTGAGCAAGCCTTTCCTGCCCTTCCCGATAGAGCGACTCGAGTCCTTCCAGATCGTTCCGCAGCGCCTCATGTTCAACGAATCGCGATGAAAATTCAGACGCCTTTGCTTTATGCGCGTCGAGCTGCCCGCGAATTTCACGCGCTGTCTGCCGTGCCGCGGCATACTCCTGCTCGGCATCGGACAGCACCACAGACTGTCCCTGCTGGCGCATGCGCTTGATTTCGGTTTCCAGTAATGCGAGTTGCTCAGGTATCACTTTTAATGTCGGCGACAGGTTGAGAAATTCCTGCGTATAGCGCCGATTCAGATCGCCCAGTTCTTCCCGCAACTCCTGCGCACGGCTTTCCAGCAGACTGAGTGTTCGTGTATCTTCCTGCGGCACCACCGCCTGGCCACGCGCTATTGCCTTATTAATCGCATCCAGCCGGGCTTTTGCCTTGACTTCTTCCTCGCTGGCGACATTGAGCGATTCGTTCAGGCCTTTCAGACGCGCCAGCGCTTCATTTTCTTCCCGCTCTATCGATGAAATATCGTTATGCCTTCTGAACCGGTCAAGCTCCGCACGCTTGATGCTGATTTTTTCTGACAGGCTTTCCAGTTCGCCATGCAGGATTTGCGTGGTATCGCCCAGCAGGCGGGATACTTCTTTTTCTCTGGCATCCAGATAGACATCAATCCAGGTATTAATCAACGCCGGCAACAACTGCGGGTCAGGGCCTTCAGCGACCATTTCAACCAGATTGGTTTCCGCAACAGCTCTGACGTCAAGCATCTGGCGAATATCATCCGGATTCAGATTGATGGAAACACCGGCGTGACTCCCGGATTTCAACCGACGGGAAGTCTCGGCAAGCAGCTCGGCACCCAGCAGGATCTGCTTCTGGATGGCGACATGCTGTATGTCGGCGTCGTTACTCGATTGATCAATTGCTGTTTGGGCTACTGTCAGCAAAGTGGCATAGCTGAGATACACCGCCGGCCGGGTAAGAACATAGCTCAGCGCAGGTAAGGCGCATACCAGGAACGCAACGATAAAAATAATCAATCTGCGCGATTTATACCATGGCCCTGGTGCGCGTACGGGTGGCAGCCAATGTGGATTTGCAGTTGAAACGATTTCCCTGGAAAACTGATTATGCATAATCGACAAAGAATTGATGAACAAGGGAGCGAGCTGTTTTTTTCAGTAAAGGATACACAAAAAACATATCAAATCAAATCCTCCAATTCATCAGCGACGTAATTCCTCACGATACGCTTTGCAGTGTAACCGGCATCGGAAGCGCAGCAAAGATAAAGCCGTTTTTTAGATTTGTTTGCCGCTTAGAATGAATAAACCTCTAATTATACTTCAAGAATGGCAAAGTTATCTTATTGAGCGTATCAACAGAATCAATGAATCACTGACAAGGCAGTAAATGATGCTGAAAAATTTGAAAAACCCGTCTCCTTCTGCAATAGCACGAGAAGCCCTGCAGCGGCTGGCCACGTTACGAATTCCGCCTACGCCCGACAACTACCAAAAGACATACAATGAAATTGCCGGTAACGGTAGTGACCAGATGTGCGCGAACGCAATAAAATTATTCTCCGAGCTGGTCACTGAAATTCCGCGGTCTACTCAGGAATTTATTAATTTGTCCAATACGCTTGCACGGGCTATTCGGGATCATGACTGGGAAAAATATAAATCAACCCTGTTGAGCAGAGTTACTTCTACAAATGAGAATGTTACGCCTCCAATCAATAAAACTGCGCAGAATATCGGCGGATCGCCATGGAACAAAACAATTGAACTGCTCCTGAAACAACTGGAAACAAATCACGGCAATTTGACCAGTGCTAAAAAGCGGGAAGGGTTGCAACGCGTTTTATCCCGATTTTTCAACGATCCCATCGAACTGCAAGACAGAATTCACGCCCTGATTGATTCATGGAAAATTCTGGCGACAGATGCAGATGATAAAATTGAAGTGCTGGCGCACGAAAATGCTGATCCGCCGATCACGCCAGCCGAACTCGACACAGTCACCAGTGAGCCCGGTCCCGCGCACTTGCCGCACAATCCGCTTTTACCGAGCCAGTTTATGGATCAGTTACCGGAATTGCTGGCGCACATCCTTGAACACGTAGCAACCATTCCAATTTCCGATCCGGTGCTTACCAAAGAAACAAAGGGGCTGGCACAGGAAATCCGCCGCGTTCAGAGCAAGCAGGAACTGGAACAGTTTATCAACGATTACACACAGTATCTTGAAAAGTTCGAATTCAACATTGCAGATAGTGCAAAGTTGCAGCGCGGTCTGCTTCGCCTGCTTCACAAGCTTATTGAAAGCACCCGGCAATTATTGACTGAAGATGGGTGGGTCAGAAACCAGATTACAAAACTGCATGAAACCATGTCCCGACCATTAAGTCAGCGGTCAATTGCTCAGGCGGAATCGCAGCTGGAAGAAATTCTGCAAAGACAGCATATTATCAAGCGCAACCTGAGTGATTCGAAGGAAATTTTAAAACAGATGATCACCGGCCTGATCAGTAATATTGAAGAATTATCGGATGAAACCGGAGACTTCAACGATAAAATCAAAGATTGCGCCAATCGAATCAATCACACCGAAGATCTGGAAGCGCTGAATGAGCTGCTTGTGGAAATTATGAGCGAAAGCCGAAAAATGCAGGAAAAAACACAGCATTACCGTACCGGATTTATCGCCGCCCGGGCGGAAGTGGAAGCCGCGCAGGGAAAAATAAATCAACTGGAATCCGAATTGCAGCATATCAGTGAAAAAATCCATGAAGACCATTTGACCGGCGTTCTGAATCGCCGTGGTCTGGATTCTGCGTTTGAACGTGAAATCGCGCGCGCAAAACGGCAACAGCAGCCTTTATGCTATGCCCTGCTGGATATCGACAACTTCAAAAAACTCAACGATACCCATGGTCATAAGGCAGGTGATGATGCCATCGTGTTTCTGATCGAATCGATAAAAGCCGCCACGCGGGCTGATGACATCGTTGCGCGCTATGGCGGCGAGGAATTTGTAGTACTGCTGCCCGATACAAATTTGAAAGCCGCCGTTGAAATAATATCCCGCGTGCGACGCAATCTGACAAAACATTACTTTCTGCATGAAAACAACCGACTGTTAATCACTTTCAGCGCAGGTATCGCGGAATGCGGTGATCATGAAACGCAGGAAGCCGTTTTCAAGCGGGCAGACGAAGCTTTGTATCGCGCCAAAATGAGCGGCAAAAACTTAATCCTTGAAGCTGCCTGAATATCGCCGCGTTTTTGAAATAGTGCTGCACAGGAAATGGTTATCCACGTACTTCAACCTAAAAACCTCAGTTGCCCGTTATCCGAGATGACTAACGGCATGAATACATGAAACAATTCGAACAATTCTGGTTCATCCGGATGGTGAGTCAAACGATGGCGTTTATAGTACGCCGCTTTTTAAATTTTTGCTGCGTTACAATTCGTTGTAATAACGCGTTATTACGCCTCATTGTGCCTTGCCAAAAATAAAAATCAACGCACTTTAAACCCCATTCAACAGAGGTTTCTCGGACAGCCTCCTAGATTCAAAAATTGACATCAACTGTTTCTTTTGCTGGAAGCAGACAGAATGAGCGATAAAAAAACCGGGTGTTAATGCGCGCTGCGCAACATTATTACGGCAGGATGCGCTTCACGCGCCCTGCCGTTTTTTCGTTTGAGATAACGCCGATTATCAATGACGTCCTCTATGACCGCCTCGATGGCCGCCACCAAAATGGCCGTGCCCGCCGCCGCCACGGTGTCCCCTGCCGAAGTGGCCGTGTCCGCCGGGGGAATACCTGTGCCCGCCGTTAAAATGTCTGTGTCCGCCGTGATGGTGCCTCTGCCCGCCCGAGAAAATTATGCTGCTGCGGACTGCGGGCTGATAACCATATCCGTAGCCGGCGCCGCCGTAGTAGCCTGAACCGCCGGAATAACCACCACCGTAGTAACCGCCACCGCCATAATAAGGCGTTGCTACACATCCGGCAAGAAGAAGCAGTGCGCCGATAACAAACACTGTCGCAATTTTTTTCGTATTCATGTTATTTCTCCTGATTACATTCCAGTTGCATGATCGGATAATAGGCCGGTCAGGATGAATAACAGCTGAATACAAACGGTCTTAATTCTTCTCCATGGTATTAATGAAAGCATTCGCCTCATTGATTGATTTTTCCATCGCTGCGATCAAAACGGACACATCGGATTCGATATTGCCCAGCTCACCTTTTAACGATGAAATCGCCTGCGCATTCAGGTTATGCTTCAGAAACATCACCTGATCTTTGAACACAGTAAGAATCGGCGCGATTTTTGCCTCGGCATTTTTCATCGAAGTTATCAATTGCTGATAATGTTTTTTTGTCGCATTCAGCTTATCCCGGCTGCTGCGCTTGAAATTAGCGTTACTGTACTGGGTGATTTCCTGCTCCCATTCCGCGAATAAAGCCTGGGAAACATCTTCAATGTCTTCGATACGGCCGCGGACTTCTTCCGCTTTGCGGACACTGGCTTCATATTCATCGTTCAATTGGGTATACACGCTTTCAAGATTACCGCCGCGAAAATTGGTCACGGCGGTAAACTGCGCCAGTGCGGATTTGAATTGTTCCTTGGTTTCCTCCTGCGTGTCCCGCGCTTTCTCCACCCGATGCACCATGACATCCCGTTTAGGAATGCCTATTTTTTCCAGACCCTCGTAATAAAGGGTGGAACATGCGCCGAGCGCGAGCACTGATATCAATGCAATAAAAAAGTATGATCTGTTCATGACTCACTCCATGATTGTTGTTGAATTGAATAACTGATTTACTGATTCATGGGTTATCGCGACGCGCTGCGGCGCAACAGATGCCACAGTGCTTTCAATCCCCAGATGATTGGAAAACGCCGCGCCTGCGGTGTAATCTCGATACGCGTACCCGTGTGCCGCTCTATCTTCCACGCCGCATAGTCCAGACTGTCGCGAAAGGTCAGCGTAGCCTTGGACAGGCGCAAAATCGACAGCACAAGACCCTGCCAGCGTCTGAGACGCCAATGCCATACCGCAAGGCGACGCGCCCTGGTCTGGTTGTGGCATAGATAAGTCTCACGATCCGGCTGCTGGGTGAAAATTGTGCTCAGCGCAGGAGAAGCCGCGTGCATTAACTGCGCAAAATCGGCATGATTATGCTCAGCCAGATGGCGCGCCCGCGTTTCGCTCTCGGGACGCAATTCCGCCGCGTAACTGAGCATCAGACACCGTGTCCAGATATCGTCGACAGTGAAGACGGCATTTTCCAGTGTCTTGCCGCCCGCTGCCAGAAACGACGTCACCGACCAGGCCAGTGCACGGTATACACGCTGCCGGCTTGCCTCATCACGTGCATATAACAGGCGCGAAGGCTGCGCAAATCGCGCCCAAATGTACGAGTGAAACCAGTAACGCGCGCCTTTCTCAAAATCCGGCGTCGATATGACAGCATATTTGGCGCGCAATAGCCTTCCCGCATGCGGTACTTCAAGATAAAACACATTAGGCGCCAGCCAGGCATTCAGCGTACTCAGATAGCGTTTGGCGTAAGCGGCGCGGTAGTCGTTAACCAGCACATACAGATCGCCAATGCCTTCGTCCAATGCACCGGAACGCAGGCAGGAGCCATACAGAATGACCGCGTCGGCGGCTGTTTTATATTCCTCAAGCAAAGCTTGCACAAGCACCTGAAAATCCGGCGATACCGTGCGTGTGCTGTGCTCGTCGACTGCGGCAAGCAGTGCTTTGGGTGGATTTTCGCTCGAAGTGGACGCAGCAGGTGTCATTGTTATTTCAGCCTAGAGCACAAGAAACGAAACAGGCCGGGTCGCCGTAATGCGCAACGGTTCGCCGGGATCAACGGAACGATAGAGCTCACCATCAACAATATACTCATCATCCAATTGCAGCGCCAGTGTATGGGCATTATGACTATGATAGCCGTCCTGCGCCTTAAGCAGATGGCCGCGGCCGGTCACCAGTGGCCATAGGGCGCGCCACAGTTTTTTGCGCTGCTGATCAACCCAGGTAATGTGCAGCGGCGCCGCTTCCTTTCCCCAGTACGGACGCAGATTCAGCAACAGGCAGTCCAGCGCGCTGATCAATGCAAAAAGATACGTGCCCTGCGATTGTTCGCCATTTTCGCGCGTTATGGTCATCGTCACCGGAGCCCATTCGCCATGGCCGCCCAGAATCATTCCGGCCAGTGAGCGCATCATAATCAGGAAGGTAAAAACACCACCGGTAATGCCGGTCTGCTTGATGCTGCTGCGTGAAAATTTAACACCGCGCGCAACCAGTCCGGCGGCAAAAAACATGCCATAAACCGTAGGCTGTCCGTTTTGCTCGATACGCAATACCGGCCGCTGAATCCATCCGGGAACCGGCGTTTCGGCGCCTTGCAGATAGCACGCCAGCCGATGCAGAATGTCTTCCGGTTTTCCGCGCATGCCCAGATCGAGCGGCGTCATATTGGTCGTACCACCCGGCACGATCATCAGCATCGGCCAGTTCGCTTCCGGCACTGTCGCAAACAGGTGACCAAGCACCGCATGCGATGTCCCGTCCCCGGCGATAATCACCAGCAAATCGATACCGGACTCAAGCAGATGATTGGCAGCCGCGACAAACCCCGCCGCGTCGCTGGCCTGACGGATGATCCCGTTGGGGACCTGTTCCGCCGCTTTGAGAATAGCCTCCCTGCGTTTCTTCAACTGACCACTCATCGGATTCAGCAATAGGCCGATCCGGGCAGAACCGGATTTCAGCCGTTTCATATGTGTTGGCACACTATTGATAAAATGGTCATCAATCACGCAATCTTGCGGTGCTGTACGGCATATTAGACTCTTCCCGGATCAACCGGTGCACGGGTAAACAGTTTCACCGCGAGCAGATCGCGGTCGCGCGCAGGATCAATGTCCTGCAGCCAGGAACGCAAGCGACCTTCCTTCCGCGACACCTGCCAGCCGGCGAGAAGACGGCCAAACAGTATCGCGGTCGAAATCAGATGCCAGGCAACGACCAGCAACAGCCCAAGATCCGGCCGCCCGATGTACCAGCCATACGTCAGCAAAATCAGGTTGGGATTGCGCCGCGCGGTAATCAGGCGGTTGAACGAATCAAATCTCCGCCAGATAAACATGTCAAATTTTGCCAGCCCGAACTGGAATGCCCCCTCACACAAACGCCCGCCGATATAACCAAACAGCATCAGCCACATCAGCAGTTCCAAATTGCCGACGGGCGTCAACGTCCCTGCCAGACCAAAACCCCAGGCCAGATACCAGAGCGGCGGATGGATAATATCAAGCCCATGATCGAGCACGTCGCCAAAACGGCTGGAAGTGACCGTCACCCGGGCCAGTTTACCGTCCACGGTATCCAGAAAAGTCATGAACCAGCCCATGACCAATCCGGCAGCAAAAAAACCATACCAGAAAGCAACGCCTGCGAGAATGGCAAACACTACACTGAGCCATGTCACATGATTGGGCTTCCAGCCATAACGCACGCAGAGATGCGTACACCAGTAAGCCGGTAGTGGCCAGATCCATTTGGTCACCAGATCGGTGACGCCTTTATACGACCCCGCAAACAATTCCTTTTCCAGCAATTTATGATTGCGTTCGTTAATTGGCAGAATATAAGGCGGATCCTTTTTTTTCAGATTCTGTTGAATGTCGATTTTCAGATCATCGAGCGTATAACCCGGCAATGCTGAAACCAGAATGTTGTCTTTATTCTGTCGCTCGAACAGTTGCAGATAACGCGCGCCCTGTTCGCGCAAGACCCGCATGGCGACCAGTTGCTTGTCATGGCTATAGAGCGCCATTGGATTTTTGATCGACAACAGGGCGTTCACCACGCGGGCGTCGAATAAATAATCCGCATTCAAAATCAATAAAGACGCATTCTCAGGCAGCGTTTCTATTTTTTCGGTCAGCCGGGCGTTCTCAATGGGCTTGATCATGCGCTGCAAACGTTCGCGCCCGCTCAGTCCCCAGATTTTGATTTCGCTTTTACCGGTAAGATAAATATAGGTCGGTTTTAACATGTGTCATCCATTGACTGGAATTCTATTGCTGATTTCGGGAATAATGCGCATCAGGCATCCCTGATGTTGACTACATGCTACTACAATATTGGAAGGTTTAAAAAATTCTTCTCAACCAGAAAACGGCCAGCGCAATGAGCATCACGCTCGGCGCAAGTGCAACAAATGCCGGATCCAGGCGCAACAGCAAACCCGCATTGGCCAGAATCTGGTCGAGCAGATAAACAGCGACGCCGATCAGTGCCGCCAGCACCAGCTTGTTGCCGAGGCCAGTGCGGATCGAACCGAAGACGAACGGAATCGACAGCATTAACATGGCAATGGTTAATAAACCGCTACCCGCTTTACGCCATAGGGCAAGCGCATAGGAGTCAGCATCCTGACCCGTGTTGCGCAGAAAATCAACATGACGCACCAATTCATACGGTGAAAGACTCTCCGGCGGTTTGGTCAGTGTGGCGATATCTTCCGGATCGAGAAACGAATCCCAGCTCAGTTTGTTGAAACGGGTGATCCTGATGTCATTTTTGGAAAATTGGCGGATCACGACATTGCGCAGTATCCAGGGTTCGTTGCTGCGGACATCGGCAAATTCCGCCTGCACATGCGCGTGCAGAAAACCTGATGTATCAAGACGCAGAATTTCGATGTCCGCGGCTTCCTTCGCATGCAACATATAACCGATACGCAGTATATTCTGTTCATTGCGCGTCCAGATACCCAGGCCCTGCCCCAGTTCGGCCGTCTGGTTCAATGCCACCGCCCGGTTTGAAATGGCTTTTTGCTGAAGCTGCGGCGCAAAAAACTGCTCGAGCACAGCGATGAGCACGATCAGCATGACGCCGACAGTCACCGGCGCAAGACTGATCTGCAATGGCGAAAAGCCCGCCGTGCGCATCGCAGTCAGCTCAGAACTGACCGCCAGCGCGCCAAGCGCCGCAACCGTGCCGAGCAGCGCAATGAACGGTGCGATCTGAATGAACCGCCGCGGCAGCAACATCACGGTATACATGAATGCATCGGCAGTACGGTAAGTGCCTTTGCCGACGTCGTCCAGCTGATCCAGCAGATCGAAGAAGCTGAACAGCGGCAGAAGAACGGCGGTTGCAATCACCAAACCGGTCAATACCTGAATAGCAATATAGCGATAAATAATCATTATCGTAGTGACAGCAATTTCTGTCCGGGCTTCAAGGCATACAGCAGCAAAGCAAAAAACATCAGTGCATAAAGCCACCAGACGCCGATGGTGGTGTTGACGACACCCTGCTCAACCCAGTTTTTCGCCAGACCGCTTAAATTGTAATAGACGGCAAACACCACAGCGGCGAGCAGATAAGTCCGGGTTGCCTTGTCCTGCCGCGGCACAGTCTGGATAAAAGTCACTGCAATCAGAGCCAGCAACAGGGTTGCAAGCGGGCGGGAAATCCGCCACTGCAATTCCGCTATTTCCCAGGGTTCCTCGGATTCCCAGAGTGTCCGGGTCGGCGCAGCCTTGCGGCGATAACGCAGCGCGAGCTCGCTATCGGTAAAATAGGTCAACTGTTCGAACTGAATCATGTCATCCCTGACTGCGGTATGCGATAACTGATACAGATAGCCTTCGCTCAGCACGATTGTCGGCCGCGCCTCCCGCGACGGCTGCACCTGCTCCGCCTTTTTAGCAATGATGATTTCACTGGTTTCCGGCGTATTGATATAGTGAAAAATATTGTCCATCTGTTTGTTTACTTCATCCTTGCTTTGCACGTAAACAACCCTGCCGCTGCGCTCGCTGCCATAGAAACGCCCGGCCTGAAAGCGGTTCGTATTCAATTCCGCTTCGGCTTGCGCATCGAGAATATAATTCTCAGCATAAGCCCAGGGGCGCACATAAGATGACAGCATGCCGCTGATGACCGCTACGGGTATCGCCACCATCAATACGATGAGGACAATGCGCTTCCCGCTGACGCCTGAGGCGCGCAGCACATTTAATTCCTGATCCCGGTTTAATCTGCTCAGGCCGCTGATAATCCCGATATAGAGCGCCACGGGTATCAACACCTCCATCGCGATCAGCGTTTTCAACATGACCAGCTTGAAGAGCGCGGCGATACCGAGTGACTCGGTCACTGCGCCGGCCAACAGGCGCGCACTGCTGAAACTGGCAAACAAGCCGACCAGAATCAAAATGACGACGATGAACGGCAGTGTCAGTTCACGCGTGATATAACGATCAATAACTCTCATACACTCTTGTCCGACGTCATTTCTGGAAGCCGATCACCGCAAACCGTTACGCTGAAACAATGAAACGGGTGCTTTATTGACGATGGATTCAGCCAGCAATAAATCTTCGACTTTATCGACATCGATACCCGCACGCGAGTCGGGCAGCAGAATTGTTTGCACACGCACGCCTGATTTGACGGCCAGGGTATCCAGTGCATGCGTCAGCGATAAACGGCCGAACACATACGACAACACGACGCCGGGACTGACAATTTGAGCCATCAGCCGCCAGGGGTTTTTGCGCAAATCCTCGACCTGCTGCCAGAAATGAATCAGCTTGCGTCCCTGCGGTTTGAAGGTAAACAGATTGCAGCCGCAAAAACCGCCATCCCGGAGCCGGAAAACAGTGCGCTTTGCGTCAGGAAATGCCGCCAACATTTGAACATCGGTAACCACGCCCACTGTAGCGTCAGCATCACTTTTCAATGATTCGATCAAAAAATACCGCACAATCTGTGGTGTCAGCAATGCATGATCGGCAGTTGTCAGCAACACCGGCGTGTCATCGGCCAGATGACTCAGGCCCTGCTCGGCGCTACGGCTGGGCGATTCCCGATTCGGCAGCCAGGCGACTTCCCCGGAATTGATGCGCTGTTTTAATGGCGGACAATCCTCGAGCCGTGCTTTCGGCGGGCCGCACAACACGACGGTATCGATTTGATCGCACGCTGTCAGCGCATCCAGCACGCGCATGATCATCGGTTCCCCGCCCACCTTGGCAAAAGCTTTGCACGCAGCGCCTGTATGTTGGGTAATCGGATCGGATGCCGTGCGATCTGCGGCTAATACCAGCGCGGCAAATTTAAGTTGTTGTTTTTTTTCTTCCGGCAGACTCAAAGTGTTTTTCCAAAAATACGGTAGCGTTTATATTCCTTGCTGCCAAGGTGGTCGAGAACTCCGCGCATCGGCTTATTATCTTCCAGAATCCAGGATAATTCCACGCCTTCGATACCATGCTCAATTCCGATGCGCCGCGGCGCATCGATCACCGTGCAGGCCAGCGCCATGCCCAATGGTGTATTGTGAAACTGCCTGCGCACCCCCATCAGCGGTATGCGCGCCGTGCGTATTTGATGTTTGCGCAAACGGCGCAACAGTTTATACCAGCCTAAAGGAAAAAGGCTGCCGTTCAACTCGGCAAAAACTTCGTTCAGATTAGGCAGCGCCACCATGAACGCAACCGGATCACCGTTGACCTCGGCAATCTGAATATATTCGTCGGCAACAAAAAATTTCAGACTGTTGCCGAGTTCAGCGAATTCTTCCTGGGTGAACGGTACAAACCCCCAGTTTTCCGACCAGGCATCGTTAAAAATATCCCGCATAATCTCCATTTCCGCAGCAATCTGATTTCGCCTGATCGTCCTGACATGAATCCGGTCGGCATGACTTTTGAGCAACCGCTGCATGACCCTGGGCGGTTCGAAATCGGTGCTGATCCAGTACGCCAGCATATCCTTGACCGGAAAATAACCGTGCGCTTCCAGCAATTGCGGATACCAGCGCGCGGAGTGCGGCATCATGATTACCGGTGGGGTATCGAAACCATCGACGAGGATACCGCATTCCTGATTGATCGACAGATTGAACGGCCCTGTAATCCGTCGCGTCTGCCGCGCCGCCAGCCACGATTCGGCATGCAGTATCAGCGCATTGAACACTTCGGCATCATTAACGCATTCCATCAGGCCGAAATGGCCGGTATCGCCGCCGTAGCGCTCCCGGTGCAGCGCATCAATCTGCGCGCTGATTCTCCCTGCCGGTTGACCGTCACGGTAAGCGACCCAGGCCTGCCATTCAGCATGTCGCAGAAACGGGTTGTATTTGGAGAAATGAAAGCGGCGTTCAAGACGCAGCGGTGGAATCCACAGCGGATCGTCAGCATAAATACGCCACGGTACTTCGATAAAATCGCCCATATCCCGGAATGACGTCACCGGCCGCACGGTTAAAGCGACCGGACGGGATTGTTTCTTGCTATGGATCATGGTTTGTTGTTGCGTGAATTCGAATGAAAGAAAATCGTTATGCGGAAGCATAGTATGAAGAATCGCTTCCGGAAGCAATCATTTTAACAGGTTGCTGAAAAATGTGATCGAGGCAGCCAATGCAAGGCAAGAACAGGTGAAGAAGCGGAGTTTATGCGTGATAAATGAGCATTCTGAACCTGTTTTTAACAGCCGCAGCGGCAACGCAGATAATTTTTCAACGCCTGTCAATGAAAAAACACGAAAACACACATACCCAGTCACCCAACCCTCCAACCGAAGGGTAACTATTCAGCCTTATTTGACAAGGCGTTTGATTATTCTGTCATTTCGAGCGGTAGCGAGAAATCTTGAGCGTTTATTAATGCGCCCAAAACCCAAGATTCCTCGCGCTGCTCGGAATGACAAAGTGCGCTGAATAGTTACACCGAAGGAGACTCAGGCACCCGGATATTCACGCCCATCAATGGAAGATAAAAATGAATTGATTCCAGGGCATCTCTAAAAATCCAGATTTTGTCACAACACTTTGTTGCTCACTTTCTGTTTAAAACTTTGAATTTTTAGAGACACCCTCTATGCGGGGTCAGTAATGACTATGTTGATTTTACAGGTTCCGTGTCAACCGGCGCTGTTTCCGGCTGCGTTGAAATGGAAGCCACCCCGCCTGGCGCAACGGAACCAGCCGAATCAACTGGTTCACCCGATACCTGTTTATTCGCATGCGCAGATGAAGGTGTTACATCGCCATTACCATCCTGCTCCGTCTCATTCTCCGGTTTAACATCAAACCAGCGGTAGAGTATCGGCAACACCACCAGTGTCAACAGTGTGGATGTAATCAATCCGCCAATCACCACGATCGCCAGAGGGCGCTGCACTTCAGATCCCGGGCCGGTCGCAAACAGAAAAGGCACCAATGCGAGCATCGCCACTGTCGCAGTCATAAGCACCGGCCTGAAACGCTGTTCGCAGCCGCGAATCACCGATGTCGGCACATCCACACCCGCTTCGCGCTGACTGC
>WBZL01001632.1_pt1 | contig 23062 bp, 18 predicted proteins | sample 5204291 | NCBI WGS metagenome assembly WBZL01 (sample SAMN12344345, study PRJNA552823) | activated sludge metagenome | biome: Activated sludge suspended growth; feature: Nitrification reactor; material: Wastewater; isolation source: activated sludge from nitrification reactor of wastewater...
CGCCTGACGACCGGGATCGACCCCCGGGTCACCTCGGCGCGCACCACCGCCTACCACGACGGCTGGGGCGAGTCCGCGGTCGTGTCGAGCAACGGGATCGAGGTGTTCCAGCGCAGCGGGTCGTGCTCTGCGTCCACCTCGCCCATGGCCCGCGCCGACGGCGAGACCCAGATGGGCTGGGCCGTCGACGCGTCGCGGGACCCCTTCGCTCTCGACCTGGACCAGGTCGCGGCCGACGCGGTGCAGCGGGCGGTGCGACTGCTCGGCGCGACCAAGCCGCCGTCGTCGCGGCGGACGATCCTGCTCGAGCCCCGGCTCGCCATCACGCTGGTGTCGCTGGTGGCGGGGATGCTGAGCGGAGACGCCGTCACCAGGGGCCGCTCGCCGTTCGCGGACCGGGTCGGCGAGTCGGTCGCGTCGCCGCTGCTCACCTTCGTCGACGACCCGACCCGCTCGGAATCGATCGCGGCCGACGAGTACGACGGCGAGGGCCTGGCCTGTCGGCGCAACGACCTGATCGTCGACGGCGTGCTGCAGGGGTTCCTCCACGACAGCTACACCGGGCGTCGCTCCGGGGAGGCATCCACCGCGTCCGCGGTCCGCGGCGTGCGGTCGCTGCCCGGGGTCGGGGCGCAACTGCTGGTGATGACGCCCGGCGAGCGCAGCTTCGAGGAGCTGGTGGCGGGCATCGACCGGGGGCTCTACGTCACGTCCTTCGCCGGCCTGCACTCGGGGGTGAACCCGGTCTCGGGCGACTTCTCGGTCGGCGCCGACGGACTGCTCATCGACGGCGGGCAGCTCGGAGCGCCGGTGCGCGAGGTCACCATCGCGTCGACCCTCCAGCGGCTGCTGCTCGACGTCGCCGAGGTCGGCGGGGACTTCGAGTGGACGCCGGGCGGTTCCGGGGCCTGCTCGCTGGTGATCGACGACGTCGCCGTCAGCGGGAGCTGACCGGTCCGACTCCCGGGGTCCCGGCCTCGGGAAGGGATCTGGGGGCCGCCGTGGGCGGGTTCGCTGCCGGCGGTCAGCTCTCGGTGGTGCCGTCGTCGCCCAGGTCGAGGAAGTCCGGCACCTCGAACGGCTCGTCGAGCTCGGGCAGGTCGTCGACGCCGTCGCCGACGTCCACGCCGACACGGGCGAGCCACAGGCCCGGCGCCTCGAGCTCGGCCGGGGTGGGGAGGCGTTCGACGTCGCCCCACAGCTCGTCGAGGACCTCGACTCCGGCCCGGTCGACCAGTCCCTCGACGAAGACGGAGCCCCGGTCGAAGGTCGCCTGGCGCAGCTCCAGGCCGAACAGCCGCTCAACGAACCGGCGTTCCGGGCCGAACTCGACCCGGCGTCGACGCATGGCCTCGGTGACGCGGTCGTAGTCGGCGAGCAGCCGGCGTCCGAGCCGGTCGAGCACGTGGTCGACGTAGCCCTCGATGGTGGCGACCAGCGTCTCGATTCGTGGCATCAGCTCGCGCTGGGCGTCGGACTGCATGGCGCCGAGGAGGATGTCGGGGTCGCCGGCCAGGCGTTGCAGAGCGGCCATGTCGGGTTCGCCGGTGCCGAGCAGGTCGGGGATCCCGAGCTCCTCCATGCGCCGCTCCATGTCGCCGACGTCGTCGTTGAACCCCGAGCTGTAGGAGCTGAGCAGCTCGTCGAGGTGCGCTCGAACGTGCGGGATGCCGAGCACCCGGTGGTGGGTGACGTCGGAGAGGACGACCCACAGGCGCACCGAGTCCCGGGGCAGGCTCCACTCGTCGGCGAACTCGTCGACGTTGGACAGGACCATGGTGATCGGGCCGTCGGCGGGCCGGGGCAGCGGCAGCTCGTAGTGGCCGAAGGCGCGTGCGGCCAGGTGCCCGGCGGTGCTGCCGGCCATCATGCCGAGCAGCATCGGGCCCATCATCGCCATCACCTGGCGGATCAGCGCGTCGGCCGAGCCGAGTCCGCCCATCGCCGCCAACGGGTCGTCGTCGGCCTCCTTCTCGAGCTCGCCGAGCTGAGCCTGAAGGGCCCGGCCGAGGGAGCCGGAGAGGCGTTCGAGCAGCGGGCGTTCGTCGTCGAGGAATCGGCGGGCCCACTGGGTCCGGTTCAGCGGCTCCAGCCGGACGGGGGTGTCGGCGCCGACGGTGACGATCCCCTGCACCTGCAGTTCGGCGACCCGGGCCAGCTGCTCGACGGCGATGCGGTCGGCCGGGTCGAGGTTCGGTTCGGAGCGTCCCTGGGTGGCGATCGATCCCGCCAGTTGAGCGGCCGCGTCCCAGCTGCCCCCGGAGCCGGAACCGCCGGCGAGCATCGACGACAGCCCCTGGAGGAACGCGCCCATGTCGCCGAAGGACATGTCGGCCCCGCCCGGAAAGCCGCCGGGAAGGCCGCCGGGGAAGGGCATGCCGCCGGAGAACGGCATGCCCCCGGAGAACGGGGATCCCGACGGGGATCCGCTGCCGGCGTCGGCGCCGTCGTCGAGCGGGTCGTCGTCGAACGGGTCGGGAGGGCCGTCGTCGGTCACGCTCCGATGCTACGACTCCGCCACCGGGGCGCCATCGCGGCGCGACGGGGCCTCAGCGCAGGAGCGCGGTGGCGACCTCGAGCACGGTGGCTGCCGGCAACAGCTGGGCGGCGCCGTGGTCGCCGGCGACGACGAGGCCCACGAAGCGTCCACGGCGGTCGAACGCCGCGCCGTCGGGCCCGGCCGGCTCGGTCGACGCCGCGGTCACGGGGGTGCTGGCGGCGGATGCCCCGGAGGCGACGACGCGCATCGTGGGCGGTTGCCCGGTCTGCTCCTCGGCCCGGACCGCAGCCACCCGACCCGGGCTGACCGACGGCGCGGACTCGCCGACCCCGGCGCGGGCCAGCAGCACGTCGTCGCCGTCGGTCGCCCCGCCGGCCGCGGTGACCGGTCGGCCCGCGGGTTCGCCGAGCGCGACGACCGCCAGGTCCAGACCGTCGTCGTGGGCCACGACGCGGGCCGCCTGGGGTGCAGCGCCGCCGCAGCTCACCCAGACCTCCTGGGCTCCGCTGACCGAACCGGACCGGACTGCCACATGACCCTCGGCATCGAGCACGACGCCGGTCACCGTGCGTCGACTCTGGCCGTCGAGGACGGTGAGCGACGCCAGCGAGGCGGACACCCCGCGGTCCGGGGACGACGCAGCGGTGCCGGGATCCCGGTCCGCCCCGACTCCGATGATCAGACCGAACGCCAGCAGGCCGAGGCCGCCGAGCACCAGCGTCGAGGCCAACCAGGTGCCGCGCCGTCGGTCCGAACGCGAACGTGTCTGCAGGCCCAGCTCGCTGGGGTGGACCCAACGCCGGGCGGTCGCTCCGTCGGCCGCGGCGTCGGAGCCGTCGGGCCCGCGCTCGGCCGGTTCCTGCATGGAGCCCGACGATACCGATCGTCGACGCCGCGCCGGCCGCGGCTCCGGATGGGCGCGGGCGTCGAACTTCCCTACGATGACGCCGTGCCGACGTCCGGAACCCCGAGCGTGTCGCGTCCGCCCGAGCGCGGCGACGACTGGACCGCGCTCGTCGCCGGTGGCCTTCCGGTGGGCGACGCCTACGCGTGGGCGGTCCGACCGGACTGCGGTGCGGTGGTCGTGTTCACCGGGACCGCCCGGGACCACTCGGCCGGTCGACCCGAGGTGACCGAGCTCGCCTACGAGGCCTACGAGGACCACGCGGTGGCGCGGATGGACCGGGTGGTCGACGAGCTGCGTCGGCGCTGGCCCGCCGCCGGTCGGGTGGCGATCCTTCACCGGGTCGGCGACGTCCCGATCGGCCAGGAGGCCGTCGTCGTCGCCGTGTCGGCACCTCACCGGGCCGAGGCGTTCGACGCGGCCCGCTTCGCCATCGACGCGGTCAAGGAGTCGGTGCCGGTGTGGAAGCGCGAACGCTGGGCCGGCGGGCAGGACTGGGGCTCCGACGCCCGCGTCGTCGTCGGCGCCGATCAGGTCGGTGCAGATCAGGTCGGTGCAGATCCCGTGGGGACGACGAGACCATGAGCAACCTGATCTTCCTCGGGGTCGCGCTCGTCATCAGCGTGGTCGGCGTGACCATCCTGGTCCTGCGGAGCCGGCCGCCGTCCTCTCCGCACTCGAGCATCGACCAGTTCCACGACAAGATGCGCGCGCTGGCCCCCGACGAACCCGAGATCGAGGGCCGGGTGGTCCGTCGACGCCGGACCCGGAGGTAGGACGCTGGCACGCGACCTGGCCATCGACCTGGGGACGGCGAACACCCTGGTCTACGCGCGCGGCGAGGGCATCGTGTTGAACGAGCCGTCGGTGATCGCGCTCAACAGCCGCACCAACGAGGTCCTGGCCATGGGCCGGGACGCCTGGAAGATGATCGGCCGGACCCCCAGCTACATCGTGGCGGTGCGTCCGCTGCGCCAGGGGGCGATCACCGACTTCGAGGTCACCCAGGAGATGATCCGGCTCCTGCTCAAGCGGGTGGGCGTCAACCGCTTCAACCGCCCCCGCGTGGTCATCTGCGTGCCGTCCGCGATCACCGCGGTGGAGAAGCGGGCGGTCACCGAGGCGGCCCGCAAGGCCGGGGCCACCGAGGCGCAGCTGATCGAGCAGCCGATGGCGGCCGCGATCGGCGCGGGGCTGCACATCCACGAGCCGATGGCCAACATGGTCGTCGACATCGGCGGCGGCACCTCCGAGACAGCGTTGATCTCCCTCGGTGGGATCGTGGCGTTGCAGGCGGTGCGGGTCGGAAGCTTCGACATCGACGCGTCGATCATCACCTACATCCGCCGCGAGTACGGGATCGCCATCGGGGAGCAGACCGCCGAGGAGATCAAGATCCTCATCGGCTCCGCGTACCCGACGCCGGACGAGGTGCGCGCCGAGGTGCGGGGCCGCGAGCTCATGTCCGGCCTGCCCAAGACGGTGATCCTCTCGGCGGCCGAGGTGCGCACCGCGATCGCCGAGCCGGTCAACACCATGGTCGACTCGGTGCTGAGCTGCGTGGCCGAGGCCCCGCCCGAGCTGGCCCAGGACCTGATCGAGCGGGGCATCTTCCTGGTCGGCGGTGGGTCCCTGCTCAAGGGCCTCGACCTGCGGCTGGCCGAGGAGACCGAGGTGCCGGTGCGCATGGTGCGTCAGCCGCTCGAGTCGGTGGTGCTCGGAGCGGGACGGGTGATCGAGTCCTACGAGGAGCTCCGCGACATGTTCATGGAGGCGCGCCGCTGAGCGGTGGGCCGGGGTCACGGGGTGGCCGGTGGCGGCCCAGCGGTGGTGGCGCTGCGGTGGAGGCGCTGCCCGACTGGTCGTCCGGTGTCGGCCGAGATATCGAACCCGTGCGGCTCGGCGGACGCTAGGGTTCCGCGCCACTCGGGCCAGGTGGACGGTCCGGGCCCTGCGGGGACGGAACCGGACACGAGGACGTACGCCGTGGCAGTGCTCGAAGTGGTCGACGTGGGGGTCCGGTTCGGCGGAGTGGTCGCGCTCGACTCGTTGTCGTTCACCATCGACGCCGGTCAGATCTGCGCGCTGATCGGTCCCAACGGTGCGGGCAAGACCACGTTGTTCAACGTCGTCAGCCGCATCTACGAGCCGACGTCGGGCTCGGTCCGCTTCGACGGTCACGACCTGCTCGGACTGCCGGCGCACCGCATCGCCGAACTCGGCGTCGGTCGCACGTTCCAGAACCTGGCGCTGGTGCCGGGCCTGTCGGTCCTCGACAACGTCAAGGTGGGCGGTCACGCCCGCAGCCGAGGCGGCTTCTGGGCCGCGGCGTTGCGGCTGCCGCCCATGCCGGCCCAGGAGCGCGAGCTCGAGGCCCGGGCCATGGACGTGCTCGAGCGGCTGTCGCTGGCGCCCCTGGCCCGGCGTCCGTGCGCGGGTCTGCCCTACGGCACGCTCAAGCGCATCGAGTTCGCGCGGGCCCTGGTCGGCCAGCCGAAGCTGCTGATGCTGGACGAGCCGGCCAGCGGACTCACCCACGGGGAGGTCGACGAGCTCGGCGCGCTGATCCGCCAGATCCGTGACGAGTTCGCGTTGACGGTGCTGCTGGTCGAGCACCACATGTCGATGGTCATGGCCATCTCGGACAAGGTCGTGGTCATGGACCTGGGCCGCAAGATCGCCGAGGGCCTGCCCGCCCAGGTCCGCGAGGACCCCAAGGTCATCGCCGCCTACCTCGGAGCCCCCGCATGACCGATATAGGGGTCCGCACCGACAACCCTTGTCACGATCCCGACCTCAGAAATCCGGGGGTGGCGTCGTGAGCCTGCTCGAGGTGCGCGGCCTGCGCGCCGGCTACGGCATCGTCGAGGTGCTGTTCGGCCTGGACCTCGACGTCGACGCCGGGGAGCTGGTCGTGGTGCTCGGCGCCAACGGCTCGGGCAAGACGACGACCCTGCGGGCGGTGTCGGGGATGCTCGAGAGCCGCGGCGAGATCGTCTTCGACGGCCGGTCGCTGCGCGGCCTGCGGCCCGACCAGGTGGTCCAGGCCGGCATCGCGCACGTCCCCCAGGGGCGGGGCACGATCAACGACCTGACCGTGGTCGAGAACCTGCGCATCGGTGCCTGGACCCGCCGGGACTCCGAGGTGGCGGCCGACATCGACCTCTGGTGCGACGCCTTCCCCCGGCTGGGGGAGCGGCGCGACCAGCTCGCCGGATCGATGTCGGGCGGCGAGCAGCAGATGCTGGCGATCGCCCGGGCGTTCATGTCGCGGCCTCGGCTCCTGCTCCTCGACGAGCCGTCCCTGGGCCTCGCCCCGCTGGTGACCGCCGAGGTGTTCGACCGGTTGCGCGACATCACCGACCGCACCGGGACCGCCGTGCTGCTCGTGGAGCAGAACGCCAACCTGGCCCTCGACTTCGCCGGTCGGGCCTACGTGCTGGAGGCCGGTGAGATCGTCGCCAGCGGCCCGGCTGCGCAGCTGCAGCACGACGAGACCGTCCAGAAGGCCTACCTCGGGATCTGATGACATGACCGACTTCCTCCAGGTCCTGTTCGTCGGGATCGGCGACGGCGCCATCTACGCCATGCTCGGCCTCGGGCTGGTGGTGATCTACCGGTCGACCGGCCTGCTCAACTTCGCCCAGGGCGAGATGGCGATGTTCTCGACGTTCATCGTGTGGACCGTCTGGGACCTGGGTGTGCCCCTGCCGCTCGCGGTGATCGCCGGGATGGTCGGCGGCTTCGGCGTCGGCGCGCTCGCGCACCAGATCGCGGTCCGTCCCGTCGGCGATCCCCACGAGAAGCCGTTGGCGGTCGTGATGGTCACCATCGGCCTGTTCGTGGGTCTCAACTCCGCCGCCCAGCTCGTGTGGGGCACGCTCGACCGGGACCTGCCACCGTTGTTCGGCAGCGGCGGCATCGAGGTCGCGGGAGTCGCCATCGCCTGGCAGAAGATCGGCGCCGTCATCGTGCTGGCGGTCCTCGCCCTCGGCTTCTACCTGCTGTTCCAGCGCACCGGGCTGGGCCTGGCCATGCGGGCGGTCGCGTCGAACTCCGAATCCGCGTCGCTGGTCGGCGTGCCCGTCCCCAAGCTCCTCATGCTCGGGTGGGGCCTCGCCGCTGCGGTCGGCACCGTGGCGGGGGTGTTCACCGCACCGGGCCGCGGCCTCGGTTCCAACATGATGCAGCTGACGTTGATCTTCGGCTTCGCCGCCATCACCCTCGGCGGATTCGACAGCCTGCTCGGCGCGGTCGTCGGCGGCTTCGTCGTCGGGATCGCATCGTCGGTGGTGCCCCAGTACGTGCCCGGGTTCGAGAAGATGCCGTTGGCGCCGGCGTTCATCCTGATCCTGGCGGTCCTGCTGTTCAGACCCGAAGGGCTGTTCGGTCGAAAGCAGGTGCAGCGGGTATGAGCGACGCAACGGCTCTCGGCGACGGCCCGACGGCGAAGGTCGCTCCGTCACCGGCGCGCCGCGTCCCGGTGGGGCGCGTGGTGGTGTCGGTGGTGGTCGCCGCGGTGCTGGTGGCCCTGCCGTTCATGTTCCCGGCGTTCCGGGTCGAGCAGTTCGTCGGCTGGATGGCGCTGGCCATCGCGGCGTGCGGGCTCAACCTCCTCACCGGCTACAACGGGCAGATCTCCGTCGGTCACGGTGCGTTGTACGGGACCGGCGCCTACGCGACCGCGCTCCTGATCACCGACCTCGGCTGGCCGGTGTGGCCGTCGGTGGCCGCAGCCGGGGTGATCTGCTTCGTGGTGGGCGTCGCCATCGGTCTCCCCGCGCTGCGGATCAAGGGCCTGTACCTGGCGCTGGTCACCCTGGCGGTGGCGACGTTGTTCCCGCTGATCATCGAGCAGTTCTCGTCGATCACCGGAGGTGGGTCCGGCCTGTCGATCACGACGCCGCAGGAGACGCCCCGCGGTGTGATCGAGCGACCGATCCGCCTCGAGTCACCGGGCGGCTCCCTGGCGCCTGACCAGTGGAAGTACTTCGTGTTCCTGGTGCTGACCGTGGTGGTGTTCGTGGTCATGCGCAACATCGTCCGGTCCCGCACCGGGCGCTCGCTGGTGGCGGTGCGTGACAACGAGACCGCCGCCGAGGTCTCGGGCGTCCACGTCGCCCGGGTCAAGATCCTCACCTTCGGGGTCAGCTCGGCCATGGCCGGCATCGGCGGAGCGGTGTTCGCCCTCAACAACGGCCGGATCAACCCGTCGAGCTTCACGATCGTGGTGTCGATCTACTTCCTGATCGCGGTGGTGGTCGGCGGGGCCGCCAGCGTGATCGGCCCGGCCATCGGTGCGGTCGCCTACGGCCTGTTCATCGACGTCCTGTCGCCGGAGCTGCCCGAGCGGTTCAAGCCGGCGACGCCGGTGATCCTCGGCGTGCTGCTCATCCTGCTGATGCTGTTCGCCCCGGGCGGGATCGTGGGGATGTGGCGGACGTCGGCCGCCAAGCGTGCGGCCAAGCGGGCCCGGGCGGCCACCGCGGCCGCCGCGTCCGGCGATACGGTCTGATCACCAACCAGGAGGACAGATGATGAGACATCGAACTCGACGGGTGGGTCTGGCGACGACGGCGGCGTTGCTGGCCGTCGTCACGTTGGCCGCCACCGCCTGCGGGGGTCGAGATGACGACTCCGGCTCCGGGTCCACGACCACGGCCAAGGAGGGCGGCAGCAGCTCCGCCGCCTTCATCGACCCGTCGGTCGACTGCACCGACTACCAGGGCACCGAGGGCATCAACGGCGACACGATCAAGATCGGCACCGTCCGTCCGGCCAGCGGCACCTACGCGATCTACGACCAGGTGACCACCGGACTCAACGCCTGGGTCACCTACGTGAACCAGAGCGGCGGGCTGAAGGCCAAGGACGGCAAGTCCTACAAGCTCGAGCTGATCAAGGAGGACGACGCCTACGACCCGGCCAAGACCCCGGCGCTGGTCAAGAAGCTCGTCGAGCAGGACAAGGTGTTCGCGCTGGTCGGCGACATCGGCACCGAGCCGAACCTGTCGGTCCGCGACTACCTGAACGAGAAGTGCGTGCCCAACATCGCGTTGGCGACCGGTTCCACCCAGTGGGGCAACAACAAGCAGTACCCCTGGTACATCGCCGGTCTGCCGTCCTACGCGACCGAGGCCCACGCCTGGATCGAGTACCTGAAGGAATCCAACCCGAAGGCCAAGATCGCCCTGCTCTACCAGGACGACGACTTCGGTCAGGCCTACGAGAAGGCGATCAAGAAGGCGATCAAGGGCACCGACATCACGATCGTCGCCGAGCAGGGCTTCAACCCGCTGGGCGGGACGACTCCCGAGGCGGCGGTGACCAAGCTGTCGCAGTCCGACGCCGACACCTTCATCGTCGGCCTCGGCGGCACGCCGTGTCCGACGTCGCTCAAGCTGAAGCCCGACACCTGGAACCCCGCGACGATCGTGTCGGTGACCTGCGCGGGCAAGACGGCCCTGTCGCTCGCCGGCGGCAAGGACCAGGGCGTGATCGCTGCCCAGGCGACCTATGACCCGTCGGACCCGGCCGATGCCCAGGTGCCCGCCGTCCAGCAGTTCCGCAAGGACGCGACGGCCGCCGGGCTCACCGAGCAGCAGATCGACGGCGGCATCACCGGTCCCGGATGGGGCTTCGGCTCGTTGTTCGGCCTCGGGATCGAGAACGCCGAGACGCTCGATCGGGCCGGCGTGATGAACGCCCTGTGGTCGCTCGACACCGACAGCTTCGGCCTGGTGCGCGACGGCGTCACGGTGATCACCGACGGGACCGAGGACCCGTGGGCGATCGAGGGCTTCCGCATCGTCCAGCGTGAGGGCGACGGCTGGAAGGAGCTCTCGCCGATCACCAACTGGGAGGGCAAGTCCAACAGCTTCGCCGGCTGATCCCTGCGTTCCGACGACGGCCGCCCCGACCCTCTGGTCGGGGCGGCCGTCACGCGTCCGGTGTCACGTCGTCTCGCCCGACTCGATGGCCAGGAGCTCCTCGGCGGACTGGCGGACCTGCAGGTCGCGGTCTGCGACGAGCCGTCGGAGCGCCTCGGTGGCCGCCGGGTCGTCGAAGGCGGCCAGGGCCAGCACCGCTCGCCGCCGTACGGTCGCCCGGTCCGAGCAGCCGTGGAGCACCGCGGTCAGCCCGGCCGGGTCGCCGATGCTGCCGAGAGCGGCCACCGCCGCCTCCCGGCACAGGGAGTCGGCGTGGGTGCGGGCCAGACGGTCGAGCGCCGCCACGACGTGCGGCCGGGTGCGGTCGTCGAGGGCCAGCTCACCGCAGGCGAACGCGGCGACCTCGGTGACGGTGTCGACCTCGTCGTCGGTCAACCGGCCGAGCAGGCCGTCGACCACCGGTGTCGGCGCCGCACCGGTCGGCTCGGACCCGGCCGGTTCGGCACCGGTCGGTTCGGAACACGTCGCTGCCCATCGGGCGACCTCGGCAGCGGCACGTCGCCGGACGGTGGGGTCGGGATCCGCGAGTGCACGGGCCAGGGCGTCGGGCACGACGTCGGGATCGATCGGCGCCCGGGCGGCGATGCGCCCGAGGGCACCGAGCGCCGCGGCCCGAACCGATGGTTCGGACGCGGCCAGGGCGTCGACGACGGTGACGAGGTCGCCGCGGTGACCGGCGAGGACCACGGCCTCGCGGTCGGTGTTCGCGACGCTCGTCGCAGGACCGGTCGGGTGGTCGGAGGGTGGGTCGGGGATCGGATCGGCCACGGGGCGGTGTCGGTCGCGGTCGGTTCGGACGGACCGCGGGGTGTGACGGGCGTCGCCGGGGTGTCCGGACGGCTACCGTTCAGTCAACCACCCGGTCGGATGAGTCCGCTCGGCCGTGTCCACCCCTAGGATTGAAGCCCCCGGACGACGAGGGACGAGAGAGGTACCCAGACGATGTCGCAACACATGGTGATCTTCCAGACCGCGGACGGCAGCCCCGCGTACAGCCAGTTCGAGTCGGTGAGCGAGGCCGTCGGGTTCGTGGAGTCCCTGCGCAACGACCAGGGCATCGAGAACGCCCGGATGTTCGAGCTCAAGGAGATCAAGTACGAGCTCAAGCCGATCTTCAAGGTCGAGCTGAAGGAGCTCAACCCCGCTCCGTCGGCCCCGGCGTCTGCCCAGCCCCAGCCCCAGCCTGCACCCGCTCCGGCGGCGGCTGCGGCTCCGGCCGCTCGTCCGCAGCCCGCTGCGGCGCCCGGTGCGGGTGACACCACCTCGTTCGGCTCGTTCGGCCAGCCCGGTCAGCCCGGTCAGCCCGGGGCTCCCGGCCCGCAGCCCGGGGCTCAGCCCGGCTCGGCGCCGTCGACCCCCGACGCCGCTCCCGCCGCCCCGGCTCCGACGCCACCCGCGGACCAGCCCGGCTCCGACGCTCCGCCGGCGCGGCGCGGCCTCTTCGGCCGCTGAGACGATCGTTTCCCGGACCGCACGCCGGTTCACCTCCTCGTGGGGTGACCGGCGTGCGGTCGCGTCCGGGTGTCCGCGGGGCGTCGGCCGCGGGTGACGGTCGGTGGGCTCAGCCGATGACGGTGAAGAAGCCCACGACCACGACGCTCAACAGCACGCCGGCGACGGCCGCCACGGCCAGCACGCCCAGAGCCAGGATGAACGCCGAGCGGATGCGCACCGGACCGGGAACCTCCACCTGCAGGCGGGGAACGTCGTGGGCGGAGACGTCGTCGGATCGGCGGAGCGTCCCCCGGCGGACCGGTCGGCCGGCGGGGGCCTCGCTGACGGTGGCCACAGGCACCGGAGCGGTCGCCGGAGCGGCCGTGGCAGGCTGGGGGAGCGGTCGCCGGCCGAACATGGCGACAGCGAACCCGATGGTGGACAGCGCCACCACGGCCAGACCGACGATCAGCGTCGGCACGGCGAGCCTGCACAGGTCGCGGATGCGGGTCCGGTCGCGTCGATGCGATCAGCACGAGATGACGGTGACCGACCCATGACCCCGCCCAGCGTACCGACTGCCGACCCTCCGTCGGAGCGCCCCGGAGCAGACCCGGACGTGAGCGCCGAACCCGTCGGTGCCGAACCCGTCGGCGACCCGTCCGAACCGCACGTCGAGACGGTGCGCTCGACCCGGTCCCGTCGCCGCCGCTGGCTGTGGGGCGGAGTCGGTCTTGCGGTGCTGGCGGTGCTCGCCGGGGTCCTGTTCATCCCGACGCCGTACTACCTGTTCCAGCCCGGTTCGGTTCGTCCGGCCGAGACGCGGATCGACGTGTCGGGCGCACCCTCCTACACGACCGACGGCGACGTCATGTTCACGACTGTGTACGTGGACCAGGCGTCGCTCGCCACGCTGCTGCGGGGCGTCATCGACGACGCGGTCGAGATCCGATCCGAGGAGGACGTCTACGGCCCCGAAGGGCGCGACGCCTCGCGTCGGGCCAACCAGCAGCGGATGGACCTGTCCAAGCTGATCGCCACCAAGGTCGCCCTCCAGTACCTGGGGTACCCGGCGGAGTTCACCGGTCGCGGTGCCCGGGTGCTCGGTGTGGCCGAGGGCGGCGGTTCGGTCGGCAAGCTCCGGGTCGGCGACGTCATCACGTCGGTCGACGGACACGACGTGCGGCTCCCCTCCGACATCCAGGCCGGCCTCCGCGGGAAGGTGCCCGGCGACACCGTCGAGGTCACCGCCCGCCGGGGTTCGGGCAAGGACATCACGACGGTGGCGGAGTCGATCACCCTGGGCTCGGCGCGCACCGAGGACGACGCCGCGTCGACCACCACGACCAGACCGCCCGGATCCACCACATCGAGCACCGTCGGTTCCGACGGCGCCGCCGCCTCGCCGGCCGAGGCGACCCCCGGAGTCCGGCCGGTGCTCGGCATCTCGGTCGAACCCGACGCTCCCTCGGTCGACTCCCCGGTGCGGGTGGACATCGACTCCGGAGACGTGACCGGTCCGTCGGCGGGGTTGGCCTGGGCGCTGGCCGTCGTCGACCGGATGACCCCCGAGTCGTTGACCGACGGCAAGGAGGTCGCCGTCACCGGCGAGATCCTCCCCGACGGAACGGTCGGCCCGATCGGCGGCATCGTCCAGAAGGTGGCGGCGGTGAAGCGGGCGGGCGTCCGGACCTTCCTGTACCCCGAGGCCACCCCCGACGACGAGGAACGCCAGATGCGCGAGGTCGCCGGAGGTGGCGTCCGGCTGGTCCCGGTAAAGACGCTCGACGACGCCGTGGTGGCGCTTCATCCCGGCGGTGTGCGCCGAGCCAACTGAACCGCCCCCGCTCGGACGGCTCACGGCGGCGGCGTGCCGCGTCCGGAACCTCCGTCCGATCGCTCCGGGGCCGTCCGCGACCGCCGGGCGGTGCGCCCGTAGCATTCGGCCATGACCGACCTTCCTGCCGATCCTGTGCCCGATCCGCCGGAACTGGATCCCGGGACGCTGGGGTCGGCGGAGTTCGGGCGGACCCGCAAGGGCTTCGAACCCGTCGAGGTGCGGGCGCTGCTGGGGCGGGCCGCGGATGCTCTGCGGGCCTGGAAGGAGCGCGACGATCGCCTGACGGCCCGTCTGGCCGACCTGGAGCGGCGCCTCGAGCAGTCCCAGGAGCTGGACGAGCAGCGGATCACCACCGTCCTGGGCGAGGAGACCGCTCGCATCGTGGCCGCGGCGCGCGAGGCGGCCACCGAGATCCGCTCCAAGGCCGAGACGCAGGCCGCTCAGCTGGTCGCCGACAGCGAGGAGCGCGCCGCCCGCCTGATCGCCGACAGCGAGGAGGAGGCCACCGCGACCGCGGCAAGGCTGACCGACGAGGCCACCGCCCTCCGCGACGAGGCGGCCGCGGTCCGGACCGACGCCCAGGAGCACGCCGACCGCGTCCGTGCCGAGGCATCGGCGGAGCACGACGCACTGCTGGCCAAGGCCAAGACCGTCCTCGACGAGAGGACCGCCGAGGCCGAGGCGGTCGCGTCGGGCATCCGCGAAGCGGCGCAGATCGAGCTCGACGCGGCGCGCGCCGAAGGTGTTCGCCTACGTGACGAGGCACGCGTCGCGGCCGACGCCGAGGTCGAGCGGTCCCGGGCCGAGGGTCGGGCGATGGTCGACGAGGCCCGCCAGCTCCGCAAGCAGATGTTGCAGGACCTGGCGGAACGCCGTCGGACGGCCCGCCGCCAGATGGAGGCCGCACGAGCCGGTCGCGACCGCATCGTCGAGTCCCTCGGCGCCGCCGCGGATCGGGTCGTCCAGGTGATCGAGGACCTCGCGGCCGGCGACGACCAGATCCAGCGGGCCGCGGATGCGGCCGCGGCGGCGGTGGACGACGACATCGACGAGGTCGTCGCCGAGCTCGAGACGGGGCTCGGTCCGGGCGCGCTGCTGTCAGGATCCGACACGGTCGACGACGTCGATGCCGGCGACGACGGCCTCGACGCGCAGGATGCCGAACCCGCCGACGACGCGGGCGACCAGAGCGACCCACAGGAAGATGCCGTGGCGTCGCCCGAGCTCGAGGTGGTCGGCAGCGACGGGCCGCCCACCGGTGCCGACGTAGAGCCGAGTCCGGGCGCCACGGTGCACGACCTCTTCGAGCGGATCCGCGCCGAACGTCGAGCGGACTCCGAGGCCGTCCACCCGTCGGTGGACCCGTCGGACGGGTCGGTCGACGTCGACCTCGACCTCTACGACGACGAGGAGGACGACGAAGGCGACGAGAGCGGGGACGACGACGGCTCTCGCGGAGCGGAGGGGTCCGACGACGAGCTCGCCCCTGTCGTGGTGCTCGAGCCCGCCGACCTCGACGACGGCGATGGTGGCGACGCCGGTGACGCCGGTGACGCCGGTGGGGCCGACGTGGTGGCGATCGAGACCACCGCGGTCGACGCGGTCATCGAGACCACGGTGCGCGAGTCGACCGTCGTCGCCGTGGTCGCCGATTCCGCGGACGACGGGGTCACCGTCGTCGAGGTCGACTCGGTCGAGACGACGACCGTCGAGACCGAGGTGGTGCCGGTCGACGCGGTGGTCGATCTCGACGCCGCCGCCGAGCTCGACGTCGCGCTCGAGGAGGCGGCGGCGGAGTCCTCGGCGCTCGACCGACGCGACGACCTGCTCGGCGGGGTGGAGAAGGCGATGACCCGATCGCTCAAGCGCCTGGTCTCCGACGAGCAGAACGAGGTTCTCGACCGACTCCGCCGGATCCGTCGCGGACGGGTCGAGCTCGAGGTCCTGCTGCCGGTCGGCGACGACCTCGGCGTCTTCGCCGCCGCCCTGCACGACGACTTCGCTGCTGCGGCAGACGCCGGAGCACGGTTCTGGGCGGCCGAGTCCGGCGACGACGTCGACTCCGCGGTGGCTCGGATCGACGCGGACGTGGTCGAGGGGGGTCTCGAGGTGCGGGTCGCCGACCTGCTCGAGCTGCGGCGGGCGCACCTCGCCCGTGCTCTCGAGAACGCCGAGTCCGACGGCGTCGAGCTGGCCGAGATGGCCGACCACGTCCGTGCCGCGTACCGCGAGTGGCGGACCCGCTCGGTGCCCGATCTGGCGGGGGACCTGGCGACCGCGGGCTTCGCCCTGGGCGAGCAGGCCGCGGCCGGCGACGGGACGTCGTGGTGCTGGATGGTCGACAACGGCGGCCTGCCCTGCAGCGACGCCGAGGACAACGCCCTGGCCGGCCCGACGCCGTGCGGGTCCGCCTTCCCCACCGGCGACATCGTCCCGCCGGCGCACCCGGGATGCCGATGCATCCTGGTTCCGGCTCCTCGGTAACCTCATCCGCCGTGCGGATGCCCGACGACATGCCCCGGCCCCCGCGGCGCGAGCGCAAGGAACGGGGGCCGCGCCCCAACCGGGCCCGCTGGGCTCTCGGGATCCTCGCCGGCGTCCTGATCCTGCTCGCGCTGTCCCTCCGGGCGATCGCCACCTTCTGGACCGACTTCCTGTGGTTCGACTCGTTGGACCTCAGCGCGGTCTGGCGACGGCTGCTGTCGGCCCGCCTCACGCTGGGCGTCGCGGTGACGTTGGTGTTCTTCGTCATCCTCTTCGTGAACCTGCTGGTGGCGGAACGCCTGGCTCCCCGGTTCCGGCCGGTGGTCGGTCCCGAGGACGAGGTCGTCGTCCGCTACCGCCAGCTGGTCGACGGCCGACAGCGTGTCCTGAGCTTCGCCCTGGCCCTGCTCGTCGCGCTCGTCCCGGGGCTGAGCGCGGCGAACCAGTGGAAGGCGTGGCTGCTGTTCCGCTTCGGCGGGTCCTTCGGTCAGGCCGACGAGCAGTTCGGCACCGACATCGGCTTCTACGTCTTCAAGCTCCCGTTCCTGTCGTTGGTGGTCGACTGGCTCTTCGCGTTCCTGCTGGTCACCGCCGTGATCGTCGCGGTCGTCCACTACCTGAACGGAGCGATCCGCCTGCAGCCGATGGGGGAGCGCATCACCCAGAACGCGAAGGCGCAGCTGTCGGTCCTGCTCGCCCTCGCCGCCCTGGTCAAGGCCGCCGACTACGCCCTCCAGCGCTTCGAGCTGACCTTCGCGTCGGGCAGCTCGTTCGACGGCGCGGGCTACACGGCGGTCAACGCCCGGATCCCGGCGACCGAGTTCCTGATCCTGATCTCGGTGTTCGTCGCCGTGCTGTTCATCGTGAACATCTGGCGGCGGGGCTGGATCATGCCCGGCATCGTCGTGGCCCTGTGGGTGCTGGTCGCCCTGATCGTCGGGTCGGTCTACCCGGCGTTCGTGCAGCGCTTCCAGGTGTCGCCGGCCGAGCTCTCCAAGGAGCGGCCGTTCATCACCCGCAACATCGACGCGACGCGTGAGGCGCTCGGTCTCGGCGACGTCACCGAGGTCGCCTTCGACTACCAGAAGACGGTCACCCCCGCCGCGATCGAGGCCCAGCGGACCAACCTGGCCGACGCCCGACTGCTCGACCCGGCGGTCATCCAGCCCACCGTGCAGGAGCTGGAGTTCGAGCGCGAGTTCTACCGGTTCGACGACATCGACGTGGACCGCTACGTGGTCGAGGCCGCCGACGGCCAGACCCCGGCACCGGACCGCGTCCCGGTCATCGTGTCGGCCCGCGAGCTGAACGCGGCCGGCATCAAGGACGCCACGTGGGAGAAGCTGCACCTGATCTTCACCCACGGGTACGGCCTGGCGCTGGCCCCGGCCAACTCGACCAACAGCCGGGGTGAACCCGACTTCCTGGTGTGGGGGATCCCCGCTCAGACCAAGGGCCTCCCGGAGCTGAAGCGGCCCGAGATCTACCACGGTGAGGGGATGGGGGGCTACGCGATCGTCGGCACCGACCAGAAGGAGCTGTCGACCGATCAGGTCTCCACGTCCTACACCGGGAGTTCGGGCGTCCCGCTCGACTCGATGGCCCGCCGCGCCGCGTTCGCCCTGCGGTTCGGGCAGATCGAACCGATGATCTCGAGCAACCTGACCGAGCGCTCCAAGGTCATCTACCGCCGCGACGTCACCGAGCGGGTCAACGCCGTCGCCCCCTACCTGACCCTGGACACCGATCCCTACCCGGTCATGGTCGACGGCCGCATCAAGTACGTCATCGACGCCTACACCACCGCCGACACCTACCCGTACGGCCAGTCGATCGACGCCTCGAGCATCGACGCCCGCCTCCAGGGCTCGTTCAACTACATGCGCAACAGCGTCAAGGCCGTCGTCGACGCCTACGACGGCACCGTCACGCTGTACCTGACCGACACGCTCTACGGCGGCAGGAAGGACCCGATCATCCGCGCCTGGGCCAGGGCGTTCCCCGACCTGTACCAGACCGACATCCCCGAGTCGCTCAGCCGGCACTTCCGCTACCCGGAGCTGATGTTCAAGGTCCAGACCGAGGCCTGGGGTCGATACCACCAGTCGGACCCCTCGGCGTTCTTCAACAACAGCGACCGCTGGAGCATCGCCCAGCAGCCGCCGAACTCGGCGTCCACCGCTGTCTCCCAAGACCCGGCGACCGGTCAGACCACCACCAACCTGCCCCGCATCGAGCCGTACTACCAGATGATGCAGCTGACGCCCGATGCCCCGGCCGAGTTCCTGCTGACCCGCCCGTTCGTCCTGTCCTCCAACGACGAGAGCGGTCGCAACCTCACCTCGGTGATGATCGCCTCCAACGACCCCGGTTCCTACGGGCAGCTCCGCCAGATCGTGATGGGCAGCGGCGACTCCGACTCGAACGGACCCAAGGTGGACGGTCCGCTGCAGGCGCACCAGAAGATCGTCACCTACGAACCGGTGTCGCAGTACCAGACGATCGTCGGTCGGAACGGGTCGAGCGTCCGCTACGGCAACATGCTGATCCTGCCGTTCGGCAACTCGTTGCTCTACGCCCGCCCCATCTACGCCAAGGCCGAGCAGAGCGGCCGCTACGCGTTGACCCGGGTGGCGGTGACCAACGGGGACTCGGTCGGCTTCGGTGAGACGATCGACTCCGCAGTGGCCGATCTGCTCGACGGCGACGACAGCGGAGCGGTCGAGCAGCCCGCCGACACCCTGACCCCCACCGAGGGACCGGCCCCGTCCACGACCGAGCCCTCGGACTCCGAACCGTCCGGCTCCGAGGGCCGCAGCGCCACGGAACTGCTCGCCGACGCGGACGCCCGCTTCGACGAGGCCGACAAGAAGCTGAAGGCCGGGGACCTGGGCGGCTACCAGGATGCGGTGGCCGATGCCCGGGACCTGATGCGCCGGGCGGAGCAGGCGCTGTCGCGCTCATCGGCCTCGTCCACGACAGCACCGTCGACGACCCCGTCGACGACAACACCGCCTGCCGGCGCTCCGACGGCCGCGGCCCCCGGTGGGTCGGGATGAGCGCGCCCCGCTACCCTGAGCGCCCGTGCTGAACCTGGCCCCTCTGTTCGCGCTGCTGCCGGACTGGCTCGACCCCGAGAAGATCATCTCCCGGGGCGGCTACCTGCTCATCTTCGCCATCGTCTTCGCGGAGTCCGGCCTGCTGATCGGGTTCTTCCTGCCGGGCGACTCCCTGCTGTTCACCGCCGGGATGTTCGCCGCGGGGACCTTCGAGGACAAGCTCCCCAACGTCCAGTTCAACATCTGGGTGCTGTGCCTGGGCGTGTTCATCGCCGCGGCCGCCGGCGACCAGGTCGGCTACCTGTTCGGACGCAAGGCCGGCCCCGCCCTGTTCAGCCGTCCCGACTCGCGCTTCTTCAAGCAGGAGCACCTGGAGAAGGCGCAGAGCTTCTTCGAGCACCACGGCCCACGGGCCATCGTGCTGGCCAGGTTCGTGCCGATCGTGCGGACCTTCTGTCCGATCGTGGCCGGGGCCGGGCAGATGGAGTACGGCACCTTCGTGCGCTTCAACGTGGTCGGCGGCTTCCTGTGGGGCGTCGGCGTCACCCTGCTCGGCTACTTCCTGGGCAACGTGCCGTTGATCGCCGACAACATCGAGCTCGCCCTGCTGATGGTGGTGGCGGTGTCGCTGATCCCCATCGCCATCGAGGTGATCAAGTCGCGGCGCGCCAAGAAGGCGCACGCCGCCGGCTGAGCGGCGCGTCCGGCTGATCGACCCGTGACGGCCCCGGGCCGTCGATCCGATCGGTCCGCCGCCGGCATTTTGACGGACGGGCGCCCCGTCCACTGAACTGCCCCGGTACCGCTGGGACCGGAACGTCCCCGGTCCGCGCCCACACCGCATCCCGCAGCGGGCGCGCGCCGACCGACACCCGGTCCGCGACGACATCACGAGGGAAACCCATGACGCAGACCTTCGCCGCCGAGGGCGGCTACCAGATCTTCACTCTCGGTAGCTCCGAGTGGTTCTGGCTGATCTTCTCCATGGCGGTCGCCGCCATCGCCCTGATCGCCGGCTACTTCATGATGCAGGGCGTGCTGAGCAAGCAGACCGGCACCGCCGAGATGGAGGAGATCGCCTCGGCGGTCCAGGAAGGCGCGATGGCCTACATCAAGCGCCAGTTCCGCACCATCCTGCTGATCGTCGTCCCCCTCGCCGTCGTGGTGTTCGCCACCTCGACCGAGGTGCTGAACGTGTCGGGGACCGAGGGGCTCGACCGGGTCCAGTCCGGCATCTTCCGCACGCTCGCCTTCCTGGCCGGAGCCGCCTTCTCGGGCTTCATCGGCTTCCTCGGCATGTGGCTCGCCACCCGCGCCAACATCCGCACCGCAGCGGCGGCCAAGACCGGTTCCATGGACGCCGCGCTGCAGGTCGCGTTCCGCGCCGGTGGCACCATCGGCCTGTTCACCGCCGGTCTGGGGCTGTTCGGCGCCACCCTCATCGTCATGGTCTTCCAGAACACCGCGTCGGCCATCCTGGTCGGCTTCGGCTTCGGCGGGTCGCTGCTGGCGCTGTTCCTGCGGGTCGGCGGCGGCATCTTCACCAAGGCCGCCGACGTCGGCGCGGACCTGGTCGGCAAGGTCGAGGCCGGCATCCCCGAGGACGACAAGCGCAACCCGGCCACCATCGCCGACAACGTGGGCGACAACGTCGGCGACTGCGCCGGCATGGCGTCGGACCTGTTCGAGTCGTTCGGCGTCGTGCTCGTCGCCAACATCATCCTGGGCGTCACCGCCTTCCGGGCCATCGGCATCGGCGGCGGCAACGCCGCCAAGGGCCTCATCTTCCCCCTCGCCATGATGGCCGTCGGCCTGCTGGCGTCGATCGTGTCGATCTTCCTCGTCAAGGCCCGTCCGGGAGAGACCGACGCCCTCAAGCCCATCAATCGGGGTCTCAACGTCGCGTCGGTCATCGCCCTGGTCGGAGCGGCGGTCATCGCCTTCGCCTATGTGGGCGACCCCCGCGGCTCCGAGGTCAGCAACGTCGGCCTGCGGATGTTCATCGCCATCGTCGCCGGCGTCGTGCTCGGCCAGGCCGCCAGCCGGATCACCCAGTACTACACGTCCAGCCAGTTCAAGCCGGTCAAGGACATCGCCGAGTCGGGCCGCACCGGTCCCGCGACGGTCGTCCTGTCGGGCATCTCCTCGGGCATGGAGTCCGCGGTGTGGGCGGTGGTCGCCATCGCCGTCGCCATCCTGGTCGGCCTCGGCCTGGGCGGGGGCAGCTCGCTGTTCGCCTTCTACATGGTCGCCCTGACCGGCATCGGCATGCTGTCGACCACCGGGATCGTCGTCGCCGAGGACACCTTCGGCCCGATCGCCGACAACGCCCAGGGCATCGCCGAGATGTCCGGCGAGCTCGAGGGTGAGACCGAACGGATCCTCGACGGCCTCGACACCGTCGGCAACACCACCAAGGCCGTTACCAAGGGCTTCGCCATCGGATCCGCGGTCATCGCCGCGGTGGCCCTGTTCGCCTCGTTCCGCGAGACGATCGCGTCGACGGCCATGACCGAGGTCGGCAACGCCGTGCGCGAGCTCGACGTCGCCGCGGCGTTCGACGCCGTGTCGATCAACATCGCCGATCCCAAGACCTTCGCCGGTGCGCTCATCGGCGGCACGGTCGTGTTCCTGTTCTCGTCGCTGGCCATCCTGGCCGTGGGCCGCACCGCCGGCACCGTGGTGCAGGAGGTGCGCCGTCAGTTCCGGGAGAAGCCCGGGATCATGGACTACTCCGAGAAGCCCGACTACGGGCCGGTCATCGACATCTGCACCGGCGCCGCCCTGCGGGAGCTGACCACCCCGGCGCTGCTCGCGGTGCTGATGCCGGTCGTCGTCGGCTTCGGCCTCGGCGCCATGGCGCTCGGCGGCTACCTGGCCGCCACCATCGTCGTCGGGGCCCTGATGGCGAACTTCCTGTCGAACTCGGGCGGCGCCTGGGACAACGGCAAGAAGTACATCGAGGAGGGCAACCTGGGCGGCAAGGGCTCCGATGTGCACAAGGCCGTCGTCATCGGCGACACGGTCGGCGACCCGTTCAAGGACACCGCCGGTCCGGCGATCAACCCGCTGATCAAGGTGATGAACCTGGTGTCGCTGCTGGTGCTGCCGGCCATCCTGTCGCTGAGCGACAACGACGTGGCCCGGTACTTCATCGCCGCCGCGGCGCTGCTGGTCGTCATCGGCTCGGTGATCTACTCCAAGTCGCAGTCGACGTCGTTCGGCGACGACGAGGTGGCCGAGACCACGGTCTGAGCCCCCCACCCCACCCCCAAACCCAGGTTTCTGACGACAAGTCACGACAGCCGCGGTACTCAACTGTCATCGGAATCGCCGATGAGGGACCGAATTCGTCTGATCGTGCCGTCGGATCGCGCCGTCGTCCTGCGAGACTGAGCCGATGGACGGTTCGACGGCGGGAGGGTGCACCGATCCGTGGCGGCTCGGGCCGTCGGACCGGGACCAGCCCGCCGGTCGCGTCCTTCCGCTGGTCCTCGGCACGTACCTCGAGGACTTCCGGGAGGCCGAACCGGCGGTCCGCGCTGACGGTGATCCCGAGGATCTGCACCGGTTCCGGGTGAGCCTGCGGCGGGCCCGGTCGCTGATGGCGGTGGGGTCCGACGTCCTGCCGTCCGAGGAGCTGGTCCTGCTGGAGGCGTTGGCGTCGTGGTTCGCCAACGTGACCTCGCCGGTCCGCGACCTCGACGTCCTGCTCATCGACCTGGACGACCTCGGCCGGTCGGTCGTGCCTGAGCTGCACGACGCCCTCGACGAGCTCCGCGTCGCCGTCGCCGCGCAGCGCGCCGACGCGTTCGACGCGCTGGTCGCCGAGCTCGACGGCGATCGCTACCCGGTCCTGCTGAGGCGCTGGCAGGCGATGACCGCCGTCGT
>WBZL01001636.1_pt1 | contig 22995 bp, 13 predicted proteins | sample 5204291 | NCBI WGS metagenome assembly WBZL01 (sample SAMN12344345, study PRJNA552823) | activated sludge metagenome | biome: Activated sludge suspended growth; feature: Nitrification reactor; material: Wastewater; isolation source: activated sludge from nitrification reactor of wastewater...
CCCTCGACCCGAACACCCGCCAGTTCACCCAAATCATCCCCGGCGCGATGTACGCCACCCTCAACCCGCAACAAACCCACACTTTCACCCTCCTGCCCGAAAACGGACACCTGACACCCGCCCTCTACACCCTCTCCGGCGAACTTCTCGCCCCCTTCCAACCCGTCACCGACGACCTCCCCTACCTCACCCCCGGCGAGGGCCTCCCCATCCCCGCCGCGTGGTCGAACGATGGGACGCGGATCGTCTTCTCCGACGTGTGGGGCGATCTCTGGCTGGCAGACATGTCCGGCGCGTTGACACAACTGGCGGATAATCTCGGTTTCGACCCGGCGTATCCCCGCCAGCCGCGTTTCTCCTGGTCGCCGGATGATTCCCACCTGCTGATCACGTTCAATGACCGGGCATGGGTGGTGACGATGCCGTAGAAAACGCCCGGATGGAAATTGTTGATTACCACTAGGAAATCTTATGAACGCCCAAAACGGATTACCCGCTATTCACCCTGGAGAATATTTAGCCGAAATTCTCGAAGAACTCCACCTGTCCCAGGCGGAATTCGCGCGCGCGATTGGCGTTTCTTCGATGCAAATCTCCCATATCATCCATGGGAAACGGCGTGTGACAGCCGAGTTAGCCTTACTATTTGCAAAAGCATTTGAACAATCCCCAGAATACTGGCTTAATCTTCAACTTGCCTATGACTTGAAAACTGCCGAAAGGCACCTGGCTACAAGACTGGTTTCTGTGCCAAGTTTTATTCAGCCATAAGTTTTCCTGATCACGTTCAACGACCGGGCGTGGGTGGTGACGGTGCCGTAATCACGAAAACCCTTTACCTGTCTACCCTATTTACCTGTCTACCTTATCTACCTCTCTACCCTCACCCTCACATCCAACGCCACCGCCCCCTCCCGCAACACCCTTAACGGATTGATCTCCATCTCCGCCAACTGGGGGGAAATCCGCGGCCAACTGACCCAACCGCGTCAACACCTCGATCACCGCCTCCCGATCCGCGGGGGGCAGACTGCGGAAGCCGCGCAGTTTCCGGCCCGCCCAGGTTTTTTCCAACATCTCCTCGATTTCCCCCCGCGTGGCCGGGGCAAGCGCAAACGCCACATCCTTCAACCCCTCCACCTCCACCCCCCCTGACCCAAACATCACCAATGGCCCGAACTGCGCATCCCGCACCGTGCCGGTAATCACTTCTTGCCCGGCGGATACCATGCGCTGAAGATGTACCCCTTCGATGACGGCATCCGCTTGCGCGCGCTTTGCCGCCTCGATCACGCTGGCGAATCCCGCTCGCACGGATTCCTGATCTCGCACGTCCAACAGCACCCCGCCCACGTCCGATTTATGCGGAATGTCCGGGGACGCGACTTTGAGCGCGACGGGGAACCCCATCCGGGCCGCGATGGCGACCGCCTCGTCGGCGTCCCGCGCGAGTTCCAGGCCCAGGGTGGGGATGCCGTAGGCCGCTAGAATTTGAAGGGCGGTGTCTTGGGGCAAGAATCTGCCGTTCGTAGTGGGCACTTCAGTGCCTTTTTGGGGGGCTGAAGCCCCTACTACGAACGGGGCGAGCGCGGCGGCGACCTTGTCCGGGGATACGTCTGCCCGGTGGAGGGGGGATTCGACTTCGCGGGCGAGAGTCTCCGCGCGGCGGGTGAGGACGTTGAGGGCACCGGCGGCCCGTTCGGGGAAACGGTATTCGGGGACGTGTGCCGCGCGGAAGTATTCCACTGCCTCTTGGATCATCCGTTCCCCCATCACCGCGATGACGACGGGCTTTTTGGCACTTTGGATGATCGGGATCATGGCGCGGGCCACGCCGCCTGCGGTGTACATCGGCGGGGGCGGGAGGATGACCATTACGCTGTCCACGTGGGGGTCGTTGAGCAGGGCGCGGAGGGAGCGGGCGTAATGTTCGGGGGAGGCACTTGCGAGCATGTCCACCGGGTTGTGGAAACTGGCGGCAGAGGGGAGAAAGGTTTGGAGTGCGGCGACCGTTGCGGGGGCGAGGGGGGCGAGTTCCAGCCCGTGCATTTCCAGCGCATCGGCGGCAGTCACCCCCGGGCCACCCGCGTTGGTCAGCACGGCGACGCGCCGCCCGCGCGGGGGTGGGCACCACGCGAGGGCGCGTGCCCAGTCGAACATCTCCTCGCTCGTATCCGCGCGGATGACCCCGGCTCGGCGGAACGCGGCGTTGTAGGCGGTTTCTTGCCCCGCCAGGGCGCCGGTGTGCGAGGCGACGGCTTGTTGCCCGCTTTTGAACCGCCCCACTTTGAGGGCGATGACGGGTTTTTGCCGGGTCACTTTGCTGGCCTCTTCTACGAACCGTTGCCCGTCGCTGATCCCTTCGAGGTAGAGGGTGAGGACGCGGGTGTACGGGTCGGCGGCGACGGGGGCGAGGACGTCGGTTTCGGTGACATCAGCCTGGTTGCCGAGGCTGACGAGCCGGGAGAGGCCAAAGCCTTGCCCGCGCGCCCAGTCAATGACCGCCGCGCAGATCGCGCCCGAATGGGAGATGAAGGCGACATCCCCAGGCGTGGGGCCGGGGGGCGGGAGGAAGGTGGTGTCGAGGGGCAGGTGGGTGTCTAGGAGGCCGATACAGTTGGGACCGATGAGGCGGATGCCGTGGGCGCGGGCGACGCGGACGGTTTCTTCTTCGAGCGCGGCCCCTTCCGGCCCGGTTTCGCGGAACCCGCCGGACGCGAGGATGACCGCGCGGATGCCGCGTTGTCCACATTCGACGAGGGCGTGGGGGATGGCGGGCGCGGGGATGAGGAGCACGGCGAGGTCAACGGGGTCGGGGACTTCGGCGAGGGTGGGGTAGAGAGGGCGTTCGAGCAGGGTGCCGCCTGAGGGGTTGACGAAGTGAACCGCGCCGGTGTAGCCGCTTTGCAGGAGGTTGTTAGCGAGGGAGAAGCCGAGTTTGGTGGGGTTGGAGGACGCGCCGACGATGGCGACGCCAGTGGGGGTGAAGAAGGGGGTGAGGGACATGGGAATAGTCAATGGTGAATGGTGAATTTTTAATAGTGAATGAGAGTTGGTTGCAGCACCCTGAGCGGAGCGGGAATAGCTTTAGTGCCGAAGTTACCTTTGTCCAGCGTAGTCGAAGGGTGCGGGGGAGACTATGACGTTTATTATACGGAGGAATGTGGGGTTTGGGGGATGCCGGTGCCGCTTGAGCATTGTGAGATTAATTACGACCCTCCCCGCCCGGCGATGAAGTCGCCGGGCTACAAAACGACGCCCGCTAAACCGGGCTATTCAAGCCGGATTCATCCGGCGTTGTCTCGTAGCCGGGGGGTTCAACCCCCGGCGGGGATGGATGAGACCTCAGGTTTTGGGGAAACGACCCACGAGTGACACGCCAGTGACACAAGTTTGGGCTGTGCGGAGGGGGCGGGGTGGGGGTATGATTGGGAGGTCTTTCTCGCCACGAATTCCACGAATTGTTCGAATTATAAGAAGGCCAAAATGCAACGTTCTCCCTCCTCCCCTGCCCCTTTTCTCCTCATCTCCTCATCTCCTCTTCTCCTTTTCACCTTATCTCTTTTGCTCTTGCTTGTTGCTTGTGCGGCACCCAGCACGGAGGTTTCTCCCACGGTCACCCACACGCTTGCGCCTACGCTGACGCAAACGCCCACGCCTTCCGCATCCCCGACGCTCGCTCCTTCCGCGCCTTCCACGCCCACCACGCGCCCGACGCGCAGACCGACGATTACGATTGCGCCAACGCGGACGCCGGTTCCACCCGCGACAAGCCTCCCTGTCAACTGGCTGGTGGATTGGCCCGTCGCGGAACTTTCTTCAAATGATCTCAATCTCCAGCCCTGGCAAGAAACCTGGCTGGATGGAAATAGTTTGTTGATGTCACAGGATGGGGGCGATTACCGGATACAGATCACGAATGAGCAGGTATCCGAACCTTTACTCCTCCCCGTTCCTACGCCTCTCTTTGCCTCTCCATCTTCCGTTTCTCCCGCCGGGAATTTTGCTGTTGAGTGCGAACCTGAGCGGTTGAATTTGTACCGCCTTCCTTCTCGCCAGATCGTTGGACAGTTTGAGACAGTCGTTCAATATTGCCATACAATTCGATGGCGAAATGACGAAACCGCGCTTTCGTTTACAAGTGAGGATGGGCGGGTATTTATTTGGGAAGGGGGTGTACAGACTCCGCGTGAAGTTGGCGTAGGGACAGCCTATACACCCGCTCCCTGGTCACCAGACGGGAGCAAAATATTTGTTTTTGTGCCTGTTGAAAATACAATGCTCTGGAATTTGTTTGTGGTGGATATGAACGGGCAAAATTACAATACACATATTGAACTGGGGATGGATCGCGTGCAGTGGTATCCTGAATTTGTACATTGGTTGACAGACGAGATTATTGAAGATTTCGTTGCTGGCTCTCAGTACACGATTAGGTATTTATATGATGCGTATACGGGTCAACAATTCGTTGAGTTGGAAACTGGAATCAGTTTTGAGGGTGTTCGATATGGTCAATCTGGCTGGATGTCACCAGATGATAATTGGATGATTTTGGAACGCACAGATTATCGAGAGAATGGCCCACAAACTGTCTTTCATCTACTAAACCTTAAGAATAAAACTTTTTATCTGCTTTCAGATACCCCAAATTTGGTTCTTGATTTTCTCGCTTGGTCAGAGGAGAGCACCTATTTTTACACAATTACTCGCCCTGCCGACTCCACCACATCCCCCGACTCCACTCTCCCCTCCGGCCTCCTCGCCCTCGACCCGACTACCCGCCAGTTCACCCCCCTCATCCCCGGCGCAATGTACGCCACCCTCAACCCGCAACAAACCCACGTTTTCGCTCTCCTGCCCGAAAACGACCACCTCACCGCCGCCCTTTACACCCTCTCCGGCGACCTCCTCGCCACCTTCCAACCCGTCACCGACGCCGTCCCCTACCTCAGTCCTGAGGCACTCACCCCTGGCGAAGGCCTCCCCATCCCCGCCGCGTGGTCAAATGATGGGACGCGGATCGTCTTCTCCGACGTGTGGGGCGATCTCTGGCTGGCGGACACGTCCGGGGCGGTGACACAGCTTGCGGACAATCTCGGTTTTGACCCGGCGTATCCCCTCCAACCGCGTTTCTCCTGGTCGCCGGATGATTCGCATTTGCTGATTGCATTTGATGAACGGGCGTGGGTGATCACTCTGCCATAAAGGGGCAAACCGATGAAATCAACACATTTTCTCCTCTCCTTCGCGTTTCTTTTCCTTTTCTTTTTCCTCGCCACAGCCTGTAACGCCCCCGAAGATAACACGCCCCTCGCCCCCACGCGCGCGCCCTCTTCCACGGTAACGCCCACCCGCTCCCCAACCCTCGAACCCACTGCGACAGTCACCGCGCCTGTCACCTGGCGGGTGGACTGGCCCGTCGCGGAACTTTCCGCAACGTATCTGAATCTCAAACCCTTTAAAGAACTCTGGCTGGACGGGAATACCTTGTTGATGACGCAAGAGCGACAGGTATACCAAATCCATATTGTCGGCGATCACGTCTCCGTGCCTCTGCTGATCCCAACCCCGACCCCCCTCTTCGCCAATCCATATTCATCCTCCCCACAGGAAAATTATGTCGTCGAATGTGAACCTGCCCGTTTGACCTTGTACCAACTCCCCTCCCACCAGATTATCGGACAGTTTCAAGCCGTTGTGCCGGACTGCGAAATGCTTCGGTGGCGAACGGATGAAACAGCCCTCTCCTTTACAAATGAGACCGGGCAGGTGTTTGTTTGGGAGTTTTTGTCACAAGCTCCGCGCGAAGTGGGAACCGCGACAGCCGATACCCCAGCGTCCTGGTCCCCGGATGGAAGTAAAATTCTAGCTTTTGTCCCGAACGACGAAAATCCCACCTGGACTTTGTTCTTTATAAAAATGGATGGGCAAAAACATAACATGGGGATTGAAGTAGGAGGCGATCATCATTGGCGTCCAGAGTATGTTCGTTGGGTCACCAATGATCTGATTGAGAATTTTAGCTATGGCCCTCGATCTGCGGTTCAGTGGGTTTTCGATGCGGATACAGGTGAACAACTCATTCACATCCCTACTCAATATGGCGACAACAGCCTTTTCTATAGCCAATTTGCGAATAAATCTCCTGATAATTTGTGGATGATCTTGGATCGGCCTGCCTATGAATATGCGAATCCCGTGACCTTTTACGAATTATTCGATCTTCAACGTAAACAAATCATCCCGCTGGGAGAGGGCACCTACAATTTTCTGCATTTTTTGGCGTGGAAGAAAGATAGCTCCCTTTTTTACCTCATCTCCCGCCCCCTCACCGAAGATACCCGCCCCGATCCGAATCTTCCCTCCGGCCTGCTCGCCCTCGATCCCACCACCGGGCAGTTCTCCCAACTCATTCCCGACGCGATGTATGCCATCCTCAACCCACAGCAAGAGCTTGTTTTCGCCCTCCTCCCCGCCAACAGAAAACTGGATGCCATTATATACACGGTCACGGGCAATCCCCTCGTCACCTTCCAATCCGCTACAGCGCACATCCCCTACCTCATCCCCGGCGAGGGTCTCCCCATCCCCGCCGTGTGGTCGAACGATGGCACGCGGATCGTCTTCTCCGACATGTGGGGGCGTCTTTGGCTGGCGGATACATCCGGTGTCATCATCGAACTTTCGAGAAATCTTGGCTTTGATCGGGTTTATCCCCGCCAACCCTATTTATCCTGGTCGCCCGATGATTCGCATCTCCTCATTGCATTTGATGAACGAGCGTGGGTGATCACCCTGCCATAAGAATAATCAAAAATGCGCCCGCGGAAACCCGCGGGCACATTTTTCTTTAAGTCGTTTGCGCTTAGCTATTTTTCCCTGGAAAAATCACTAGCACGGGCATGAAAATGTGGAACGCGCCCGCAGAACCACCCCCGTACGCACCGGGGGGGCCATCGGACGGGCGGGGGAGACCGTCGCGGTCGGTGGGGATGGTGTTGTTTAGATCACCGGCGGGGACAGGAGGTTGCGCGGGGGCATCGTCCCAGGTGAAATCGGGGATCGGGTGGGCGGGGGTGCTGAAGACGTTGCCCCCTTCGACCGGGCGATAATCCCCGCCAGCGGGGTTGATTAGGGCCGGTTCAAAGAGGTTGATCGTATTGTCCGCCAGGAGTTGGGCGAGGTTGCAGGTGGGGTTGGTGTCCGCGCACCCGGTCGTTTCGTCCAGGCCGAGGGGATGATCGGCGGGGCCATTCCAGATCAGGTTCCCGGCGATGACGAGATTTTCGTCGGTGGCAGGATGATCGGGCAGGTTTTGGAATCCGGCGGGGAGGTCCATCGGGCCGAGGATGCCGAAGTGCGTCCACAGGGTTTGGGCGGGGGTGGGGTTCACGATCAGGTTGTTGTAGATGTACACGTTGCGACTGGGGATCACTGGCGTGTTATCGGTGAGGAAGTTCGGGCCCCAGCCCCCCTGTTCGATGAAGGCGAGGCAGTTCGGTACCGGATCGGGCAGTTCATCGGTCGGGTTACACCCCCGCTCGCCGAACACGGTTTGCAGGAGTGGGTACCCCGGATCGGTGGAGGTGCCCACGTTGTAGAGGGTGTTGTAGGCGATCAGTACGTTGTATCCGCCGGAGATGCTCAACGCCACGCCGGGGAGATCATGCAGGAGGTTGTTGACGAATTTGATGTCGTACACGTCGTAGTGCAACCAGGGCGCACGCATCATGGCGAAGTTTGCCGATTGTCCGGCCTGGAACCCCAATTGACAACCCTCGAATTCATTGCCTTCAAGCCGCAAATAGGACGTGCCACCTTTGAGGTACATGCACCATTGCCCGGCGGTGTGGACGTGATTGTTCAGAAAATGCCCGTATTGCACCACAAAATAATCCACGGAGCTGTGCCAGGCCCCGCCAATGGTGCTGTTTTCCACGTAGAAATATTGGGCCTGGTTGACTTTGAGCACTTCTTGCAGGTTATTGCACCCATCGTTGGCACAATCCGGCCCGTCGAGCGTGACTCCGCGGAGGAGGATGTGATCCACGTCCGCGAAGTGGAGCAGGTTGTTGCCGGAGGCGTTGGTGGGCAGGGGCGTTCCCCCCGTGAGGGTCAGGTCGAGCAGGTAGAGGTACGAGACATGACTCAAATCCAGCCCGCCGCGCAGGGTGACGGTTCCGGGGCCGTCCATCGCCCGTAACATGATCGGGAAGGCATATGTCCCTGTCCGGTCGGTGAAATAATTCTGGCAGTTATCGGGTTCTTCCGGTTCGCACGGGTATTCCCCCGGCAAAAAGTTGAGCCGCCACCCCGTCCCGGTCAACGCGCCCCCTGTGGGGATTTTGTTCCACGCGGCGTTCAGCGTTTGCAGAGGGGTGGACGGGGTCAGGCCATCGTTGGCATTGTCCCCGGTGGGGGAGAGGTAAAGCTCGGTCAGGGTGGGGTTGCCGAGGTCGTATCCGGCGGCGGTGGGTTGTGCGGGCGTTTCGGTGGGCGGCGGGGTCAGAGGGGTTGCTTGTGGCGCGGCTTCCGTGGGGGTGGCCTCCGCAAGTTCTTCCGTGCCCGCAGGTACTCCTGTGCCCGCAGGTGCTCCTGCGTCGGCCTCCGGGGTGGACTGCGCGGGGGTTGGGGCTGTGCAGGACAGCAGAGCGAAAATCAAAATGACGAACAGAAAGGGCAGGCGCGAACGCAAGTGAGACATAGTTTCCTCCAAGTGATAAAAGCGACGCTCCCGACACAAGTTTACCGCTAAATGACATCCCATAACCATTAAGAATTGACAATTCCCTATTCCCAATTCACAATTCCCCCATGCACCTCCTCATCTCCGACCACCTCCACCCCGCGGGCTGGGACCTCCTCCGCGCTGACCCCACCCTCACGCTCTCTGGTCCCTTCACCCTGCGTGCCCAAACCCTCGCCGCGCTTCCGACTGCGGATGCGCTGATCATTCGCTCCTCCACGCTGGTGGATGAAGACCTCCTCCACGCCGCCCCGCACCTCAAAGTCATCGCCCGCGCGGGATCACGCCTCGACAACGTGGACCTGGACGCCGCCACCCGCCGCGGCATTCTCGTCCTCAACGCCCCCGAAGCCAACCTCCTCGCCATCGCCGAACACACCTTCGCCCTCCTCCTTGCCCTCGCCCGCCACATCCCCCAAGGGCACAACGCCGTCCACGCGGGACGCTGGCCCCGGCACGACCTCCTCGGTTTCCAACTGCATGGCAAAACGATGGGCATCCTTGGCTTTGGCCGCCTCGGACGCGAAATCGCCGCCCGCGCCCGCGCCTTTGGCATGACCGTCCTCGCCTACGACCCCTCCCCGAACTTCGGGGCAGGCCCCTACGCCGACCTCTCCTTCGCCCGCGAGCGCGATGTGGAAATCACCGGGTTTTCCGAACTCCTCGCCCGCGCGGACATTCTCGTCCTCGCCACCACCCCTACCGCCACCCGCTTTGACCCCACCCCCGAAGACCCCCTCCTCAGCGCTGAGGCCTTCGCCCGCCTCAAACCCGGTGCGATCCTGATCAACGCCACCCACGCGGGCCTGGTGGACGAACGCGCCCTCCTCGCCGCCCTCGATGCTGGAACCCTCGCGGGGGCCGCGTTGGATGTCTTTGAAACCGAACCCCCCACCGGCAAACTCCCCGCCCATCCCCGCGTCCTCGTCACCCCCCACCTCAACCAAAACACCGTCGAATCCCAAACCACCACCTCCCTCCAAATCGTCCGCGACACCCTCGACGCCCTGCGCGGCCTGGACTACCGCAACGTCGTCAACCTCCCCTTCAACGACGCCACCCCCTACAGCGCCGCCAAACCCTACCTGCACCTCGCCACCCGCCTGGGCAAACTCCTCGGCCAAACCGCCGACGGGTGGATCACCCGCCTTGAAGTCGAACTCCTCGGGGACGCGCGCACCCTCGTTCGCCCCGTCGCCGCCACCCTGCTCGCGGGCATGATCCGTCCCGCCAACGGGACAGGGGGGTATCATCCTCTGGTCAACTGGGTCAATGCCCCGGTGTTGGCGCACGAACAAGGCCTCATCACCGCCCAGGCCAAACACCTGCTCGACCTTCCCGACTACCCCAACGCCCTCATTTGCCGCGTCTCGTGGAAAGGCCATTCACAGAATGGTCAATCCCGCACGGTGGCAGGCGTCCTGTTCGCCAACGGGGAAGCGCGGGTCGTGCATTACGACGGCTTTTCCATTGACGCCCCCCCCGAAGGTTTTGTCCTGATTCTGGAAAATGAAGATGTCCCCGGCGTGATCGGGAAAGTGGGCACCCGCCTGGGCCGCGCGGGGATCAATATCGCCAACTGGCGGTACGGACGCGAAACCCGCGGGGGCCGCGCTCTCTCCTTCATCAGCCTCGACGCCCGCGCCCCCAAAACCCTCCTCCGCGAACTCGAACAAGACCCCGAAATCCGCCGCGCCCGGTTGGTGCGGTTGTAGAATGATGCCTTTACACCTTCAGGCATCCCCGTGCCCCTTCAAAACGGATCACAAAGACGCCAACCCCATCGCCAGCGCAACCGCCGACCCGTCTGGCACGCAAAAAAAGCAATCTCTCAGCCGCCGAATAAGAATGCCGAAAATTTCGGCGGCGTCTGGGGAACGGGCTGAAACCCCGTGGATGCCGCTCCTGGAACCCGTTTCAACGGGTTTTGCCTATCAGACGTTGAATTCCTATTCAACGGGATGCGCCATCCGCGCGGTTCAATGCTGAACGACACCCCAGTGACACACGAGTGACACACCTCTGTCCTGTGAATCACCTCCCACACCGGATAAGATGGGGATAAAATGATCTCGCGAGGAATTCCATGAAAAAAGCCACTTTGCTGATCGCTCTGCTCTTTATTCTGTCTGCGTGCCAGTCTCGCCTCACCCCTACCCCGGTGGAGATTTTGCCCACCCCGTCACGGACGCCTTCGCCGACGGGGACGCCCACCCCCAACGCAACGGAGCGGTATCAGGGGACGTTGCAGGCGAATCAGACGGCGAACGCGGGGTATGCGTTGACGCAGGGGGTGAAACGAACCGAGATTGTCCAAACACAAACCGTCCGGGCATTGACTCCAACCCAAACACCCACCATTACCCCCACGCCCACACCTACAAATACGCCTACCCCGTTTCTCATCCTGCCCCCCGTGCAAGGCGAGGCGTCAAATTATCGGTTGGTTACGCCCTCGCCGGCTTTTTTGTTGGATTTTCAAATTTTCAATAATTTGCAAGAAACAAATAGGGTTAATTTAGATGTACTTCGATTTGAGTGGCAGCGCGTCTACACTTATTCTCCTGAGTTGATGGATATTGTCAAAAGGAATAGTGAGCACTGGTCGTATTCGCCAGAGATACTCATATCTGTAGTTGGGGACTATGTGGTGGAACAATTCAATCAAAAAGGGTTTAATTTTGAGGAAGATTACTTTTGGCTAGATAAAAATGAAATCGAAATTGATCAAGACTCAACGCCTGAGTGGTTAGTCTCCATCCAGAATCCATATTTGATTTGGGGAGATGACACTTTTTCGATAGTCGTGGATCAAATCGAAGATGGGCACTTCACACGCCTTGTTGACCAATTGCCCTGGTATTATGGCTACCCGGAGATTCGAGCTAAAGATGAGCAGCTTCAAGATATGGACGGGGACGGGGTAATGGACGTGGTGATTTTTGAAGAGCAAAATGGATTCGGGTTAACCAAATTAGATGTCCATGTTGCCTTTGGGAGATCAGACGGCCTTTATGTTACTTTACCGGCTATCACGAAATATGGCGATATTAATACTGATTCTTATGGATATGAGCCTCTCGAATGGTTTCTCTCCCCAACAAACGGCCTACCCGTCTTGAAAATCTCGGAGTTTCGTGAACTACCCTGGGGCTGTCGAGTGATCACCTATACCGAATATCAATGGGTGGGCGGCACAGAGCGCAGTACCTTTCACGACGCAGGCTTTCCTGAAACCCCGGAATGTGCCATTGCCCGTGCTCAATCGGCGGATCGTCGGGACGCGATTCAATATCTAAACTTCGCTTACAACAGCGGCACCCTCTCCCCTGAAAACCAGGTGTTTGTGTTGTATCAACTGGCGTTATTCCACACGCTGGAAGGAGAAAGTTGGGCGGCAAAAAATTATCTGGACGCGCTAATAGATTTGGCAGACCAACAAATTCCCATTGCCGACAATTTAACCGAGCAAATTCAGCCCTTGTTGGAAGAAGTGAATATTTCTCCGTCCAAACTTTGTCTTGCTTCCGAAGCGATTGCCCAGGATATTCCTGATCAGTATTGGAATGCTTTACAAGGGGTTTTGGCTTATCCGTATGAAGGACTGTCCGAGGGATATCCAACCCCTTTATGCAATATCTCCGCAATTCAGCAAGAATTAAATATCATAAAGTTTGACCCAGATGTTTCGCCTGAAACTTCCTTGAAGGAAAAGGGTATTCCCGTCAAATTGGTAGCCCATGTGACCTTCCCGGATTCGACCAAGATGTGGTTGGTCGTGATAGAAGAGAGAGAACCGGCCCTCATTTCATTAGGATTAGGAAATGTGCATACTCGTGTGTTTGGTTTCACACAGAAACAAGGCTGGCAAGAGATAGCTCAGTTTTTCACCTCGTTTGATCTCATTCAACTGAATCTGACTGATGCAACTGGAGATGGCATCTTGGATATCGCCTTTGCATACCCAAATCAAAGCTACCCCCAATGCCAGGAAGATGAAACCTCCTACGACATTTCTGTCCTTACCGCATTGAGTGAGAACTGGATCGTTTTTTATGGCGAAAATGACTTTTGCCAACCCGAAGGCGAACCTTTTAATTTGCTGGCATTGCTTGAAGATAAAAACGCCGATGGGATTGTAGATTGGGGTGTTACGCTACTTGAGGAAAGAGATTACGATGTGGCCTTGCTTGCCGAAATTGAACCGGAGCAAACCTGGTACTATGGGCAAGATTTAGCCCCCTTGATTGAGAGAAGAGACGTAATTTATGACTTAACTGACCAATTCTTCACCTCTCCCACCCCCGCCCTCCTCCGCCCCGACCTCGAATTCTACCGCACCCGCTGGGGCACCGGCGACGACCCCACCAGCGAACAAATCTACGCCCACCTCACCTACCTCCTCGCCCTCACCTACGAACTCGAAGGGGGCGAATCCCAGGCCGTCAAACTCTTCTACGATATTTGGACCAACCACCCCGATACCCTGTGGGCGTATCTGGCCGCGGCACGATTGCAACTAAAATAACCCTACGGCGTCACTAACAACCGCCCCACCGGAACCGCCCAGATATTCTCATCCAACTGCTCCAGCGTTAACCCGTTATACACCACCACCCCACCGCGCCAAACGACGGAAAATCGTTATGAGGGGTAGCCCCATATTGATGCGGGTAGGCCAAAAACTTCTAATTCTTTTTAGCTCGAAAAACGAATTTCCTGTAAATCCGTTCTCGTCAAGAACGATTTTACAGGAAATTCGTTCTCGAACCTGCCAAATAAGAATGCCGAAAATTTCGGCGGCGTCTGGAAAACAGGCTGAAAACCGTTGGGATGTCTCGCCAACCCGTTTCAACGGGTTTGGCCTCTCAGACGTTGAATTCCTATTCAACGGGATGCGCCATCCGCGCGGTTCAACCTCGAACGACACGCCAGTGACACACGAGTGACACACCTCTGTCCTATGAATCGCCTCCCACACCGGATAAGATGGGGATAAAATGATCTCGCGAGGAATTCCATGAAAAAAGTCACTTTGCTGATCACCCTGCTCATCCTTCTGACCGCCTGCCAATCCCGCCTCACCCCTGCGCCGGTGGAGATTTTGTCCACCCCGTCACGGACGCCTTCGCCGACGATGACGCTCACCCCCAACGCGACCGAACGCTATCAGGGGACGTTACAGGCAAATCAGACGGCGAACGCGGGGTACGCGTTGACACAATTATCAAGACAAACTGAAATTGTACAGACTCAAATGGTTCAGGTATTAACCCCATCGATTACGCCGACAATTACGATAACGCCCACACCTACTGTCTTTTTTTCGCCTACGCCCAATCCAGTTACAGGATTGATTGTAACCTTGGGTGAAGAAATAGATGGGCCTTGGCATAGAGGTGATTTAGCCTTTAGCCTGGATGGGATGTTAATCGCTATGACCGGAGAAAAAATACGCATTTGGAATGTGTATACTCATCAACTGATTTATATTTTGAACGAACCCCATTTGAAGTGTCAGCAAGGCAATATTTCTTTTAGCCCAGATGGTAAATTGCTTGCGATTAGTAAGTATTTTTGTTGGGGTGAGGATGATAATGGATACTTAAGAGTATGGGATTTAAGTCAACAAAGTGTTATTCATGAATCAACACTTGAAGTTGCAAAAATGTATGAGCCAAATCATAGTGATTATTTTATTCCGGTAGGGGAATTTGTCTTCTTGCCAGATAGCAAGCAAATCGCTATAGCCACAGGGAATACAATTGAAATCAGAGATATCAGCGAATCTAAAGAGCCAATTATTCTCGATTTAGGTGAGAAAATGTATGCAAACGAAATTTCTATTAGCGAAGACGGACGATTCCTTATCGCACTGATGGAATGGAATAAATGGAATACTTTTCCCGCATTCTATAAGGATGAATTTGGATTACAAATTTGGACCCTGCAAACCTATAGCTTAAATAAGGAAATTGACTATCCAGAAATCGAAACTGTTACAGAAAGTATGCAACTGTATGGCGAATGGTTATCACATATTATTTTTGTTGATGCGATTTTTGAAATGACCAATCTGGTTACGGAAGAAGTTCGTGCATTTCCTTATCGTTTGGGGCGGCGCTACTTGAGTGCAGATCGCAATTTCATTCTTTTTGTCCGCCTTAATGGCCTTGAACTAGGTGATGACGATCAAATCGAATTGTGGGACACAGATACCTGGCGTAATCTGTATACATTTCTACCTGATTTTGCTCCCGATTGGCAATTTAGCCAACTCGATTTTAAGTTCAGCCCAGACAATAAGATTCTAGCTATTTCTCACCAGGAACAGCTTTCACTTTGGAATATTGAGCCAGTGATTAGCCCTTGAGTTACTCCCTGCGCCCAACTTATTAACTAACGTCAGTTCGGGATAAGCTCGAGAAACCGGGTTTTTGCCGTTTTGCAAGGATGTCCTGGCCTCAAACGGTTCCCTTCAAACAAGATTTTCCTTTTCAACGTAAGAAAAATCCGGTTTCTACCCCGTTGAATCTTTATCCCGAACTCAGGTTAACTACGAACTCGAAGGGAACGAAACCCAGGCCGTCGAACTCTTCTACGACCTCTGGTCCAACCACCCCGATACCCTGTGGGCGTATCTGGCCGCGGCGCGGTTGGAACTAAAATAACCCTCCACCCTCACACCACCCCCAACCCCCGCGCCTTCTCCACCGCCTCCGTCCTCCGTTTTGCCCCCAACTTTTGATAAATCTGATGGCAATACCACTTGACCGTACTCGGCGTCAGGTACAGCGCCCCGGCAATTTCCTGGTTCGAGCGGCCCGCGGCCATGAGACGGAGAATCTGGATTTCGCGGTCGGTGAGCGCGTCGGAACGGAGAACAGAGGGCGTAGAACGTAGAACGGGGGGGGCAAAGGCGGCGAGGAGGGCATCACGCGTGGGGGAGGGGGAACATTGGGCGAGGAGGGCGACCATCGGTTCGCCTTCGTCGAGGAAGGTGCGGGTGTAGCCTTCGGGTTGGGCGAGGTGGAGGGCGGATTTCAGGTGGGTGAGGGCGGTGGTGTCGTTCCCTAAGCGGGCGTGGGCAACGGCGAGAAGGGCACGGGTTTCCACGACGCGGCGCATCCGGCGGTCGGTGAGGTGAACGGCGAGCATGTGTTCGAGGAGCGGGATCACGTTCGGGTCGCCTTCGCGGGTGCGGATTTTGGCGAGGGTGGCGTATTCGCCGGGGTAACGGCGCACCGCGGCGGGGGTGAGCGGGTGCGCTTCCCAGGCATCGGCCCAGGGACGGGCGGCTTCCAGATTCCCCGCTTGCAGGTCGAGCAGGGCTTTTACCGCTTCCAACCAGGGCAGGAAAACGGACAATTTCCGTTCCCGGAGTCCTTGTTCGATTTGAGCCAGTTTCGCCTGCCCCCCAACGATGTCCCCTTGCGCGGCCAGCACCCGCGCCCAAACGATATGGCTGATCTTATCCAGATCATCAAATTGGGCATGGTAACGGAGGGCGTGCGCCTGTTCGAGCAGAGTGACGGCCTCGTCCAGCCGGTTCCATTCCCGGTACACGTCAGCGAGTTCGACGGCGTAGAGGCCGACGTAGGACATCGGTTGGCCGCGGGGGTCGGTGGCGAGGCGGATGGCTTCGAGGAGGAGTTGTTCGGCCTGCCGCACCCGTCCGGCCTCGAAGGCCAACGTCGCGAGATGATCCCGACTGACGAAGACGGTGAAAATGTTCCCGGCGGCTTTGCCCAACGCTTGCGCTTCTTCAAAATACTGACGGGCGGGTGCGATCTCTCCCTGGATGAGGTACGTGGTCGCGAGGTTCATCGTGAGGATACTCCGAAGGACGAGATTTTCTTCGGGCAGGCGGGCGAGCGCTTCGTACGAGAGACGCACCGTTTCGGGGTGGTCGTCGCGGATTTGTGCGATGTAGGCCCGCAGGGTCATCATGTAACCGAGCAGTTCGGTGGGGCGATCCGCCAGGGGGAGGGTTTGCTCGGCTTGTTCCAGCCGCGCTTCGATGGCGAGGAGGTCTTCGGGGTTGGCGGCTTGAATGTAGCGCATCCAGGCGGCGATGACGTTGAGCCAGGGGCGGGACTTAAAAAGCGCCTCGGGCAGGTGATTGAGCCATTCAGACAGGGTACGGACCTCGATCTTCATCAGCATATCCATCCCAGCCTGCTCGATGAGCGGGGCGGCGTATTCGAAATCTTCCGCACACAGGGCATGGTAAATGGCATCGGGCAGGACGCCCTGCGCTCGGAACCAGCCCGCCGCGCGCAGGTGGGTGGCATGGATAGCCTCCGGCGAGGTGTGCGCCGCGAACCGGTGCGTGAGCAATTCCCCAAACAGGTGATGATAGCGATACCAGCGCCGTTCGTCATCCAACGGGACGATGAACAGGTTGGCGGCTTCGAGCGCTTGCAGAATCCGTTGACTGTCGGTGCGCTCCGTCACCGCGTTGCACAAATCACCGGACAACCGCTCCAAAATCGAAGTCTGGTACAGAAACGTGCGGATCTCTTCGGGCTGACGGTTGAGCACTTCATCGGCGAGGTAGTCGAGGATGTAGCGGTGCGTGCCCGTCAGGGTGCGGACAAACTCGGCTTGATCGGTATGTTTTTGGAGGGAGAGCGCGGCCAGTTGCAGGCCCGCCGCCCAGCCTTCGGTGCGCGTTTCGAGCGTGGTCACATCGTTGGGCGTGAGGGTGAGGCCCATGATCTCATTGAGAAACGTCGCCGCTTCGGCGTGGGTGAACCGAAGATCATCCGCCCGGATTTCGGTGAGCAGACCACGGGCACGCAGACGGGGGAGCGGGAGCGGGGGATCGGCGCGGGTGGTCAGGATCAGGTGGAGTTGCGGGGGAAGGTGCTCCACAAGAATGGACAAGCCTTCGTGGATGTACGGGTTGGTGATGGCATGGAAATCATCCAGCACGAGGGTGAGGAAGGTTTCGGCGGCGGCCATTTCGTTGATCAGGGTGGTGATGACGACTTCGGGATCGGGGGTTTGCAGAGTTTGCAGGGCGCGGAAGGTGGCATGCCCGATCTGGGGGGCGAGGGTTTGCAGGGCGGCGATCAGGTAGCTGACGAAACGAACAGGGTCGTTATCCCGCTCTTCGAGGGAGAGCCACGCGTGGGGCCGTTTTGCCCCCACCAACCACGCGGTGATGAGCGTCGTTTTCCCGAACCCCGCGGGCGCGGCAACGAGCGTCAACCGCCCCCCGTCCGCGTTCAACTGCTCGATCAGCCGGGTGCGGGCGACGAGGTTTGGGCGGAGCTGGGGGGCGTGGAGTTTGGTCGTCAGGAGGGGCATTTTATTTGGGAAGTATGTATAGTGAAGCAAGCACTCTGAGCGGAGGCTTTGCGAAGTCGAAGAGTGCTTGCGAAACGGGTGTATTTGCGTCACCCGCATCCTTCGACTGCGCTGGATAAAGGGTATTTGGGTTTTTGGGTAACTTCACGCTCTGCTCAGGATGCTTGATTTATGTTACTGCCAGTGGAGCAGACATTCTGCGCGGAGGCTTTGCGCAGTCGAAGAATGTTTGCGGAACGGGTCTTTGGGTGTCACCCGCATCCTTCGACTGCGCTGGATAAAGGGTATTTGGGTTTTTGGGTAACTTCACGCTCTGCTCAGGATGCTGACATGATTTTTATTCCGCGCTGACCAGCCGCAGTTTATCCAAATAAAACGTCCCAGCCGGGAAAACGAACCGGTAGCCCCAAATTTCCAGGTTCAAGCCATCGTCGGGGGCGGTGGGGGGCTGGTTGGCACTGCGGGTGAAGTCGGCGAAGGGGAGGGTGATCTCCTGCCACCCGGTGAAGTTATCGGTGAAGGTGGCGGAGAAACGTTCGGAACTGTCCTCCGCACCGTAGACGCGGACGTAATCCACCATCATCGTTTGGGGGAAGGTGGTGGTATCGTCGGGGTTGCCGGGCCACGCGCCGCCTACCGCCAGGTTGAGGATGATGAAGAAGGAGTGGTTGTACACCCATTCCGCGCCGCCGGGGATGTCGTCCGGGGAGGCGGAGAAGAAGTTGACATCATCCACGTACCAGCGAATTTGATCGGTCGTCCATTCGATGGCGAAGGTGTGAAAGTCTTCGTAAACGTTGGTCTCGAAATCATACGGCGCACCAACCCCTTGCCCGCCGGAGTAACCGGGGCCGTGAATGGTGCCGTGCGTGATCGTCGGTTCTTTCCCGATGTTTTCCATGATGTCGATCTCGCCCCCTTGCGGCCAGCCGACTTCATCGAGGTTCGTGCCGAGCATCCAGAACGCGGGCCAGATGCCCTGTCCGTAGGGGAGTTTGAGGCGGGCTTCGATGCGCCCGAAGGTGGTTTCCAGCCGTCCCCAGGTGATGAGGCGGGAGGATGTGTACTGGCAGGGGCCATACCAACAGCGTAGAGTGGAGGTGTCATCCAACTCTTGTGCGGTGATGATGAGGTTGCCTGCGCCGTCGGTGGTGGCGTTTTCGGCGGTGTAATATTCCAGTTCGCCGTTACCCCAGCCGATGTTGCCGTTAAGAAAGCCGTCGCCGACTTCGGGTTTCCAGACGCCGGGGTCGGGCGGGGTGCCCGCGGGGTTGTCAAATTCGTCGCTCCAGACGAGTGTCCAATCTTCGGGGGCGACGTCAGCGGTGGTGGTGCCGCGGTTGTCGAACAGTTCGACGGTGATGTCTTTGCCGCTGTTCGTGCCGTAGAACCAGAAACTCAGGGCGTTTTGCCCGGTCCAGCGTTGGGGGTCGCCGTACAGACGGGTGACGGTGCCCGCGTCGGTCGCGGTGACTTCGAGGATGTTTTCCGTGTCCGCCTGTCCGGATTGGGCCATGTCCGCGTCCGGGGCGAGGGGCAGGGTCGTGAGGGTGACGTCGGTAGAGAGGAACGGGGGCGCGTCGTTGAAGTTGGCTAACATGCCGGGGTCGAGGTCTTCATCGTCGCGGATGGTGAGGATGGCGCGGGATTGGGGGTTGAGGACGGCGCCGTCCGGGTTGGTGAGGACGATGACGGTTTTTTCCAACCCTTCGGCAAGCGTGTCGTTGACGGATTCGATTTGGAAGTTCGCGGCGGTTTCGCCGGGGGCAAAGGTGATGGTGGTTTCGGGGAGGGTGAAATCGAGATCGGGCGCGGCGTTCCCTTCGAGGGTGATAAATTGTACGGTGACGGGGGCCGCGGCGGGTTTGTTGAGGAGGAGGTTGATCGTGGTCGTGCCCCCCTCGCGCATCAGGTAATCGGTTTTGACAAAGGAGATGTCCACGGGGCGTTCGGGGGCGACGCCGTACAGCATGACCTGATCGACGTAATTGGACTGTGCGCCCATCTCGACCGCGCCGACGCCCCCAATCGCGTACCCGTGAATGGCGGTGAAGGTGAACCCGTCGTTGGGGGCGCCGTTGCCGATATCTTTGCGGACGAAGGAGTCGAAGGGGATTTCAAAGAATTTCCAGCCGGAGAAGTCGTCGGGGATGGGGTATGTCCAGCGTTCGGCGTCGTCGCCGGTGGAGCCTTCGCCGCGGTTGTCGAGGATGTCCACGAAAAGGGTGCCACCTGTGTTGTTGCCGTACAGCCAGAAGGAGATGCCCGCGTACGGACTCCAATCCTGCGTGAGCCACTGGTCGAGCGTGGGACTGGCGAACGCGTGGGTGAAGCCCGCCCAACCGCCCGCTTTGATCGTGGTGTCGAGCTTGAGCACGGTCGCTGGCCCGGTCTGTTCGGGGAGCGCGAGCGCGTCACCCTCGTTGAGGACGACGGTGGAGACGGACACGGAACTGCCATCGCTCCAGGTGACGTACCCAATCGAGCCGAAGGCATCCTGCCCGGAGGCGAGGTCGGCGGTTTCGAAGTCGTCCACGAGGGGGAGGCCCGCGAGGGGGGCGGTGCTCACTTCTTCCGGGGCGGCGGTGGGTGCGGGTTCGGTGGGCGCGAGGGTGGGCACGTCCGTGGGAGGTGCGGTGGTGGGTGCGGTGGTGGAAATTCCTGTGGGGGTAGGGGTAGCGGATTGGCAAGCCGTCATCCAAAAAGCGATGACGAGTACAAGCAGGGAAATGGGGAGGGTTAACTTGTGAGGTCGCACGTTTTTGTCCTTAATGAGGAGATAGCAGAAAGTATAATACAGGAATACCCCATGTCACTTAGACTGCATATGACAAATACTCAACCCAACAACCCCCTACACGGCATCACGCTGAAAATGATCTTAGAAGACCTCGTCGCTCAGGTCGGCTGGGAGGAGATGGGCCGCCAGATCAACATCCGGTGTTTTACCCACGACCCCAGCATCCCCTCCAGCCTGAAATTTCTCCGCCGCACGCCCTGGGCGCGGGAGAAGGTGGAGGCGTTGTATTTGGAGAAATGCGAGAAGAATAGTACACAGAGCACACAGAAGAAACAGAGGAACACAGAATAATTTCAAGAAAAATTTCTGTTTTTTTCTGTGCCTTCTGTGTACAAGTTTTAAAAGGAAACCTAATGGAACGCAAACGTACAAAGTCCCCAAGAGTCGTCGAACTCGCACAGCTCCCCATTGAACTTGCCAAACTGCTCAAATATGAAAACCTGGTGCAAAGCGGTGGCGAGGCCAAACTGCTCATCACCGAAGGCCACGTCCGCCTCAACGGCGAGGTGGAAACGCGCCGAGGGAAGAAGATCAACGCGGGGGATGTGGTGCAGGTGGGGAATGAGCGTATAAAAATTGCCGAGAAGAAGTAAGCCAAGCCCTCGCACTGTCATTTCGACTGGAGGGAGAAATCCCTGGAACGCCAGGGTAGAGGCTCTCCGATGGGGAGGTGGTTAGGATGCTCGCCTCAGGGATTCCTCACTGCGTTCGGAATGACACCCCTCTGTCATTTCGACCACCGGGAGAAATCCCTGAGACGCCAGCAGGAGAAAAGTTCTCCAACGGGGAGGTTGTTAGGATGCTCGTCTCAGGGATTCCTCACTGCGTTCGGAATGACGGTTCTGCGGGGGACGGCCCTTTCAGGAGTGCGGACAGCTTTTTTATGGCGTGGACGAGGTTATCAGTGGCGCGGATGGAAAGGTTTGTCCCGCGGACGGCCCTTTCAGTAGCGCGGACAGCTTTTTTATAGTGCGGTCGCGGTTTTCAGCCGTGCGGACATTTCCCCTTGTGTTCAAACTTTTGTATACCAGTCTGTTGTGATCTCCCCTGCCGCATAAAAATCCGTCCAGGGACGGGCGAGGGCGGTGCAAAGGGCGGTTAAACGCGTGAGCCGGTCGCGGGCAGTGGAACGAAGAAACCCGGCCCGCGCGGGGGGGGACATCTCGACCGCTTCCTGCCACACCGCGCGCCCGACCGCAATCCCCGACGCGCCCGCGCGGCACGCCGTTTCCACCTGACGCAAGTACACCTCAAAATCCACCGCCCCTGACAGCAAAATCCACGGGCAGACCGACGCCGCGGACACTTCCGCGCACGCCTCCGCCCATTCCCCCTCCGGCGAGGAGGGGAACTCCGCCTTGAGCAAATCTGCCCCGAGCGGGGTCAGGCGGCGCGCGGTTTCGACGATGACGTACCGCTTTTCGGCGGGGGTGAGAGGTTGATCGGTGCGGGAATAGGCCAGGGGTTCGAGCATCAACGGGATTTCGTGCGTGTGGCAGTCGGCGGCGACTTGGGCGACGAAGGTTTCGATTTCGGGGGCAGTGTCCGCGTCGGGGTGGTAGTAGACGAGGAGTTTAACGGCGTCCGCGCCCAGGCGTTTGGCCTTTTCCACGCTCCAGCCGGGGAGGATGGTCGCGTGGCGGGCGGTGGGGTCGCCAGTGTAGCCGGTAGCCTCCAGCGCGACGACTAATCCCGTTTGGTTGGGGATGATTCCGGCGGCGAGGGCTTGGGCGGCGGAGTATTCGGGGTCGAGGAGGACGGAGGTGGCGCAGTCCGCGAGGGCGGCGGTGACTTCCAGTTTGAAGCAGGTGAGGTCTGCATCGGTGACAGTGGTGGGATTGGCGGGGTTGAGGGCGCGGCGCAGGTTTTGGCGGTGGTCTAGCGCGAGGGTGGTGAAGGTGGCGCGCGGCGAGGCGATCCGCTGGAGGGCGCGGAGTTTTCCGAGGGGGAGGGGGTTCATGGGCGAAAGAATACTTATTACTCATTACTCATTATTTCATCAAGTAATGAGTAATGAGTAATAAGTAACTGATGTTACGCACCGATTACGTAAAAACTGAGTAAGATTTGCAGATGAACAAAGAACGCTTAGAACTATATACCGATTATCTGCTCAGCACCTTTGGCCATG
>WBZL01001637.1_pt1 | contig 22993 bp, 15 predicted proteins | sample 5204291 | NCBI WGS metagenome assembly WBZL01 (sample SAMN12344345, study PRJNA552823) | activated sludge metagenome | biome: Activated sludge suspended growth; feature: Nitrification reactor; material: Wastewater; isolation source: activated sludge from nitrification reactor of wastewater...
CGTCACCGGCTCGGACTCGAACTTGCGCGCGAATTTGTCCAGCATCAGCACGCCCCAGACGTTGGCTGGCGTGGTGTTCCAGCGGCCGTCCTGCTGGCGGGCCATGACGCCGCGCACCAGGCGCGGAATCTCGCGCTGCCAGCCGGGCCGGTCCATCAGGGCGCTGATGGCGCGGGCCGCCGTGGCGTCGGGCGAGACCATCAGCCACCACCAGTAGTCGCCGGCCTCGTTGGTGAACTGCGTCAGCGTGCCCGAGCCGACCATGCGTGTCTTGAGGATCGCCTCGGCCTCCGCCAATTGCTTTTCGCGGTTGGGCAGGTTGGCCAGGCGATTGACGATGTTGAACCAGTCGACCAGCGCGCCCGTCGGCCACAGTCCCGGCGTGATCGGGATGGTGGCGAGCTGTTGCGGTGTGGCGCGGCCGTAGCGCGACAGTGCCTCGATCGCCAGCAGCTTGCGGATGGGCAGATCCGGTTTCGGTGACCAGTAGCCTTTCGCCTCGTCCTTGAGCCGCCCCTCGACGAAGGCCGCCAGAGCGCCGATCATCCGCTCGCGCGGGTCGTCCGGAATCGCGTAGCCACCTTCGTGGCTGACCGCCAGCAGGTAGGCGGTCAGCGCCACCGAGCCCTTGCCGCGCTCGGGGTTGGTGAAGTAGGCGGCCAGGCCGTCGGGGTCGAGATAGGTCGGCAGCCGGACGGCGATCTCCTCCCAGCGCGACTGGCTGCCGGTGCCCAGCGCCTTCGAGACCTTCTGCTCCAGACAGGCGTAGGGGTAGCTCTCCATGTAGGACTTGACGCTGTCGCTGGAGGCGCCCAGCTTGGGTTTGAGGAAGACGTCGACACCACCCCGGTCAGGCTCGGCACCCGCTGGTCGCTTTACCGGCACCGTCAGGCTGCCATTCACCTGCTCCAGCGTCGCCGCCTGGACGCGTACCGGCAGCGCCGTCATTACGTTCTGCGCGACGCGAATCGAGTCCTGGCCGGCGCCGCGCTCGGTGCGGGCACTCACCTGCCAGTCGATGCGACTTGCCGCCAGCGGTATCGTCAGTGGCCAGCTCAACTCCTTGGCCTCGCCCGGTTCCAGGGCCACCGTCTGTGCGCCCAATGCCGCCAGCGGCAGGCGCTTGCCGTCCACCAGGGTGCTGGCCGTTGGCGTGACGGTGAAGCTGTCACGGGCCTCGGTGAGATTGCGCACCGTGAAGCCGGCGCGCAACTGGTCGCCTTCGCGCACCAGCGGCGGCAGGCCGGCGAACAACTGCACGTCCTTGCTGCTGCGAATGCGCGTGAACCCGGTGCCGAACAATCCCGTGCCCTGATGGGCGACCGCGACGATACGGATGGTGGTCAGGGCGTCGTTGAGCGGCAGCTTCACCGTCGCTTCGCCGTTGTCGTCGAGGACGACACGGCTCTCCCATTTGATGAGCGTGTCGAACAGCTCGCGGGTCGGCTGCCGCCCGCCGCCGCCGCCGGCCGGCAGCGCCTTGAGGCCGAAGTGGCGCTTGCCCACCACCTGCGCCTGTGCCGTCGAGGTTTCCACGCCGAGGCCGCGGCGCGCCATCATGCGCGTCAGCAATTGCCAGGAATCGTTGCGCGCCAGTTCCAGCAGGGCCTCGTCCACGGCGGCCAGCGCGAACTCGCCGCCTTTGGCGGGCGTGCCGTCCGGTCGGGTAACGCGCACACGCGCCGCCACTTCCTCGCGGGTCTTGTATACCGCCTTGTCCGTTTCCACCTTCACCGCCAGTTCGTAGCCCTTCTGGCCGACGGCGATCTCGGCGATGCCCAGCTTGTAGGCCGGCTTGCCGAGGTCGACGAGGGCGGTCGGCTGCACGTCGCCGACCCGCCCGCGCACGACGAATACCGAGATGTAGGCGTTCGGCCCGTAGTTGGCCTTGATCGGCACGCGCACCGTCGGCTCGCGGCCGGAAATCGGCGTGACGAAGCGGTCGATGATGCCCTCGCGCTCGATGGTGATCAGCGCCGTGGCTTCGCGGAACGGCATGCGCACTTGCAGCACGGCGGTGTCGCCCGGTTCGTAGCGCTTCTTCTCGGGCAGCACGTCGATGCGGTCGTCGTTGTCCTGCTCGAACCAGACCTCCTCATTGTCGCCAAACCAGACGCTGGTCACGGCATGGCTGAGCCGGCCGGCGGTGTCCACGGCACGCGCTTCGAGAATCAGTTCGCCGCCACGTTGCTGTTTCTCTTCCTTCGGCGGCTTGAATTCGCAGGTGGCCAGGCCACCGCCGTCGGTGTCGCCCCGGCAAAGGTCGCCGAGCTCGATGGTGTCGTAGCGGGTGTCGTAGCTGTAATAGCCGCCGACCAGTCGCTTGCGATGGACAAAGGTTCGCTTGTACCAGCCGCGCACCGTGTAGGCGACACGGCCGGCTGGCTTCATTGCCGTGTCCAGCGTGGCCAGTTTCAGGCCGACCTTGTCCTTGTTGCTGGCCCAGCTTTCACTGGCCATGCCGATCAGCACCGCCGACGGAAACCAGGCGCTGCCGCCGGCGGCGGCGTGGACTTCGCCGGACGGGTCGCTGTATTCCATTTCGCTGAACACAGTGGCCGGCACCGGCCATTGCGGGAGTTCGGCGATGGCGACGCGCCGGGTACCCGCCTTGTCGAGGGCCAGGTCGCGCTGGTCGTCGAAGACCAGCGGGTCCGGCACGCGGCCGTATGCCTCGCCCGCCCTGACCGCGACCGGGTCGAGCGGCGCCGAGCCGAAGGTGAAGTTCTCCAGGCTGTCCGGCAGCTTCAGCGTCGCCGGCCGCATTTCGCTGCGCAGGCGCACCTTCTCACCGCCGGCCGCGCCGCCGGCCAGATAAGCTAGACGCAGGTCCACGGTCAGTTCCTTCGTTGCCACCGCCGGAGTGGCCGCGCCGGCGACTTCGCCACGCATCACCGGCAGGCGGAACTCGCCGACCTTGAAGCTGCCGCCGCTCCAGTAGCGACCGGGATCGATCCAGCTGTCCTCGCCGTCGCCGTCCCCGGCGTCGCCGGCCGAGATGCGGCCGGCCTTGTCCCCGGCGCGCAGGAACGTGATCCAGTAGCGGCCCAGCTTGGCTTCGGCGGGGATGGTCCAGGTCGATTCGGCGACGCCGTTCCTCCAGGTCAACGGCAGCTCGTAGCGAACGTCGCTGCCGTCGAGCTGAATGGCGATGCGCTCGGGCAGCGCTTCGCGCCGGACATAGGCGAAGCCGGCGGTGGTATGGCGGCGGGCCAGGTGCTTCATATGCACCGTTTCGCCGGTGCGGAACAGCGGCCGGTCGATAATGGTGTGGGTCATCACGTCCGGCACGACGGTGGGGTAGGGCAGCTTGAAGCGCCAGCGCTCGATGCCTTTCTGCCATTCCGATGTGGCGAAGCCGATGTCCTCGATACCGTCCACGTTCGCCCGCGCCGAGACGAAATAGCTCCAGAAGTTCTTGCAGCCCTTCGGCTGCTCGGGCAGCCGGCGGCGGATGGCCAGGGTGCCGTCGGCGCCGGTGGTGCCGAAAGCGACCTGCTTGCCGTCACAGGTGCGCAGCGACACGCGTGCCTTGTCCACCGGCTGGCCGCCATCCAGTGTCGTCACCCAGACCAGGCTGTTCTCGTCGCCTTTCTTGAAATGCACCGCGAGGTTGGTGTTGAGCGCCAGGGTGCGCACGTACATCGGCGTCGGTGGCTCGAGCAGGTGCTCGCCGAGCTGCTTCGACTCGGCTTCGACCACGTACTGACCCGGCTCGCCCAGCGGTATGCCGACCACTTCCATCGGCTTCGGGCCATGCGGCTTGGGCAGCAAGGCGGTGCGCGCCTTCGCCGCGTCCTTGAGCAGAGAAACGCGGCGGTCGTCATAGCCGCGCGATTCGTCGGCGCGGCGCAGCCAGTCGAGGATGTCCTCGTCCCGGGTCAGCCGGAGCAGCCGCACCGTGGCGGCGGTGCCTGGTTTACTGCCATCGGCCGTCGGCAGGGCGCCTTCCGCTACCGGCTCCAGGTTGCGCAACGTGGCCGGCAACAGGCCTCCGGCCTTGCGTTCGACGATGCCGAAATCGGCGGCGAACTTGACCAGTGGCGGGTAGGCTGCCGTCTTCAGCTCGACTTTGGCCAGGCGGTCGCGATTGGTCAGGGTCCGGCCGGCATCGTCGCGGATCCGTTCCGGCACCTGCAAGGAAAACTGCGCCTCGGCGGGAAAGGGGCCGAGGAACTGCACGTAGTCCACGAACTCGGCTTCGCCGTCGTCGTCCGCCACGGTGGCCGACCACTTCCGGCCGCCCGGGCCGAGCAGACGCAGCTTCATGACGTCCTCGCGGCGCACCGAGGCCGTAAATCGCAACACGATGGGCGTCATCGGCACGCAATCGGCCCGGGCGTTCTCGCGCTCGCAATTCACGGTCACCGAAAACTCGGGCCGGACCTTGAACTCCCGCGACTCGACCTGCGTGGTCGCCAAACCCGTCGTGCCTTTGATGCCCGCGCCCCAGAACAGCCGCACCTTCATGCCGTTGGGCAATTGCCGGGCGCAGCGCAGCGCAGCGGTGCGTTCGAGTTGTTCCGGCCTCGGCTGGGCGCCATGGCGGCTGAGCAGCGCCAGCTTCTCTTTGGTGGGCAGTAGTCTGGTCGGTACCTTCTCGCCGAGACCTTCGACCGCGCACCAGCTGTTGGCCTCCACCGTGGCCAAGTCGATCGGTCCGGCGGCGGTGACCAGGAACACCGCATCCTCGTCGATGTCGCCGTAATAGCGATTGCTCTCGATCGAAGCGATATTCGGCCCGCCGGTGTTGAAGCGGTAAATGGCCGCCATCTTGACCGACTTGCCGGCCGTGTCGCGCAGACCGGCCGCCGGTTTGAACTCGCAGCGCACGCCGGCCGGCAGTTCCCGTTCGAAATCGAGTGCCCAGCTTTGCGTATCCACCCAGCGGCCGTTGCCCTTGAGAGGGGTTCCCTGGCAGTTCCAGACCACCGGGTCCGGCGCCGCCAGATCGCCCAACGGCCGTATCGCCTCGCTGAAATTGACCTTCACCTGCCGGACGCGCTTGGCCTCACCCTGCGGGACAAAATGGCTCAACTCGGTGGCGTGGGCCGGAACGGCGACGGCAAGCGCCAGAACGGGCGCGATCAGCGGATGAATTGGCATGGCGAGCGGGCGGCTGACGGAAATAACGGCATCATAGGCCAAAGGGCGCCGCCGCTCGTGGGCGCCGACGGTCTGCTCAGCTGGCCAAGGCGGCTTTCAGCGCGGCAATCATGTAGCCGTGGTCGAGCGCGCCGGCGCTCTCGCGGGCGCTGTGCATGGCCCACATGGGCGAACCGACATCCACGCCGGCAATACCCAGATTGGCCGCCACCATGGGGCCGATAGTGCTGCCACAACCGAGGTCGCCGCGATGGGCGTACTGCTGCCACGGCACGCCGGCTTGTTCGCACCAGGATATGAAGCGGGCCGCCGTCTCGGCGCCGGTGGTGTAGCGCTGGTTGGCATTGCTCTTGATCACCGGTCCGCCATTCATCGTCACCTTGTGGCCGGGTTCGTAGGCAGCAGGAAAATTAGGCTGGTAGGCGTGGGCCATGTCGGCGCTGATGAAGAAGCTCCGGGCCCGGGCACGGGGCTGGTCCTCGCCATTCAGCCCCGCCTGGAAGCCGATGCGGGCGAGCACGTCGGCGATGAAGTTGCCGCCGGCGCCGTTGGCGCTCTCGCTGCCGACCTCCTCATGGTCGAAGAAGGCCGCCACGCAGGTGGCCGTCGGCTGTTCCGTCGCCTGCAAGGCGGCCAGGGCGGCATGGCAGGAAGCCAGATTGTCCAGCTGGCTGTCGGCGACGAACTCCTGGTCGGCGCCCCAAAGGCTGCCCTTTTGCGTGTCGTAGACGGCCAGCTCCCAGCTCAGGAGATCCGCTGATTCCGCCTGCACGCTGTCGGCGAGCAGCCTGCGCAGATGGGCATCGGCGTCTTCGTCGTCGTCCAATAAGCCGAGAATCAGTGGCAGTTCCGTCTGCTTGTCGAATCGCAGGCCCTTCTCGTTCACTTCCCGGTTCATGTGGATGGCCAGGTTGGGCAGGCGTACCAGTGGTTGTTCGAAGCGCAGCAGCCGGGTCTCCTGGCCCGTCGCCGCGCTCGCGGCGCGCACCACCACGCGCCCGGCCAGACTCAAGTCACGGTCGGCGAAGGTGGCCAGAATGGGCCCCCCATACACTTCCACCGCCAGCCGGGCCAGGCCGTCGGCGGCCAGCGCCGCCCGCGGCTTGACTCGCAGTCCCGGAGAATCGACGTGGGCGCCGACGATGCGAAAGCCGGCTTCCACCAGCGGCCGGCTGCCCACGACAAAGGCGATCAGCGACGCCCCGCCGCGCATCACGAAGTGGCGCCCGCCGGCCGCCAGTCGCCAGCGCTCGCCTTCCTCCAGCCGCGTGAAGCCCCGCGCCAGCAAGCGCTCCGCCAGGCTGGCGGCCGCATGCCAGGGACTGGGGCTCGCGTCGATGAAGTCGATCAACTCATGGGCGGCGATCTGGTTTGGGGCGGGCAGGGACATGACGGATCCGATCGGTGGGCAAGAAGGCGAAGCATACAAGAGGAGACGCCACTGCTCTTCGCCGCCCCCCCGCCCCTTGTCGTACCTGTGGGTCATCTTGGCGCCGGTCCGCTGCTCCATCGGCATGGTGGGGCCACCGGGTGATTCGTTGACTTTCGGCCCCCCGGAAGATTGAGTCGGGCCCGGTTCATTCGTAAAGGGCACGCTCACCGAAAGGTGAGTTCGCAAAGTCACTGACCTAACCCGAATATTTCACGAGTAGGTATCGGCGGAACCGCCGGAAGGCGCTCTAGTACAGGTGTCGAAGCCGTATTGGAGAGGAGTTCCGCCGATGCCAAACTGTACCGGTCAGCGGATGTTGTTTGGGCGCCTTGGGCGTCGCGAGATTGCGGCGAACTGCGAGGGAGGAGCGCTCAGTTCGGACGGTGGTCGGATGCTGCTACGGCAAGCCGATCGACGGCTTGGTCTGTCGAAAGCCGTGGCCGACGCGCTGCGCGATCGGCGCAACCCGGAGCGGATCACCCATGAACTGCGCAACCTGATTGCGCAGCGCCTGTATGGACGGTGCTGCGGCTACGAAGACCTGAACGACCACGGGCAACTGCGGCAAGACCCCCTGATGCAAACGGCGGTGGGCACGACGGCGGAACTGGCCAGCAGCCCGACGCTGTCGAGATTGGAGACGGTGCCACGCGCGGCGACATCGTCGCCCTGAACCGGGTGCTGGTCGAGCAGTTCATCGCCAGCCATCGGGTTGCACCGCAGGAACGGGTCCTCGACGTCGACGCCTCGGACATTCCCCTTCACGGCGAGCAGGAGAAGGGTGAGTTTCACGCCTACTACGACCACTACTGCTATCTGCCGCTGTACGTCTTCGCCGGCCAGGCCATGCTGGCCGGCGTGCTGCGGCGCAGCCGGATCGATGGCGCCAAGCATGTGTCGGCGGTCATCAAGCTGCTGGTGGCCCGGCTACGCGAAGCCTGGCCGGATGTACGCATCATCGTTCGCGGCGACTCTGGATTCTGCCGGCAGCGGCTGATCCGCTGGTGCGAGCGCCAGAGCGTGGGCTACGTCATCGGTGTGGCCCGCAATGACCGGCTACAGCGGATCGTCGGAGGCTGGGAACGACTGCTTGAGCATCGCCACGGCGAGAGCGGTACCAAACAGCGCCTGGTGCGGGAATTCACCTATGCCGCCGACAGCTGGGACCGGGAGCGGCGCATCGTCACGCGCCTGGAGTTCGGTGCCCAGGGCAACAATCCCCGCTTCGTGGTCACCAGCCTCGACTTGCCGGCCAACGCGCTCTACGACGATCTTTACTGCCAGCGGGGCGAGGCCGAGAACCGGATCAAGGAAACGCAGCTCGACCTCTTCGGCACCCGGGCGAGCAGCCACCGGTTCCTGGCCAACTGGCTGCGGGTGATGTTTGCCGCCCTGGCCGATACGCTCATGCACCGTTTGCGCGCTATCGCGCTGATCGGTACCGAACTGGCGCGGGCAACCGCCGCGACGATCCGCGTCCGGCTGCTCAAGATCGGCGCCGCCATGATCCGCAATTCCCGGCGCGTGCGCATCCTGTTCGCTTCGCATCATCCGCTGCGCGATACCTTCCTGACCGCCGCGTAAGCGCTCGCCCCATAGCCCGAATCGAGTGCGGCCCCGACACGTTGATGGCTTCGGGAGTTGGGGGCGGTGCGCCCGCAATTCGCCTCGCTGCCCCATTCTTGCCCAACTCGACCGCCAACTCCCGCTCAACATCTCCTCGGCATATCCTTCGCCAATGCCCAGACTCGTGGTGAAACATCCGGGCTAGTGTTCCTCCCCGGTCCGCGGTGCGGACCTTCCCTTTTTCTTGTGAAAAGGGCTTTTTCAAGCGGCTGGCCGAGCCGGCCCCTTGAAAAAGAATCGGCTAATGTGGAGTGCGGCCCGGTAGGCCCGGCGTCGGCACTGCCTATGTCCCGCTTTCCTGACTGCTGACTTCGAGATGGCCGATAGAGTCGCACGCCGCGATCAAGGTATCTATGGCGGCATGACCGGAGCGGGAGCCTGCGGGGTACGCCAGGCGCTTGCAGCTGGCGCAGCTATCGTCCCGACCTTGAGAAGGTTGCGGCGCTGCGCAAGGACTTTGATGAACCTATCCAAGAATCAGAGGACGCGGTCGATTTGGCTCGCGCCTGGCAGATCATCCAAATGAATGATGCCAAGAGAGTATGTTGTTTGGTAGTGTCGCTGGCAGGAGACTCGTAAGGGGCACTGGGCAAAGCGCTTTGGGAGGAGCGGAATGGGCTGTATCGAGGAGGTTTTCGCCTTCATGACTGACGGCATCGAGGGAAGGCGTGGCGCCCATGACTGAGTCCGTTGCTCCTGACGTGGCCCGCTTTGCGCGCGGATGGGTTGCTTCTCATACCAGGGGCGAACTGAACGAGGGTACGTTCGTGCCCCGCCCGGAGTCGGTATGAAAGACGCCTTACTCGCACTCACTCGTTGTGCGTTGGCAATGACCTTGCTAGGCGCGGGCATTGCGGCAGAGGCGGACCGGGGAACGCTCGACGTCGCATCTGGTGCAAGTGCCTCTGATGAGACGACGATTGCGTCACCCATTGCCCCGGGTCCGACTGAGAAGCGACTGACCGCTCCCGCTCCGCCGCCGCCGCCGACACATGCGACCGTGGTTGTGACCGTGACCAGTCGCAATGGAGGTGAGCTACTGGCCCGGACCCTGGTAGAGCTTGGCAATCTGGCGAAGTCGCCGCAATATCAAGCGCTACTGCGTCGAGGTGATCCCGCACTCGTCGAGCTCGCATGCGCCTCATCGGCAAGACGAGATCCCAGCGGCCGCGTCTTCGACCTGGCCGTGTGCGCGCAAGCTTGGCCAGCATTGGATCGAGCGCCTTTGGCAAAAACCTTCGAGGAAGGGTTCGCTGCGCCGGTGCAGAGAGATGGAATTGACGCGTTTCCCGACGTGAGGGTCACATCGTTCGAGTTTCAGCATCGACTGCGTCCAGACCAGTTGGGAAAAGACACGGCCAAGATCATCGATACCAAGCAAGACGAGCCCAAGTTGACGGACCGGGTCAGCACCGCTGTATGCGATCCGAAAGTCACGTTTATTGAACGGGGACGCTGCAAGATCCAGTTGCGGTCACGGCTAGGACTGTTCAAGGCGGACATCTACGCTAGCCAGACGGGATACCGCGTCACGCTTGCAAAGGACGTCCCCGTCGAGATGGCAGAGCGGCTACGAAGTGACTTGCTCAAGCGTGTGACCTCTCGTGTCAAGTCCAATTCCGATGAGTACCGCGTGGTTGCCTTTCCAAGGTCTTCGACAGCCAAAAGTGAGAGCCGTGGAGGTGATCTGGCTGGGCCAGCAACCCAGATCCAGGCATTCTGGTCGGCGCGGGGCATGACTACCGCGGCCCTGGATCTGGCGGACGGCGCGGCGACTCCGCCCATAGTCCTAGTATTCGATCAGATCGATCCGGACAACGCGGCGGAGTTCCAGGGTTGGATGCAGTCCCTGCGCGACAACCGCCTACCAGTGACACCGGGCATATGCCCAACCGGCCTGGCGCCTGATGCCCATGCCAGAGCGGTCGGCAGCATTCTCTTTCCTGAAGACATCGAAGCGTTGCTCCGGCCGCGTGCCGCCGAGGGGCAAAACAAGCCCGCCGACGTCGATGGGTACTTCCTCAGCAAGGAGCACTTCGCAGGCTTGCAGACTGTGGCCGGGAACCAAAGTTGGCTGGCGCAAGGCTCATTCCGCGAGAGCGATCCTCGTATCGTGGCGGTGGCGACCTTCAGCGATCAGGTTCGATCCATTCAGTCTGTCGCAAGCTCCTTGGCCACGGACCTCTCACAAAATCGCTCTCGAATTCTAGTTGTGGCAGCAGCCGAACGCACGGACCCTCCCGAGAAGAGCAGTAAGATTCAAGACTATGGCGAAGCGCCACCAACGCGAAATGCCAAGACAATCGAGGACGCCTGCAAGTTGGGATCGTGGCCGTCGTGCCTTGGGCGACATCCGCAGGTCGTTGTTGTTGCACCGTCCATTCAATCTGACGGTGTGCGCAAGCTATTCCGCGAGGATGACTACGTTCTGGGCGCCTCGCACGTGAAATTGGCCGCCCCCGGTGCGGCCATTCCGGTGCTCGTGCCCTGTGCCGCCAAGCCTGGCGCCGCACCGACCTGGACACTTCAGTCTCTTGACGGCACGTCATACGCGGCGCCGCTAGTCGGGCTAGTACTCTCGCGCCTGATTCAGATTGGGCCCAACCGTCTGGATGATGTTCCGGAACTGGCGGTCTGGCGGCTGCTTGCCACCACCGACCCACTGGCACCGTCGCCGTCGGGCGTCGATGTGACGCGCAAGGTTCAGTTCGGCGAACTCAATGCGGTACGAGCGTTGACAGGCGTTACCGAGAAGGAATCTGGCGAGAACGAGGCTGCGACGTTGTATGAGCGGGATGACAAAGGTGCGCATCAAGTGGCACAGGCAGTTGTCGTACCGTTTCTGTGGAGCGACCACGATCAGGCCGTCAGGGTCAACGCCAGCGGTGTAGCGGCGAAGGGTGGTATCGAAATTCAACCGCGCGGCTTTCTCACCATCACACCGTTGGCCGACGACGGCACGCCGGGCAAGCCCGACGTGCTGGTGTTCCGCCGAATCGTTCGGCTGGCACGGCGTGCGTCCGATACGGTTGCGGGCAGACCGACGTTCGACGCCTACTATGTCGCCTGGCAGGACGACACGCCTGACTTGAAGACGCTCGTCGTCCGGCGGCGAGTCTGGCTAGGCTCAATGCGAAGCGACGATCGCGGGCAGACGGGCTTCTGCCGCTGGGATGGCGACGTTCAGAAGGGCGAAGTCAAAGCGACGCTCGCCGAGCAGTCCGAGCCGGCATGTCTGTATGCGTGGCGCCGGGGTGGTACTGAGGGATTCGTGCCGCTGGACCTTTCGAAGGTCGACGATATCGTCTTCCCGATCCTTCACAGCCGCGCGGACTGGATTGATGGAATCGCGCCGGTCGATCTGCACAGCGTCACGAAGGCCGGTTCGCCGTGGCGATACGCGTTCTGCAATGCACGCCCGCGACGAGCGGCGTGGAAATATCTGGAAGAGCGCCGAAAGACGATTGATCTGGTGACTGCCTGCCGGGAGAGTTGAGCATGAATCCATCTATGCGCCGGGGGCGCCCCTGGAAAATCGTGACGGCGCTCTTGCTGCTGTGCTCGGGGACATTCGCACAGCAGAGCACGATCGAGACACTGCAGGGAATTGACCTGGTCGTGTCGCCGCTGCCCATGAAGCCTTACTGGCAGGGTGGGCTGCTTCGAGTGCGTGTTCGGGGGCTGCCCACCGATGGGAGCGGGACCTTCCGAGTTGACTACGGAGCAGCCGGAAGCATTACGCTGGATGCAAGCCAACTGGCGGCCCGTACTGTATCGAAATCACCCAGTGACATCACGCTCGACCTGCCCGTTGCGGCTGGACAGACGATGACCCTAGCCGATGTGCCAGCCGGACTGAAGGTGGCGGCGCTGCAGGTGATCTACCCGAGCCAGGCCCGACCACAGCAGCGGCTTGAGCGATCACTGGTGGCTACGCTCGATGACAACGCGTCCCCGCTGCTGAAGGCACACGCACTTGCGTTCGGACGGCTGCGAGCCTTCACGTCGACTACCCAGTCGCCGGTCGACTGCACCGCCTTTCGAGTTGCCACGGGGTACTGGATGACCGCCGCCCATTGCGGGTATCGGTCGAGTGAAGAGCGGACGCGGCCTGCATTCACGGCTTGGAAGCTGCAAATCCAGAACTGGGCCGGACAGTTGGAAATCGCTGTGCCCCTGGACGCCCAGCCTGTGGCTTCAGGGCTGCGCGTGTCCAATCCGACGGCGCAAACCGTGATGGCAGAAGACGACCTGGACTGGATGCTGCTCAAGGTCGAAGATGACCCGGGCGGCCCAATTCTGCCCTTGCGCGTCGATGCACCGCAGGCGGCAGACACACCGCTTGAACTGCTTCAGCATTCGGTGGGCACGATCGCTCCGCCGGCAGGCAAAGCCTATTCGACAGGTGAATCCTGCAAGATCAAGGGGGACCGCGCCAGCGTCGGAGAAAGCAACCCGGAGCTTTGCCTCCAGTCGCTGCGCCACGGTTGCAGCAGCCAGCGCGGCGCTTCAGGAGGGCCGCTTGTCGCCCGAAATGACTTCGCGTTGGTGGCGATCCACTACCGCGCTGGGCTGTCTGGCCTGTGGAACTGCGGCGTGCCGGTCGCAGCCGTGGCCCAGGATCTTTGCAATCGGTTTTCACCCCTAGCAGGAAAGGTACTCACATGTCCAAGCAATTGATCGTGCGCGCCGCACCACTTGTGATTTGCGCTTTCTTGGCCAGCTGTGCAAATGCACCCAACGGCCAGTACGTACCGCCTGAAGCCTTGAACAAGCCGATCACGGATCTGGCCGATGGAATCGCGTCCTTTGGAGACAAGGTCCAGAAGGAGACGTTGTCTAGCTATCGACGCAATGCTCGGGAAGACCTGGCGAAGACAGTCATCTACGCATACTTTACCGGGCCGACTTGGGCGCCGGATGGGCCCGCGAGCACACCTGTTAGGGATCTGGTCTGCAAGCCGCGATATGGTCACTTGCGAATCAGCGGCCCATTGCTAAACACGATGGCGCGAGGCACCGCAGTCAAGGACGTGATCAAGGCTCCGAGCGACAGCGTGGGTGAGTTGTTCAAGTCGCTTGGCGAGAAATATGCCGTCGATCCGGCGCTGACTACAGTTCCTGGTGAGTACGATGTCTGGTTGGAAGATGGCGGCAAGGAGTGCGCAGACCAGGTTGTCAATGCCAACCCATTCGCCACGCGCGATTACGTCGGACAAGAGTCTGGAGGGGCGATCGCCGCTGGTTTCGCCCTGCTTCAGACGGTCTGGGATGTCGTGAAGCCAGCGCTGACCGCTGGACTACAGAATATCGACCGAGAACGTCGCAATAGCGCTGTGCAGCAGTACTTCGCGAAGCCAGAGAACGTCAAGGCCATGAAGGACGATCTGGAGCACGTCGAGGACTTTCTAAGCAAGGAGTTCTCGTTGGCCCAGCGCCGCGCTGCCGGCGAGGCCGTCAGTCAGTATGCCGCGTTCAACGACCAAAATGCGCAACATTGGAAGAACGCGATGGCAGCCGCCAACGCTACAGGCTGCCAGGAAGGTATCCGCGCGCTTCCGAAAGGGGGGCCTCAGCGTAACGTGGGGATCGTCTGCCTGGGTAAAGTCTACGAGGCGCTCACCCCGGCTCTCGATCACGTGCTGGATGCGGCTGACAAGCTTGACCTCGCTCTGGACAAAACCCTGCCCAAGGAGAGGCTCAGCGCCCAGATCGACGCGGTGGCCAAGATTGCCCGCGGTGAAGCCCCCGATGAGGCGCAAATGAAGGCACTGTGGGGCGCGCTGACGCGCTACCTCGCCCTCTACAACACGGTAAAGGATGTCGGCAGCGACGCCAACAAGAAGAAGGTCAACGACGCTCTCGACACACTGAAAAAGGCACTCAATTGAAGGCGTGACAGGTGTTGCCGGCTGGTGGCGCTGTAACCGCATGCGCACTACCATGCTTGATCGACCTGTCGGGCCTCGATGTGAGGCGGTGGGATGGATACACTACTTCATCCCCCCCCGCCCATTGGAGGGTATGGCCCTCAAGTGGGTTGTTCTGGACAGCCCTGTGCCAGTAGGTCAAGTCGAAGGTTTTTTGGATGGCATACGGTTGCCGCTGAACCGGACGCCATGAGCATGGCCGCAATACGAAAAACGAGAGAGGACTGTGGCGCAAGCCTGTCAAGCAGCCCTTTTTGGGTGCGCATGACGCGGCCCGATCGTCGCGCCACCCTCGGGAGAAAACGTCCAGTTCTGCCGTGGTGCGACAACGGACGCCACCGCCGTTTCGGTACCGTCCACCAGGATAGTACCCGGCATGCGGTCCACGACCTGTACTGAGCGGCCAAGCGCGGACATCAGCGAGCGCATCTCTGCTCGAGATGGATCGCTGTTACCCTTGAAGACGACGACAAAGCGGCTCATGATCAGCCCATGCTACCAGATTTCCGCCGCAGTGCTCCATCCATAACCGGCCAGACGCGGAGCGACTTTCAGGTGAAGCCGACCGGTTTGGGTGGTGGTGAAGCGGCGTGATCGCGTGGCGATCATTCGGGCCGTTCCTGTTGGGCAATGTATTGCTTGATATTTCACTCTATGACATTGCAACGCAAGATTACCTATCGGATGTATCCGAATGCCGGCGAGCAAGACGCGCTCGATAACTGGCTCGGCTTGCATTGCCGCGTCAGCAACACCCTCATTGAGGAACACAGGCGCCGTCATGCGTCCGGGGAGTCGCGGTACCACTTCAGCGCCATGTGCAAAGAGCTGACGATCTGGCGCAGATACGCCGCCGCCTTGCGCTCGCTCAACGCCCAGTCGCTCCAGGTTACCGCCAGGCGCGTTGCGCTGGCTTTCGACGCCTTCTTCCGTCGCGTCAAATCCGGCGAGGAACCCGGCTTCCCGCGGTTCAAGTCGCCGCAGCGATTCTCCGGTTGGGGATACAAGACCTATGGCGACGGCTGGAAGCTCTTTCAGTCCGACGGCAAACACGGCAAGGTGCGCTTGTCCGGTATGGGGAAATTCGCATTCGCGGCCGAGGGCGCTTTACCGGCACCCCAAAGACGGCCGAGGTGATTCACAAAGCCGGCAAGTGGTATCTGTCGGTCACCTATGAGGTGATGGACGAGTCAGTCGCCCGTCAGCGGGGTTCGGAAGCCGCCGCCTTCGATTGGGGCCTGGATACACTGCTGACCATCGCCAAGGCGGATGGCTCGCTGGAAACCGTCGATAATCCTCGCTGGCTCAAGACGAAGCTCGATGCGATCAAGACACTTCAGCGTGTCGTATCGGCCGAGGAAATCAAGGTCAAGGTGCAATTGGGTCTGGCGCCCAATGAGCCACTGAAGAAAGGTCAGCGCCTGCCGGTGTCGGCAAAGCTCAAGCGGCTGTATGCGCAGGTGCGCTGACTGCATGGCAAGGTGGCCCGGCAGCGGCATGACTTCTATCACCAGCTGACCGCCCGGCTGGTGGCGCGATTTGCCTTTCTGGGCAGCGAGGAACTGGCGGTGAAGAACATGAGCCGCGCGCCGAAGGCGAAACCCGATCCGGATCAGCCGGGCGAGTTTCTGCCCAACGGCGCGGCTCAGAAAGCAGGACTCAACCGCGGCATCCTCGATGCCGCTCCTTCGATGCTTCTCGGGATGCTCCGGACGAAAGCGGCAGAGGCTGTGTCCGTGTTCGCGCTTGCGAATGCCCGTGAAGTGAAACCCACCCAGCGGTGTCATCGCTGTGGCGGGATCGTCAAGAAAGGACTCAAGGACCGTGTGCATCGCTGCACCTGCGGTTGTGAGTGCGGACGCGATGAGAATGCTGCCAAGACGCTCTTGCGCTGGATGTTCGAAGGCGATTTCCGGTCTGGAACAGGCCAGACGGGCTCCGCTCTCGCAGTCGGGTTGCCGTCAGAAACTCCACCTATAGCCGCTTAACGGCTTAGGTGGAGAGGTTCATACCAAGACGCCCGACCCTTCAAACCGGGCGCCAAAGCCAAGGTCTTTGGCGGCGGCAACCGCCATTTCGACGATTCTATCGGCGCGACGCTGAGTACCGTTCATTTGCAGGACTCTGGGCGAGCGGGCCAGCCGGCGCGCCAACGCGCCAGTCACCGCCGGGCACGCCATCGACGTACCGTCCATGATCGCGTAGCCATCAGGATAAGTCGAAACCACGCCGACGCCGGGCCCGGTCAGGTCGACCTCGTTGCCAACATTGCTAAACGAGGCCATAAAGTTGTTGCGATCCGATCCATAGGGCTTCGTGACGGCCAGCTCCTGGGCGCTACCCGCCGGCGCCAGGTTCTTGCGCCCGAAAGCGCTCACGGCCAGCGCCTCGCTCTGTTTGGCGGGGTAGCGCACGGGACCCCGATCATCGTTGCCCGTCGCGGCCAGACAGACCACCCCCAGCGACCGTGCCCGCGATACTTCTCGCGCCACGTCCGCCATTTCGCTGACGCTACCCAGCGAGAGGTTGATCAGGTGGCACCCATCGGCAACGGCTTGTCGAATGGCTTTGGCGATGATGAAGGAACTGGCGTCATCGTTCTTGTCCTCGAATACCCGATAACTGTATAGCTCGACGGCGGGCGCGCCCCCCCGAACTCCGTGCCCGGGCCGCCCACGGCCCGCAATGATCCCGCACACATGCGTCCCGTGGCCAAGCGCATCGCCGTAACCCCAGGACAGGGAATCCTTGACCATGCGCCGCAACCTGGTGGCTTTGAGGTCCGGATGTTTCGCTACACCGGAATCGATGACCCCCACACGCACCCCTGCGCCGTCGTTGTCGGTACCCTCGAAACCGAAATGCCGGCGTATATCCGGCTGACTCAGATCGACGGGCGCACAGGCCAACCGCACCGGACCGTTCTTGATCGGCGCATCGCTTTGGTACGCGGGCCAGTAGCCAACGGCCGGGTAGGCCTCGACCGATTCCAGCGTATGCACCGAAGGGGGAAACGACAGCTTGGCCAACCCCTGGGCGTTGCTCAAGCCGCTGGCGCCTTCAAGCTTTCGCCGATCGGAATAACCGACCACCGCGATATCGCGCAGGGGCTGGCCGGATAGCGCGTCGACAACTTTCACCTCCAGCACGACCGCCCCCAACCCTCTCGGCCGCGCGCTCGTGACGACCGCGCTACGTATTCCGGGACGCACCCAGAGCGGTTCGGCCCGGGTCACCGGCACAACGCTGTACTCTGGGAAAACCATGGCCAGCTCGTCACGGCCACCGCCATCGAGTGTCACCAGGGAAGAGCCGCCGGGCTCCACCTTGTCCATCACGTGCAGGCGGACCGTTCCACCACTCACCGGTGAGCGGCTGGTCCGGTACATCGCGGTCGCAATCCCTGACGGACTCTCGGTGGGCACCCGGCGCACCCCGCCACGCAAAGAGCTGGCGCCGATCATTGGGTTCGGTATGAGGACAAACTCCGGTGAGGACTGCGCACCCATGCGGTTCTCCATCGTCATGACATATTTGAGAAACCATCCTATCAGAGTGCGACCATGCGATTGCCAATACCAGCAGAAGCAAGCCATGTCCGAAGCATCTACTCAGTCCGAATGCGACTTCACTCGACCGATCGACGATTCCATCACGCCGAGCCTGCAGGCGATTCGTCGCCGCCACGAAGCGACCGCCCGCTATGATCTCTATGGCATTCCGCTCCATCCTCACCTGCGGGCCGAAAAGAGGATCCTGGGTAAGTGGCTCACTTACGCGCAGGCGACCGACCTCTGCGAGTCGTTCTCGGATCAGGCGAGTCGCCTGTACCCTGGGATGACCTTTGCCCGGCCGATTTTTGGCATCGACCTCATCGTGCCGCAAATCCAACAACCTGGCCTATGCGCACCAGGCGATATCGTGGTCCATGCCTCATCCCGGGGCCGACTCGTCATTGCTGGCCAGGCCAGCGCGGTAACGAAGGGCAGGCCGGTGTCGGTGCGGCACTGGAACGGCGACACACCGGTCATCGGCAAGTGCTGGACCTTCGGCCAGCAGCAATTCAGGATGCCTGGGGCAAGCGAGAATCTGATGGAGCGCGAAGCGAGGCACGCCGAGGAAGGCCACTATGGCGCCCTTTGGGGCTTCTTCGATGATGCCAAGGCGGTGGCGCGTGTACTTCAACCGCATCTGGAGCACCACCTGACGGTTTGGCCGAACCACGAAGACGTCGCCATCGTTCTTGGCCAGCGGCGCCGCCAATAAGCCCCGCGCTATAGCACCCGATCGGGAAACTGCTTCCGGAGCGCGTCCCGAAACAGATCGGCGATCTGGTTAAAGCCGCCTTTCGAGGGATGCAGTTCGTTGTGCCACGATAACGTCGTGGTCGCCAAAGTGCCCTGGGTATGAATGACCGTGACATTGGCATGGGCCTGGGCGACGTCGTCAAGCATCTCCGCGAATCGTTGAAGCATGGCCTTCACCACGGCGACTCTTTTGGCCTCCGACGGAAATTTATGAAGATCGAGCGCCGGCTTGAGCCACGGACCCATGCCACAAATGCCGCGCCCATCGGGGATCGGATAGTCGTAGTTGTGAAAGACCAGGTGCGTGCCAGGGGAGAGCTTGTCGCGCAGGGCGATCAAGTCCTCATAGCCAGCGCGGATCAGGTCCAGGGCGGCGCCGAAGCGGGCAACATGAACAAGGTCCGCCGGGGCCTTACTGGCTTGATAGTCAAGGATCCACAGGGCCATCGGATTGCCTACGATGTCGTTACCGCCACCGGAAAACAGCAGCACGTCCCAGGAGCCGCCGGCCGGACACCCGGTCGTCAGATGGACTCTCAGTGTTTCCCGCTGCTCGACGCCCAGCATGAAGCGGACCTCATCGCCGGCGTCGGCCAGGTTCAAGATCGGCACGCCGATACGATGCTCCAGACGAGGAACGATGCTGCCTCCGAAGAAGGGTACCGGATAGTCGAACCAGGAGTCTCCTTCGGCCAGTATCTGCAGAGGCGCACCCCCTTGACGACCGCCCGCACGGGCGGTTGTCGGCCGCGTAGTTGCGGCCGGTTCAAGCCCCTTCACACCACGCCGCTTCATGATGGTCAGAATCGCGGTGTACTCACGGATCCGTCGCTCCCGCTCATCCTTTCGCCGCCTAGCCTCTTCGAGGTTGGCGTGCCTGAGGTCGGCGACTGACGCGGGGGCTGGCGCCATGACAGTCCGGCTGGCAATCTTGGCCTGCGACTTGGCCGCAGCCAAGAGGCGCGCCTGACGCAGTGTGATTGGCCCCTGGGCGGGAATCACCGGCTCCTTTGATCCCTTGGACTTGCGAGGTGCGGTCGTCATCGATCAGAACTCCTTTCTTGGTTACGGAACACAGGCGTCCGCTGCGTGTCGGCCCGGAACGAGCCCACATCTGCGTACTGGAGGAGAGGCGTACAAGCGCAGACAGCATACTTGATGGCGGATGCAAAGAGAATATGCCCATAGGCATATGCCGTAAGGCAGACGACGCCGCAGTCGGGCTCTCCGCCTGCGTGTTGTGCGCTAGGATTTCGCCATGAAAAATGCGGGATGTGAAACTGAGACGATTGCCGACCCTTGTCGCGAACAAGGCGAAAGTGCCTGTCAGGCGGAGATCACTCCGGATCTCATCGCGGCTGGCGCCAGTGTCGCCAACGGCTACACCCGACGACAAGTCGAATCGCTCGGGCTGAGTTGGCCCCCACCAAGGGGCTGGAAGCAGTCGATTGTCGGTGCCGCTGTTACCGCGGAAGCGGCGACGGAGTTCGTGCGCCTGGCGGGCGCTGGGCATGGCCTGACCAAGCGCGCCAACAGGCCGGCGGAGGCGCGCAATTGGGGTGGTGCAGTGGAACCTGTCGACATCTTCCTGTACGTGCTCGCCCTCCAAGGGGACCGCTTCTATGTCGGTCTGACTTCCGACCTCGATCGTCGGCTGGAACAGCATTTCACCGCCGGCGGCGCCGAGTGGACCCGAATTCATCGTCCCTTGCGCGTTGTTCACAGCATCAACACGGGCACTCGGGATCGTCTCCGGGCGGAGGCGATGGAAGATGAGGCCACTGTCGCGCTCATGATGTCCTTCGGAATTGAAGCCGTTCGCGGCGGCCACTACTCGCAACTCGAAACGGCGGATATCGAGCCCGCGCTACGTGCCCACGGGGCCTGGGACCGTATCAAGCAGACGCAACTGCAAAGGGTCGCCTTGGACCTGGATCTCTCGTGGAGCGAAGCGCTGGATAGCTTTCTCGATAAGGCTCAGGCGTACTACGCCGCCGGTGCTCCCGATTCCCTGTCCGAAGATGTCTTCGCGGCAGGCCGGGAGCAGCTGGATCTCGCTGCGATCGTCCGTGCTGTTCCGCACCAGCGCCCCGGGTGGCCGAACCGGTCGATAGGGTGTGGGTGACGTCTTGATCGTCTGTGCGACCGCTTCAAGTTCCGGTCCGAGGGCGTCGTCGAGTACATCGGGATAGGTCACCGGCCGAATTCCCGGGTCGCGCATCAACCAAGGCGGCAGATGGGCGCCAGTCGGAACGTCCGGGGTGGAATAGCCTGGGTTCTGCAACAGAAACTTGGCGAATCCCCTGATCAGGCGGACATCCGGCTCGATCTGTCGTAGCTTGAACAGGAATGCCTTGAGAATCGCCGTAACCCGGATCAGCTCCGCATTCCAATCGGGTAGGCGGTCAGTAATCAGCCGCCGGTACGGATCGGCCAACGCCTCGTAGATCGGTGAAGCATCGAGAATATCCTGCATGCTCATTCGGGAGAGCGCCCCTATGGCGTTGATCTAGCGCACATCGAAAGCTTCTCGCCGTTTGCACCCAGCGATCGAATTCAATCGCTCGGAACCAAGAAGGATCATTTTTTTGAAGTCGGGGTTCACTTGTTACCTGATGAGGATGCTCAGTTCGTGCAGCGAGCATTTTCCAAGTTCGCGAAGAACGCCGACGTCAAGATATACAGCGAACTTGGCTTTAGGGCAGGCAACCTCTGGTTTGTACCCGTTGAAGGCAAGCACAACAACATTCAGCAGCTGGCAGACTTTGTTTTTGTGCGCATCATCCGCCCGATGCCGAAGATGCGTGGCTTGCGGCCCGTACTGAGGTCGGGCGGTGCAAACGTAGGATGCACCCTGCCTGTCGAGCAGCCACTATCGTCAGAGCCCAAAGTCGCGATCCTAGATGGCGGGTTGCCCAAACATCATTCCATAAAGCCGTGGCTGCGCTCCTATCGCGTTCTCGATGAGAATGCCGACGATGATCCGCACGGCCTGGAGCACGGTCTGGCGGTGACTTCCGCTTTTCTATTTGGCCCGATCCAACCAGATGGCGGTGCTCACCGACCTTACGCCTACGTCGATCACCTACGTGTTCTCGACAAGGATGCAGGGGCGGAAGATCCGCTTGAGCTATTTCGCACGTTAGGTTTTGTCGAAGAAGTCTTGCTGTCGCGTCAATATCAGTTCGTCAATCTCAGCCTTGGCCCGGATTTGCCGATCGAGGATACCGACGTTCATGCGTGGACATCGGTGATCGATGAACTGCTCAGCGACGGCGACACCTTGATGACTGTTGCGGTAGGCAACAACGGAAAAATGGACCGCTTGTCAGGCAATGCCCGAGTGCAGGTCCCCTCCGACTGTGTCAACGCGCTTGCCGTTGGAGCCACAAATGATATGGATAAGGGTTGGGCACGAGCATCCTACAGTGCGATTGGTCCTGGTCGAAGTCCCGGTGTCGTAAAGCCTGACCTGATGGCGTTTGGTGGCGACGGAGACAAATACTTCCACGTACTGTCGCCCGGGAAAACCCCATCGCTCGTTCCTTAGCTCGGGACGAGCTTCGCATCACCATATCTGCTGCGCAACGCGGTCGGCATCCGTGCCATTCTGGGCGCGGAATTGTCTCCCCTCGCCATCAAAGCGCTACTGGTGCACTCGGCTGATCCGTCAACCCACGACAAACTCGAAGTGGGCTGGGGGAAAGTGCCTGACGACCTGATGAACATCATTACCTGTCCGCCCGGCATTGCTCGGGTCGTGTATCAGGGAGAACTGAAGCCCGGCAAATATCTTCGTGCCTCACTGCCCCTTCCAAGTGACGGGCTGACCGGAAATATTCGACTCAAAGCGACTTTTTGTTACGCGTCGCCCACCGACCCCCAGGATGCGGCAGCATATACGCGCGCTGGCCTGGAGGTGGTTTTTCGCCCGAGCGACAAGAAGGTCAAGGCTGGCAAGGCCAATGCCGAGACGAAAGGGTTCTTCGAGATGAAGCAGTACGCCACCGAGGAGGAGCGCAGGTCCGACCTGGGCAAGTGGGAAACGGTTCTACATGGCGAGAAGAGTATGCGTGGATCCAGCCTCGAAAACCCTGTCTTCGATATTCACTACAACGCCAGAGAGGCAGGGGCCAAAGCAAACGGCGCCGAGAAAATCAGGTACGCGCTGATCATTACTGTTGAGGCGCCAAAACACGCGGATCTCTACAACGACATTCTGAGGACTTACGCCAAAACCTTAGTGCCGATTCAGCCGCAAGTCTCGCTGCCAATTCGTGTGTAGCTCGGCAAAGGGGAGGAAAGACAGCAATGAATCAACGCGCCACCGCGCTGCTCGGAGGAAACCAGATGCTCACTAGCTAACAGGATTTGAGTCAGCCACCCGGCCGATTCAAATGGTGGGGATCGCTTGGGTAGTTCGAGCTACCCAAGCGAAAAACGATCTCCGAAGAGACCGCTGCCGTTAGACAGCTGCGAGTTTCACTGATTTTTTGGCCAGACCGCAAGGACAGTCAAACATCATAGGAGAACTGCGAGGGAGGAGCGCTCAGTTCGGACGGTGGTCGGATGCTGCTACGGCAAGCCGATCG
>WBZL01001639.1_pt1 | contig 22981 bp, 18 predicted proteins | sample 5204291 | NCBI WGS metagenome assembly WBZL01 (sample SAMN12344345, study PRJNA552823) | activated sludge metagenome | biome: Activated sludge suspended growth; feature: Nitrification reactor; material: Wastewater; isolation source: activated sludge from nitrification reactor of wastewater...
GTTCGCGATCTTCGGGCCGCTCGCGAACCTCGTCCTGTGGGGCTTCGCCGAGCGCTGGTACTTCCCGCACAAGCTGCCGCAGGAGTTCGGCCTCACCTACTGGGCGCGCGTGTTCGCCCCGCGCGGCAGCGCGCTCGCGTCGCTGTGGACCAGCGTGGGCGTCGCCTGCCTCACCGTGCTGGTCACGCTCGCGGTCGCGGTCCCGGCGGGTTACGCCCTCGCGCGGCTCAAGCTTCCCGTTCGCACCTTCATCCTGCTCGTTTTCCTGCTCCCGCAGGCGGTGCCGAACCTGCCGGTCTACGTCAACATCGCGCGCGTGTTCTACGAGATCAACCTCAACGGGACGATCCTCGGCGTCGTGCTCGTGCACGCCTCGCACGGACTCGTGCTCGCCGTGTGGATCGCGTCGGCGGCGTTCGCGTCGGTCGACATTTCGCTCGAGGAGGCGGCGCGCAACATGGGCGCGTCGCCGTGGCGCTGCTGGACCTCCGTCACGCTGCCGCTCGCGCTGCCGGGGCTGATCGCCAGCGCGATCTTCGTGTTCCTCGAATCGCTCGACGAGTTCACCGGCACCTACTTCGTCGGCGTGCCCGACGTCACGACGATGCCGCTGCTCATGTTCAACGCGAGCATGGGCGGCAACTACCAGATCGCGTCGATCACCGCGCTCCTGCTCCTCGCGCCGTCGATCCTGTTCATGCTGCTGGTCGAGCGCTTCCTCAAGGCGGACGTGCTGGCGGCGATCGGGAGGTAGGCGTGTTGCTTGACGGTCCTGCCCGCGCAAACTGCCGTTGACGGTGACGCACCGATCGCTGACGGCACTTTCCATCCAACGTCATGTCGCGGCTATGCGTCGCGCTTCAATGAGGCCGCGGCAATCGCCGCGGAAGATCGGTGTCAGACACCACAGGATCGGTGTCAGACACCGCGTCGCTGCGGCAAGAACCGGGGTCGGACACCACGACGCTGCGCGTCTCCGGTGTCAGACCCCCTCCACCCCGGGCGCTGCGCGTCAACGGTGTCAGACACCGCGTCGCTGCGGCAAGAACCGGGGTCGGACACCACGACGCTGCGCGTCTCCGGTGTCAGACCCCCTCCACCCCGGGCGCTGCGCGTCAACGGTGTCAGACACCGCGTCGCTGCGGCAAGAACCGGGGTCGGACACCACGACGCTGCGCGTCTCCGGTGTCAGACCCCCTCTGCCCCGGGCGCTGCGCGCCAACGGTGTCTGACACCGTCTACCCCGCCTGCCCCAGAGGGATCGTGGCGACCGCCTTCCACTCCTCGATCGGCACGTCCTTGCCGGACAGGGCGACGACGAGGCGGTCGAAGGTCATCGTCCTGCCGTCGATCGCCCCTGCGAGCGGCCGCGAACGCGCGATCTTCTCGCGCACCGGCAGGCTCCCGTAGGCGAGCGACAGATGCGGGAACGGCGACAGGCCTTCGCGCGTCCCGGTCAGCTTCGCGCTCCGCTCGGTGAGCGCGCGAAACCGGTCGGCGCGATCGAACGCGACGAAGAAGGCCCGGAACGGATGCTCGGTCCACTGGATGCCCCAGGCGCGCCACGCGAGCGGGCTCTCCTCTTCGACCAGGCGCCGCGCGAGCATTTCCGCGTCCTCCGCCGAGAGGTCGAGGTCGCCCTGCACGGTCGCGTGGGGCGAGAACGCGGGCATCCCGAAGAGCGGCGCGAGCGCCCGCACCAGCTTGTCGAGTTCGCGCTCGAGTGAAGCCTCGGGAACCAGCCAGAACGAGTACGACTCGCCGTTCAGACGCAATCCCTCCCCCGCAGACCCGCCCCGCGGTGAGCGCTCGCAGGCACCGGGCGCGTTTCGCCGTTCACGGCAGCATCAGGTCGGCGAGCGTCGATTCGAGGAATCCGCGCACGCCCGGCGCGCCCGCGAGGATCGGATTGCCGCGCACCAGTCCCTCGCCTTCGAAGAACGCGTTGGTGAAGCCGCCCGCCTCGCGCACGATCGCGATGCCGGCCGCGACGCCCGAGGCGTTGATGTGCGGCTCGAAGTAGCCTTCGAAGCGGCCGTCGGCGACGTGGGCCAGGCCGAGCGCCCCGCTGCCCAGCCGGCTGTACTCGCAGTGGCGCGCGAGCAGCCGGTCGATCGCCGCGAGGTGCAACTGCCGCTCGCGACGGTAGGAGAAGCCCAACCCGACGCGCGAGGCTTCCGGCGCGGTCGCCGTCGAGACGCGGATCGGCGCTCCGTTCAACGTGGCTCCCCGGCCGCGCGCGGCGGCGTGCGTCTCGCCGAGCGCCGGTGCGTGGATCACGCCGAGCACCGGTTCGCCGTCGAGGACGAGGCCGATCGACACGCACCAGACCGGAATCCGCCGCGCGAAATTCGCGGTGCCGTCGATCGGATCGACGATCCATAGCGGCGCGCGACCGTCCCAGCCCGGCGTGATCCCCTCCTCCTCGCCCAGCATCGCGTCGCGCGGATACGCGGTCGCGACCTCGCTCCGCAGCGCGGCCTCGACCGCCTTGTCCGCCGCGGTCACGAGATCCTGCACGCCCTTGGACTCGACCGCCATCCGCGCCGGATCGCGCGCGTAGGAGAGCGCGAGGTCGCCCGCGCGGCGGGCCGCCGTCACGGCGAAATGCAGTCGGGCGTCGAGTTCGGCTGGAGTCATCGGATCGGCGGAGCCTCGGTACCGCGTGCGCGGGAATGCCCGGGATGATACAGTCCGGCGCCATGCGCCTGCCCCCCGTTCGGATCCTCGTCCCGGCGGCGATCGCGCTCGCCGCGCTTGCCGGTTGCGCGACCGAGCGGATGAGCCCGGGGCTCGACGCCACGGTCCTCGCGGCGGTGATCGACTACCAGTGCGAAGGCGGCATCGAGATGCGCGTCGAACGCGCGCCCGACGCCCGCAGCGCGCGCGTCACGATCGGCTCCCGCCAGTGGGTGCTGACCCGCGTCGACAGCGCGGCGCAGGAGAAGTACGGCGAAGGCTTCAACTCGCTCTACCTCGACGGCAACGTCGCGATCTTCGAGAGCGACGGACGCGTCGTCGGCGGCAAGTGCCAGTCGAAGGTGCCGATGCCGAGCGCGCCGACGATGCGCAAATACGACTTCTTCTAGCCGGCCCGCCTTCGGCACGCGACTGCGGGATGACGCAGCCGACCGACGCTCCAGCCGAAGCACCGGCGGGCTGCGCGAGCCGGCCGCGCCCGATGCCGCGTTCCCGCCTTGGCGCGCCCGCCGTGCCGCGAACCCGGGTCGGAGTCCCGGTCAGGTGAACCTGCTCCTGGTCGGCGCACTCTCGTGGAATCCGGAGCGCATCCGGAGCCTCCACGAGCGCGGTCACCGGCTTTGGGGTCTGTGGTCGCGCAGCATGGCGTGGGACCAGGGGCCCTATCCCTCGCTCGACGGTTGCGTGACCCCGGTCGCGCCGGGCGATGCCGCGCGCACCATCCGGGAACGGCGGATCGACGCGGTCTACAGCCTGTTCCAGGTCTACCACCCGAAGCTCTGGGGTCCCGCCGCCCCGGGAGTCGCGCACGACATCTGGACCCTCCTGCGCGCTCTCCAGGACGAGCGGCGGCGGGGCGCTTTCGACGCGCCGATCGTTCGCCACTGGGGATTCGACGTCCAGCAGCTCGCGCCCGACGTCGTCCGCTCGCTCGACGGACACGTCTTCTGCAATCGCGAGAAGGCGCGCTACTGGACTGCGGGGCGACGCGAGGGCGGATGCGGCCTCGACGCGTTCGCCGCGTGCGAGACCGTCGCGTACCTCGACGGCGACCGCCCCAAGCTCGAGTTCATGAACGACGATTTCGCGGAGCGGCTGTCGGACCGCACCGGGGAGATCCACACGGTCTGCGTCGGGCGGCCGTTCGGCATCGACTACCTCGCGTGCGCGCGCCGCGGCATCCACGTGCACGTCTACGGAAACAACCACGACGACGTCTGGCGCACCGTCGCCCGCGACGTGTCGCTCGCCGGCGCCACGCGCGAGGCCGGGCTCTGCTCGCGCTACGTTCACGTCCACGCGTCGCTGCAGCCGGCCGCGAGGAGCTGGGACGAGGTCCGCCGCGCGAAGTCCGCGTGGGTGCGCGAGTTCTCGCGCTACGACGCGGGCTGGTCGTACGTCGGCCGCCCGCTGCCCTGGGAGCCGCTCGACGACCGGGCCGCGATCCCGAGCAAGGTGTCGACCTACCTGCTGGCCGGCTTGCCGGTGATCAGCGATGTGCGGCCCGGCTGGTACCGCTACGACGAGATCGCGCGCCTCGGGGTCAACGTCGATCTCGACGGCTACGACGCCCTGCGCGAGGGGCTCGAACGCGAAGTGCGGACGCGAGAACGACGCGCGAACGCGCTGCGCGGGCGCGCAGGCTACTCGTTCGACGCGTCGATCGATGCGCTGGTCGCGACCCTCGGCGAGGCGCGCGAACGCTACTTCGACCGCCCGCACCGCGAGCGGGCGCGCGGCCCGCAGGGCGCGCCCCGCGTCATCCACCTGAGTGCGAGCCCGGATCCGCGAGCGAGGCTCGCGAGCCTCGCTCGGCGCCTTGCGCGGCCGCCGGAAGCAGGCGGCATGTCGCTGCCGGCGGACATCGCCTGGGTCGCGAGAAGCGCATGGCGCGGGATCGCACTCCCGCGCAGGGCGGCGACGCTCGCCGCCGTGCTGGGCCGCGAGGCGGCCGATGGCGACGGAAGCGCCGGAGACACAGCGCGCGGGGGCGGAGCATGAGGGTCGTCGCGCTCGAGCGCTTCGCCGAGCCGTCGCGCCGACTCGATCCTGCGACACCCGGTTTCGACGATGCGGTGTCCGAGTCCGTCGACTTGTCGGCTCCGGGCCGCTCGCCTGGAGCGGTCCTGCGGGCACTCCCCGCCGCCTTGCGCGCCTGGATCTCGGCGCCCGCGACGATGCGGGAGCGCGCGGCGCTCGCGAGCGCGGCGTGGCGCACGCGCGGCGCGCGCGTGGGCGCGGCGCTGTCCGCGCCCGCGCTGCTGCGCCGGGTTCGCGAGCGCGAGATCGACGCGATCGCCTGCTACTCGTCCAGGGACTTCGCGCTCGCGACCTTCCTCGCCGGCGCGGCGAGGACCCCCTGCCGGGAGGTCCTGGCGCGCGGCACCCAGTACTTCGGCGAGTTCGCGTTCGAACTGCTCGCGGTGATTCCCTACGCCTACTGGCTGCATCGGCAGGGTCGCCTCGAGTTCACGGTGTCGACACCGGATACGCGCTGCCTGTACTGGTTCTCGCCGCGCCACGTGGAGCGCACGATCGCGCGGCGCTACGTGCCGATCACCGAATACCCGATCGGCGTGCCGGGCCGGATCCGGTACGACCGCAACGCGTTCCCCGAGATCCTCGACACGAGCCGGTGGACGCCGCCGCCATACCGGGAGGTCTTTCGCGACGACCGTTTCGGCTTCGACCGGCCGCTCTGCGTCGTCTGCAACAAGGCGACCGACGAGCACTTCCGCTGGCATCGGTCGATGACCAACCATCTGCCGTCCGACCTTCTCATCGAACTCGTGGGCCGGCTCCGCAGCCGTTACGAGGTCGTGTACAACCGCCCGGGCGCGGCGGACATCGTCAACGACCACCAGACGATTCGCGAGACCGGCGACATCGAGGCGCTGAAGGCGGCGTACCCCGACCTCGTCACGATCCAGGAGCTGCACGCCCGGTTTCCGGAGCTCGGGTACAACGAGCTGCAGCTTCGCCTCTACGCCGGATGCCGCCGCTTCGTCTCGGTGCTGGGCGGGTCCTCGTACCTCGCGAGCTGGTTCGGCGGCGTCAACGTCGTCTACGCGAAGCGCGGCTGGGAGGTCGCGTGCGGCGCGTACGAGCGCTGGTTCGACCGCTTCTCGGGCGCACGCGTGATCGCGGCGTCGACGCCCGAGGAGCTCCTCGACGCCGTCGGGCGCGAGATGCTCTGACGCCGGCGCGCCGCTCAGTTGCCCCAGTCGCCGCGGATCGCCCTCAGGATCTCGACGCGGCGCGCGTGGGAGCCGCGCAGGTAGTCACCGAGCGAGCCCGCGAGCCGGAGCGCCATCGCGTAGGTGCTGTCCATCGTGGTGTACTTGTAGAGGCCGAGCCGTCCGAGCGGGATCACGTTGGGGACGCGCGCCGCGTCGTCGAGGTAGCGCAGGAAGCGCTCGTCCTCCCACCAGACCGGGTACATGCTCACCCGGTCGTCGACGATCTCTCGCAGCACGACCGTCGGGCCCGGACGATCGGCCATGCGGGGTCCGTGGTGGATGACGCCGAAATCGGTCGTGCGGCAGACCGGCGTCTCCGCCCAGGGCGTGTAGAGCCACGCGAACGGGACGCCGTCGGGCGCGGTGCCGAGCGGTGCCTCGCGGGCGGGGTCGGCGAGATCGACCTCGACCCGATACCCCCGCCACTCGAGCGGGCCATGTCGGAAGCCCAGCATCGCATCGATCGGTGCGGTGGAGACCACGAGATCCGCCCGCAGCGCGCCGGCGTCGGTTTCGACCGTCGCGCCGCCCGCGTCGGCCTCGATGCGCGTCACGGTCACGCCGCAGCGCAGCTCGAAGCCGTCGAGCATCCGCTCGAACAGCGGGTTGAACCCGCCCGGCGGGTAGTAGTGCGCGGCCTCGCTCGGAAGGCGATACGAGCCGGTCGAGGCGATGCGCTCGAGACGGCGGAGCTTCCCCCACACAGCCGGCATGGCCTGGAGCGGGCGCCCCCAGAACTTGCGGTTGAAGCCTTCGAACGCGAGTCCGGTCAGCGTGGGCCCGACCGACGTCTCCAGGTAGTCGCGCAAGTCGCGCTCGCCTGGCGGCGCGCCTTGCTCCCGGATTGCCGCGAGCTCGCGCTCGATCGTCGCGCCGCAAGGCAGGCGTCTCACGCTCTCGAGATCGACCGGGAACGGGATCACCGGGAAGTCCGGGCGCAACCGCGTGCCCTGGTAGACGACGCGCTCCTCGAGCGCGAGGAAGCGGCGCAGGAACGGCAGGATGTCCGGCGTCCCGCGGAACACGCTGACGACGCGCGGACCGTACTCGTAGGGCACGCCCTCGCGGGTGTGCAGCGTGCGCAGCATGCCGCCGGGTGCCGCGCCGCGCTCGACGAGCAGGACCTCCGCCCCGAGCGATTCACGCAGCAGCAGGGCCGCGCATGCGCCGGCGAATCCGGCGCCGATGACCAGGACTCTCATCGAAGCGACGTTACTCGACGGGCGAACCGGCGGCAAACCCGCAGCCGGCGGAACGAGCGCGAAGGCCCGGATGGACGCGCGCCCGGCCGCGCGGCGAAGCGGGTCCGGTCTCCCGCGTGCGCCGCCACGGCGCGATAATGGGCCGTGCCCACCGCCTACTCGTTCGACGCCTTCCTCGCCGCGACCGGCACCAACCGGTACGACGACGACCCCTGCCTCGCGGACCTCCTCCGGCGTTTCGCGGGCTCGTCGACGGCGCGCGACGCCGACCTGTCGCGCTTCGGCGCCCGTGTCGCGGGCCCGCTCGCGACGCTGGCCGAGGAATCTGCCCGTCCGTCGAACGCTCCTGCACTGCGCCAGTACGACGCCTGGCACCGCCGCATCGACGAGATCGTGCTGCCCGCCTCGACGCGCTCGGCGCTCGCCGAGGTCGCCGGCGCGGAACGGCTCGGGGCGCTGCACGGCGACCCGTTCGCGTTCTACGCGAAGACCTACCTCGCGCACCAGAACGGCGAGGCGGGCGTCGCCTGCTCGCTCGCCTGCACCGACGGGCTCTCGCGCGCACTCGACGCCCTGGGGGATCGCGGCGAACATCGTGCCGCCCTCGCGCGGCTGCGCTCGTCGAGCGCGGACCGGGTGTGGCACGCCGCGCAGTTCGTGACCGAGATCCAGGGCGGCTCCGACGTCGGAGCCAACGCCGTCGAAGCGCGGCCGGCGGGCGGCGGCGCGTGGACGCTGCACGGTCCCAAGTGGTTCTGCTCGAACGTCAACGCCGACTACTTCCTCGTGAGCGCTCGTCCCTCCGGCGCGCCGGCGGGCCCCCGCGGCATCGCGATCTTCCTCGTGCCCGCGTACATCGATGACGGCGACCGCGCGCGCAACGGCTGCACGATCGACCGGTTGAAGGACAAGCTCGGCACGAGAGAACTCGCGACGGCCGAACTCACGTTCGACGGCGCGGTCGGATGGCCGATCGGGCCGCTCGACCGCGGGCTTTCGAACCTCGTCGACCTGGTGCTCGTCACCTCGCGCATGGCCTGCGTGATCTACGCCGCGGCGAGCCTGCGCCAGGCGGAGCGGATCGTGCGCGCCTACACCTCGTTCCGCACCGCGTTCGGCCGGCCGATCGGCGACTACCCTCCGGTGCGCGCCACCGTCGATGCGATCGCGACCGCTCGCGAACGCGCGCTCGCCGTCGCATTCGAACTCGTGCGTCTGTGGCCCGCCGCCGACGGCACGCAGGACGCGGTGGATTTCCGCATCCTGCTTTCGCTCGCGAAACCCGTGCTTACGCAGCGCGCAAGCGCGCTCCTGCACGACGCGCTGATGCTGCTCGGCGCCAACGGCATGGAGGAGCGTTTCTCGCCGCTGCCGCGGCTCTACCGCGACGCCGCGGTGATGGAGACCTGGGAGGGCCCGCACAACGTGCTGTTCGCGCAGGCGCTCCGCGACTTCGCGCGCCTGGATCTCGACGCCACGGCGTTCGTGGCCCGCACCGCAGGCGGCCCGGGCCGCGCGCTTGCGGTGGACCTCGCCAACGCGGCGCGCGCCGGCGGCGCCGGACCGGAAGCGCTCTTGCGGGTACCGGGGATCGCATCCCGGCTGGTCGACGCGCTGGGCGATCGCGTGCTCGCGGGTTGACGCGGAAACGGTCCGCGCCGGCGAGCCGGCGCGCCGCCCCGGGTTCGAACCCGCGCGCGCGGACGCGCCAGGAAGGGAAGCAGGCGGATGGTCGTGGATTCGCTCGGACCCGCGCAGGGGCGCACGCTCCATTGCGGACATCCCGCTTGGCGCCGCTTCGTCAACTGATCCCGCGCGCGCGGCTGCGCCCGGATGATCGCGACGGGTCGCCACGACGGCCACGTGTAATTCTTTCAATCGCCTCGCGGCGGCGCGCGCACGCTTCACGCGGCCCTGCAGCGCACGTATCCTTCCGGGGTGTCCGGGCAGGCGTTCCGGCCCCGAAGAGGAGAGGTCCGATGGAGCGTTCCGTACGTTGCGCGGCGACTGCCGCCGCGTCGTTGGTTGCAATCGCGTTCGTCAGCACACCCGCCTTCGCGCAGGGCAAGGGCGGTGCTGCAACGGCCACCACCCACGTGCGCATCGTGGCCGACAAGTTCGTCGTGGTCGACCAGCACCCGATCACGGTGCTGAAGGGCGACAAGACGGGCAGGATCGTGTGGGAACTGCCGCCGAAGCCCTCGCCCTGGCGGTTCGAGGGCGACAGCATCGCGATCGATGGCGGCCAGTTCTTCGGCTGCCACGTCGAGGCCAGCGGCCAGCGCTACGTCTGCACCGACCGCTCGCCGCGCACCACGGCGCTCTACCCGTACCGCGTGACGGTCTACCAGGGCGACCGCGCCAACGCGCGCTCGCTCCACGTCGACTCCGCCGTACAGAACGAGTAGCGGGCCGGCACGAAGCGGGGCCCGGGCAAGCGCCACCGCGTCCCGGTCGCGAGAGCGCAGCGCTCCGGGTCAGCGGCGGCGCGAGGAGCCCGGTCCCGTCACCGCGCGGCGGCGCAACGCCATCGCAGCGAGTGCCGCGAGCAGCATCGCCAGCGCGGCCGTCGCCCATTCGGCCAGCGTCGGGACCGGTGCCGGTCGTGCCCTCGCAACCGCGGTCGTGGAGATCGCCACGTCGTCGATGCGCTGCTCGGCGCTCAAGGATCCGGTGCGGGCGCCGAACGTGAACCGGGAACCGGACTGAGGGCCGCCGGACAGTGCGACGTTGGTCAGAACGATGCCGCCCGAGTTGAAGTCGACGTCGAGACCGTTCGAATCGTAGTGGATCGTCACCGGCTGGAACGCGCCGCTGCTGAAGAGGGTTCCCTGCGCGGCGGCCACCTGGACGCCGTTCCACAGCACGCGGATGACGGGAGGGGTCGGAGTCTCCCCATTGTTGAAAATGTCGAACACGACCGCGACTCCGCTCCAGGTCCCGCTCTCGCCGAACGCGTCGGTGCCCGGCGGCGGCGCCCCGAAGCTGAAGCTGACCCCGTCCGCAGGCGGAGTGCTGCCAGGACCAATGGCCAGCGTGAACGAGGCGTCGAAGCTCGTGACCACCGAGCCGGGGTCGAGGTCGTTGATGACCAGCGAACCGAGATTGTCGATCACGTTCGGCGTGAGCCGTACGCTTCCCGAGTCCAGCACGGCGCTCTCGCGCAGGCTGGCGGCGCCGACGCCGGACGAGAAATCGTTGTTGTATGAGCCCGCAAGTGCAGGCGCGCTCGCGCCGAAGGTCAAGGCGGCGGCGAGCGCCAATGTCGACGGTTTCATGATCGACCCTCCCTTGAACAGGGTCAATACCACGCCCGGTTGATTCGGGTCAAACCCGACCGCGCGGCTGAACCGCGGGGCAGGCGGCGATGTTGCGCGCCGCCAACGGGGCACGCCGTTCGACCCACCTGGGCCCGCCATCGAGGTGCCGCAGGCTGTCCGGCGGCACCTCCGAGCGCGGTCGGTCAGTCCTTGACCAGCCTCCACTGCCCGTCGCGCACGGTGATCAGTTCGCGGCCGCGCTGGTCGAAGCCGGAGTGGTCGGCGGGCGTCATGTTGTACACGCCCTGCGTGCCCACCAGTTCCTTCGTCTTCTCGAGCGCGTCGCGCAGCGCGGCCCGGAACTCGGGCGTGCCGGGCTTGCCGTGCTTCAGCGCCTCGGGAACCGCGCGCGCGAGGAGCAGGCCGGCGTCGTAGACGTTGGCGCCGAAGGTGGCGGGCTTCTCGCCATAGAGCTTCTCGTACTCGCGCACGTAGGCCTCGGCGACCGCCTTCGACGGCACGCTGTCGGGAATCTCCGGCAGCACCAGCATGAGGCTCGCCGCGAGCACCGTGCCCTCGACCTTGGGTCCGCCGAGCTTGAGGAACGCCGGCGCGGCCGCGCCGTGGGTCTGGTAGACCTGCCCCTTGTAGCCCGCGTCGTGGAGCGCGATCTGCGGCAGCACGGTGGGACCGCCGGCCGCGGCGACGAGCACCGCGTCCGGCTTCGCAGCCATGATCTTGGCCACCTGTCCGGCAACCGAGGCGTCGGTGCGCAGGTAACGCTCGTTCGCGACGATCTTCAGTCCCGCCTTCTCGGCCTGGGCGCTGAACACCTGGTGCCAGTTCTCGCCGTAGGGATCGTTGAAGCCGATGAAGCCGACCGTCTTCACGCCGTGTTTCTTCATGTGCGACACCAGCGCGTCGGAGATCAGCGCGTCGTTCTGCGTGGTCTTGAACACCCAGCGCTTCTTGTCGTCCATCGGCAGAACGACCGCGGTGGTGCCGACCGGCGCGAGCATCGGCGTGCCGCTCTCGGCCATGAATCCGATCAGGCCGACCGCGTTGGGCGAGCCGGAAGGCCCGATCAGCGCGTCGATCCTGTCCTCCGCGAGGAGCTTCTTCGCGTTCACGACGCTGCGGGTCGGGTCGCTCGCATCGTCGAGCACGATGTACTCGACGCTCACGTCGCCGATCTTCTTCGGCAGGAGCGCGGCGGTGTTCTTCTGCGGGATGCCGACGACCGCGGTGGGGCCGGTTGCCGACGCGATCACGCCGACCTTCATCTGCGCGAGCGCGGGGGTCGAGCCCAGCGCGAGCGCGAGGGCCACGTGGATCCAGGACGTTGCGTTCATTGCGTTGCTCCTCCGTGTGTGCCTTCGCGACAGCCCTCCGGCTGCCCGCGAGGTGTGCCCGCCACGCCGTCACGCACCAGCGCGGCAATCTCGGTTTCGTCGAACCCCGCTTCTGCCAGCACGGCTTGCGTGTGCTCGGCGTACTTCGGCGGGAAGGGGAACTCGCGACGCATGCCCGGCAGGCTCACCGCCGCCGGCTGCATCCGGATCGCGCGCCCGTCCGGGGTGCGCGTCGTCGTGAAGGCGTCCGCGAGCGCCGGCAGGGCACGCACTTCGCGGATGTCGTTGATCCTGGCCCAGGGGATCGTCGCCGCAGAGAGCGTGGCCGCGACCTCGTCGGTCGCGTGCCCGCGCGTGACGTCCGCCATGGCCTGCCGCAGCGCCGCGCGGTCGCGCGTGCGTCCGGCGTTGGTGACACGTTCCGGCGTCGCAACCGGTGCGAACATCGGCGTGGCGGTGAGTCGCTTCCACTGCACGTCCGAGCCGATCGCGAGGTAGACGAAGCCGTCGCGCGTCGGGTAGACGTTGGTCGGGATGAACTTGCGGTGCTCGTTGCCGGTGCGGGTGATCTCCGCAGGTTCGCAGTCGAAGTCGACCAGCGGCAGCGTGGTGATGAGCCACGATGCCGCCGCCTGCAGCATCGACACGTCGATGCGCCTGCCCTCCCCGGTCTCCGCGCGCTCGGCGAGCGCGAGCATCACGTTGGCGTAGACCTCGTCGCCGGCCTTGAGGTCGACCAGCGGCACGCCGGCGGCCATCGGCGGGCCCGCGGGATCGCCGGTGACTTCCATGATCCCGGCCATCGCCTGCAGCACCGGGTCGTAGCCAGGCACGTCCGGATAGCGCGGCCCGAGCGCCGAAATGCCGGCCCAGATCAGGTCCGGTTTCGCCGTGCAAAGCGTGGCGTAGTCGATGCCCAGCGCCTCGTAGCGCGAGGGCAGCACGTTGCAGCAGAACACGTCGACGCCGAGTTCCGCCACGACCCGCGCGAGCGCCGCGCGACCGCGCGGGTCCTTGAGGTTGAGCGCGATCGCCTCCTTGCCGACGTTGGGCGCGACGAAGTAGGTGCGCCGGTCGGCGTCGACCGCCTCGCGTCCTATGTAGCGGTTCGGGTCGCCGGGCAGCCCGTCGCCCGAGGGCGTCGACTCGACCCGGATCACGCGCCATCCGAGCTGGACGAAGCGCATCGTCGCGTAGGGGAGCGACAGCGCCTGCTCGAGCGACAGGACGGTCCGCGGACGCATCAGGCGGCGGTCCCCGCGACGCCGGCGGCGTGGAGCGCCCGGTAGACCTTCTCGGGCGTGAACGGCAGCGTCCGGATGCGCACGCCGGTCGCGTTGAAGATCGCGTTGGCCGTCGCCGCGGCCATGCAGATCGCCGGCGCCTCGCCCACGCCCTTCGCGCCCTGCGGGCCTTCGCCGTCCATCGTCTCGACGAAGTGGAAATCCATCTCGGGGATCTCCGGCGCGGTCACGAGCTTGTAGTCGCGGAATCCCGGATTGCGCACCACGCCGTTCTCGACGATCAACTCCTCGGTGAGCGCGTAGCCCTGACCCATCACGATGCCGCCCTCGATCTGGCCCTCGATACCGAGCCGGTTCAGCACGCGGCCGACGTCGTGCGCGCCGGTCACCTTGAGGAGGCGCACCACGCCGGTGCCGGTGTCGACCTCGACCTCGACCACCTGCGTCGCCCAGGCGTACGCGGCGGAGACGTCCCCCTTGAAGGTCTTGTCCTGGTGCTTCGAAGGCGGCTCGTAGTAGTGCGTCGTCATCACCAGATCCGCCTTGTCGGAGAAGTGCAGCGAGCGCAGGAGCTTCGCGAGGCTCATCAGCGCCTCGCCGGTCGCGGCGATCACGATGTGGCCCGACCGCAGCTCGAGTTCCGCCTCCGGAGTCCCGCTCACCTTCGCCGCCGCGGCGAGGATCTTCGACTTCGCCTTGCGCGCGGCGCCGATCGCCGAGTTGCCGCCGATGAACGTCGTGCGGCTCGCGTGCACACCGACGTCCCAGGGCGTGATGTCGGTGTCGTTGTTGACCACGGTGACCGCTTCGAGCGGGACGCCGAGCTCCTCGCAGACGAGTTGCGCCAGCACCGTCTCCGAGCCCTGGCCGATCTCGGAGGCGCCGGTCATCAGCGTGACGTGCGCGAAGTCGTCGATCTTGAGGATCGTCCCGCAACCGTCCGACGGGTAGATCTTCGCGCCGCCGCCGACGTGCAGCATCGACGCCATGCCGACGCCCCGCTTGATCCGTCCGGGCATGCGCTGCGCGGCGGCCGCCTCGTCGTGCTTCCCGCGCCAACCCGAGGCGTCCGCCGCGGTGGTCAGGCACTCCTTCAACCCGCAGGTCCTGAAGTGCATCCCCTGAGGTGTCACCTCGCCGGGGTCCTGCGCGTTCCTCATCCGGATCTCGAGCGGGTCGATGCCGAGCTTCTCCGCCAGTTCGTCGATCTGCTGCTCGACCGCGAAGGTCGCCTGCAGGTTGCCGTAGCCGCGGAACGACCCGGCGTAGGGGTTGTTGGTGTAGACCGCGGTCGTGTGGTACTTGCAGTGCGGCACGCGGTAGAGCGAGCTGATCGTCTGCATCATCACGAACGGCGTCGTGGCGCCCCACGACGTGTAGGCGCCATTGTCGTGGAGCGTCTCGCAGGTGCGGAAGGTGAAGGTCCCGTCGCGCTTCGCGCCGCTCCTGAGCCTGAGGATCACCGGCTGGCGCGTGGGCGAGGCGACGAACTCCTCCTCGCGCGTGAACACGAGCTTCACCGGGCGTCCGGTCGCCTTGGCGAGGAACACGCAGATCGGCTCGAACGGGTAGATGTCGAGCTTCGAGCCGAAACCCCCGCCGATCGGCGGCTGGATGATGCGGATGCGTCCGGGATCGATGCCCAGAATCTCGGCGAACTCGCGCTTGTGCAGGAACGGCACCTGGGTGTTCGAGTGGAGCGTGAGGTTGCCCGAGCGGTCGAACTCGGCGATCACTCCCGACACGCCCATGCAGCAGTGGGTGACGTAGTGCAGCCTGAACTCGCCTTCGACCACCACGTCGGACTCGGCTTCGCCTCGCGCCACGTCGCCCTGCGCGTAGTCGAAGGTCATCGCGACGTTGTGCCGGTGCGCCTCGGCGTCACCCGGCTCGCCGGGCTTGAGCGAATCGTGGGGCGCCGGCGCCGGAAGCTTCTCGCCGTGGATCACCGGCGCTCCCGGGGCGAGCGCCGCCGCCGGGTCGGTGAGCGCCGGCAGATCCTCGTACTCGACCTCGATCAGCGCGAGCGCGGCCAGCGCGATCGCCTCGGTGTCCGCGGCCACCGCGGCGATCTCGTCGCGCGGACTCCTGACCTTGTCGCCCTTGAGCGGCAACTGGTCCTTGCCGACGCCGAGCGGACGCTGCCACGGCACGTCGGCGGCGGTGATCACCGCGTGGACGCCCGGCAGCGCACGGGCGCGCGAGACGTCGATCCGCACGATCCGCGCGTGGACCCGGGACGAGCGCAGGATCTTCGCGTGGAGCTGCCCCGGCAGGTCGAGGTCGTGCACGTAGCGCGTCAGTCCCCCGGCCTTCTCGGGCGCGTCGAGCTTGGCGATGCGCTTGCCGATCAGCGTGTCCTTCCCGATCACCTTCATCCCGAGGCTCCGTCAGCGTCCGCCGCGGCAGGCGGCTTCGATCGCGTCGACGATCTTCACGTAGCCGGTGCAGCGGCACAGGTTGCCCTCGATCGCGCGCTTGATCTCCTCGCGCGTCGGATCGGGGTGGGTGGCGAGCCAGTTGCGCGCCTGCATCACCATCCCCGGCGTGCAGAATCCGCACTGCACCGCGCCGTGCTCGACGAACGCACGTTCGATCCGCGCCGCGAGCGGGTCGCGGGCGGCGCCCTCGATCGTGGTCACCGTCCGCCCCTCGCAGTCGACCGCGAACTGGAGGCACGCGCACACCGACGCGCCGTCGACCTCGATCGTGCAAGCGCCGCACTCGCCCTCGCCGCAGGCGTACTTGGTGCCGGTGAGCCCGATCACGTCGCGCAGCATCGAGAGCGCGCTCGCCTCCAGCGGCACGCTCGCGCGCGTCACCACCCCGTTCAGCACGAACTCGATCTCACGCCTGTGCGACATCGCCCAGCACCCTCCGGGTCAGATTGGACACCAGTTCCTTCCGGTACCACGCGCTCGCGCGCACGTCGTCGATCGGCCGCACTTCGTCGCGGGCGACCGCCGCGACGCGCGCGATGCCTGCGTCGTCGAGGACCGTCCCTTCCAGGGCCGCCTCGGTCGCCTTCGCCCGCATCGGCGTCGGAGCGACCGCTCCGAAAGCCACCCGCGCGCCGGCGAGCGAGCGGCCGGAACGCACGCCGCCGATCCCGATCGCCACCGCCGAGATGTCGAGCGCGGGGCGGGTGCCGAACTTGACGAAGCGCGCGACGAAGCCGGGCTTCGGCAGCGGCACCCGGATCGCGCACAGGAGTTCGTCGCGGGCGCGCACGGTACGGCCCGGGCCGGTGAAGAACGCGGAGAGAGGAACCCGGCGCAGCTTCACCTCCCCGTCGGGCTTCGAGGCGAGTTCCACCTCGGCGTCGAGCACCAGCAGCGGCACCAGCGTGTCGCCGGCGGGCGACGCGTTGCAGACGTTGCCTCCGATCGTCGCCGCGTTGCGGATCTGGTCGCTCGCGAAATGATCGCAGGCCTCGGCGAGCACCGCGGCGGTCTCGCGCACCAGCGGACTGTGCAGGATCTCGCTCATCGTCGAGAGCGCGCCCAGACGCAGCGTCCCGTCGTCGATGCGGATGCCGCCCAGTTCCGGGACGCGCCGCACGTTGACCAGCGCCGGCCCGAGTTTCACGCGGCCGGCGTGGCTCTGCGGCATCAGGTCGGTGCCGCCGGCGAGGATCGTCGCCCCGCCGCCGCGCAGGCGCTCGAGCGCCTCCGGGAGCGACGTGGGCGCGTGGTAGTGGTCGATGGCCATGCCCTACTCCCCGAAGCGCACCGGCTCGCGGTAGCGCCCCACGACCGAGACCAGCGCCCCGGTGATCTCGCCGACGCTCGCGTAGGCCTTCACCGCCTCGACGATCGAGGGCATCGTGTTGCTGCCTTCGGCCGCGGCGCGGCGGACCGCTTCGAGCGCGCGCTCCACCGCGGCGCCATCGCGGGTGCACCGCACCTCCGCGAGCCTCGCCACCTGCGCGCGCGCGTCCGCCTCGTCGTAGGGATGGAACTCGACGTCCGGTTCCTCGTCCTCGGTGCGGTAGCAGTTGACGCCGACCTTGCGGTACGCGCCCGACTCGAGGTCGCGCTGGCGCCGGTAGGCCTGTGCGGAGACCTGCGACTGGATCTCGCCCGACGCGATCAGCCCGACGATGCCGCCGCGTGCGTCGACGCCGGCGATGATCCGCTCCATCTCGGAGCGCATCCGGTTGGTGAGCGTCTCGACGTAGTAGGAGCCGCCGAGCGGGTCGACCGTGTCGGCCAGCCCGATCTCCTCGATCAGGAGCTGCATCGTGCGGAGCGAAATCCTCTGTGCGTACTCGCTCGGGATCGTGTAGGCCTCGTCGTAGCAGCACAGCGCCATCGTCTGCGCGCCGGAGAGCGCGCTCACCAGCGCGTAGTAGGCGCCGCGCACGATGTTGAGCTCCGGCTGCTCGAACGTGAGGCCCGACCCGCCCCCGCCGGCGATCATCCGCAGCCACATCGAGCCGGGCTTCGTCGCGCCGTAGCGCTCGGCGACGAGTTTCGCCCACAGCCCGCGTCCGGCGCGGAACTTCGCGACCTGCTCGAACAGGTTGCCGAAGATGTTGAAGTTGAACGACAGCCGCCCGGCGAACTCGTCGACCGGCACGCCGCGCTTCAGCACCTCGTCGGCGTAGGCGCAGGCGATGCAGAACGCGTAGGCCATCTCCTGCGCCGGGTTCGCGCCGGATTCGCGGATGTGGTAGCCGCACACCGACACCGGGCTGTACTTGGGCGCGTGCTTCGCGCAGTACTCGATGGTGTCGCCGACGAATCGCAGCGACGGTTCGACCGGGTAGATCCAGGTGCCGCGGCCGACGAACTCCTTCAGGATGTCGTTCTGCGCGGTGCCGCGCAGCTTCGCCACGTCGAAGCCTCGGCGCTCGGCCATCGCGAGGTACATCGCGATCAGGATCGAGGCCGACCCGTTGATCGTGAGCGACACGGTGATGCGGTCGAGGTCGATGCCCTCGAAGGCGACCTCGACGTCGCGCAAGGTGTCGATCGCCATGCCGACGCGGCCCACCTCGCCTTCGGCGAGCGGGTCGTCGGAGTCGAGCCCGCACTGGGTCGGCAGGTCGAAGGCGACGTTGAGCCCGGTCTGGCCGTTCGCGATCAGGTACTTGAAGCGAGCATTGGTGTCGGCGGCGTTGCCGAACCCGGTGTACTGGCGCATCGTCCACGGCTGCTTGCGGTACATCATCGGGTGGATGCCGCGGGTGAACGGGAACTCGCCGGGTCGGCCGAGCATCGCGTCGCCGCCGCTCGCGGCGACGTCGGCCGCCGTGTAGAGCGGCTGGATCTCGATCCCGGACTCGTTCACGACCGGGGCGATGCCGGCGGGAAGACGGTCGTTCATGCGTGGGCCTCCGGCTGCGTCGCGGCCCGGCTGCCGCGAACCTCCCGCTCGATGAAAGCGGTGATGTCGTCGAGGCGGGAACTGGAGGGAAAGATCCCCCGGAACCCGAGCGCCCGGAGCTCGCCGTGGTCCTGCTTCGGCAGGTTGCCGCCGATGATCCACAGCTTGTCGGCGAGTCCCGCCTCGTCGAGGAGCGGCTTCAGGCGCCGGCAGAACGCGAGGTGCGAGCCGGCCATGCTGGAGAGGGCGATCACGTCGACGTCCTCGTCCCGCGCGATGCGCGCGACCGCCTCCGGCGTCTGCCGCAGTCCGGTGTAGATCACCTCCATGCCGGCCGCGAGGAGCGCGCGCACCACCACCTTCGCGCCCTGGTCGTGCCCGTCGAGGCCGGGCTTCGCCAGTACCACCCTGATCGGCCGCATCCGCGGCGCCGCAGTCATCGGTTCACCTCGTCATCTCCTTCGCGATCACGAGCCTGAGGATCTCGCTCGTGCCGCCGCCGATCAGCGTGAAGCGCACGTCGCGCAGGTAGCGCTGCACCGGGAACTCCATCGCGTAGCCGTAGGAGGCGAGCACGCGCGCCGCCCCGTCGCAGATGCGCGCCGCCGCCTCGCTCGCGAAGAGCTTCGCCATCGCCGCCTCGCGGTGGTGCGAAACGCCGCTGTCGTGGCGCCACGCGGCGTACGAAACGAGTTGCGTCGCAGCTTCGAGGTCGGTCGCCATGTCGGCGAGCCGCGTCTGGATCGCCTGGAACCGGTTGATCGGCTTGCCGAACTGGCGCCGCTCGCCGGCGTAGCGGATCGCTTCGTCGAGCGCTGCCCGCGCGACGCCCACCGCCATCGCGCCCGTGATGATGCGGATCTCGGCGAGCGTGGCGCGCAGGTGCTCCTCGCCGTCGCCCTCGGCGCGCGAGAGCCGGTGGCTGTCCGGGACGAAGCAGCCGTCGAACGCGAGTTCGGACGTCGGCAGCGCCCACACGCCCATCTTCTCGATCGCGCGGCCGACCGCGACGCCCGCGAAGCCGCGCTCGACCAGGAAGATCGTGAGCTTGCGTTCGTCTCCCGCGCGCGCGAACACGGTGAAGAAGTCGGCGACCGGCGCGGCGGTCACCCAGGTCTTGCGGCCGTCGAGCAGGTAGCCGCCGTCGACCTTGCGCGCGGAGGTCGCGATCGAGTCGAGGTCGGATCCCGCGTCCGGCTCGGTCATGCAGATCGCGCCGATCTTCGCGCCTTCGAGCGCGGGGCGGAACAGGCGGGCGCGGATGTCGGCGCTGCCCAGTCGCTCGAGGAACTTGGTGCCCATCAGCGCCTGCATCGCCGCGCAGCCGGCGAGCGACATCGAGCCGCGCGCGAGTTCGGAGAGCGCGAGGCAGAAGGTCGACAGATCGAGCCCGAGGCCGCCCGAAGCCTCGGGGTAGCGCATCGCGTAGAAGCCCAGCTCGCCCAGCCTGCGCACCAGCGCGTGCGGATACTCGTGCGCCGCATCGAGCGCGGCCGCCTGCGGTACCACCTCCGCGTCGACGAAGCGCGCGAAGGTGTCGCGGATCTGCTGCTGCTCGGGCGTGAGCGCGAAATCCATCTACCCGTCCAGCCCGTAGTGCTCGCGCGCCCGCGCCGCCGAGACGATGCCGTCGCGCACCTCGTCGCGAAGCAGCGCGCGGTCGCGCCGCTTCGGGTCGCCCCAGCCGCCGCCGCCTCCCGCCTGCTGGTGGTAGACGGTGCCCTTGGGCACGCCGGTGATGAGGTCCTTGTTCTTCGGCACGACGGTGCGACCGTCGGGATAGGTGAGCCGGATGAAGTTGAGCGTGCCCTCTCCGCCGCCGAAGAGCCCGAACGCGGGCTCGAAGTCGCCGTCGCCGAAGGTGACGAGCTGGGTGTCGTCCGAGCCGATGCGGAACACCGTCTCGACGCCCAGCCCGCCGCGCCACTCGCCCGGTCCCGCCGAGTCGGGCAGGTACTCGTGCGTGAGCAGGAGGTGCGGCGTCTGCTGCTCGAACATCTCGTAGTCCTGGTCGAGGAGTCCCCCGGAGGCGTCGATCATGCCGATGTGGTCGTAGCCGTCGTGCCCCTTCATCGCGCCGGAGCCACCCTTGAGGCCCATGAACCCGATGTCGACGTACTTGTCGCCCTTCTCCGGGTCGATGCCGGTGGTCAGCGAGCACAGCAGGTTGTTCCAGCCTGCCGTCACGCGCTCGGGGAGCGCGCCCGAGAGCGCGCGCTGGATCGCGTCGGCGTTCGGCGGGCACAGGTGGTTGCCGAAGGTCGTGGCCTTCGGATAGGACGCGTTGAGGATCGTCCCCTCGGGGATCACGATCTCGATCGGCTCGACCATGCCCTCGTTGTGCGGGATCGCCGGGTCGATCATCTGCAGCAGCGTGAGGATCGTCGCCGACGCGCTCGACGTGAAGGTGCCGTTGACGAAGCCGTTGGTCTGCGCGTCGGTGCGCGAGTAGTCGAAGCGGATCCTGCGGTCGGAGACGTCGATGTCGACGCGGATCGTGAAGGTCGATCCCGGGTGCTTCCCGTCGTAGTAGACGCGCCCCTCGCCCGAGTAGCGGCCGTTGGGGATCTTGGCGATCTCGGCCTCCATCATCCTGCGCGTCGCGTCGAACAGCGCGTCGCGGTGCGCCTCGAAGTGCTCGCGGCCGTACTTGGCGAGCAGATCGACGAAGCGGCGCTCGCCGATCGTGCAGGCGCCGATCTCGGCCTGCATGTCGTGGCGCACGATGTCGAAGCGGATGTTGGCGAAGATCAGCTCCCAGACATCCTTGCGGAGCTTCCCTTTCTCGATCACCTTGACCGCCGGGATGCGCAGCGCCTCCTGCCACACCTCGGTGGCGTTCGGGTTGTAGCCGCCCGCCACCGCGCCGCCGATGTCGGCCTGGTGCCCCTTGACCGCGGTCCAGGCCGCGAGCCGGCCCTCGAAGAACACCGGCTTGAACACCGCGACGTCGTTGTTCTGGTTGCCGAGGCTGAACACGTCGTTGTGGAAGAACACGTCGCCGGGATGGATGTCGTCGCCGAAGGTCTCGCGCACGTGCTTGCACACAGGCGCGAGCGAGAACGCGAGGATCGGCAGGTTCTCGGTCTGCTCGAGCATCCGCCCGTCGGCGTCGTAGAGGCCGGTCACGAAGTCCTTCGCCTCGCACAGGATCGGCGAGCGCGTCGTCTGCTGCATCGAGATGCTCATCTCGTCGGTGATCGACTTGAACGTCCGCGCGTACACCGACAACAGGATCGGGTCGATCTTCATGCCGTGGCCTCCACGCCGCGCGATTCTCCGAGGGCGGACACGAGGTCCGCGCGTTCCTTGCGGTAGAGGACCAGCGAGCCAAGCCGGTCGACCACCGCGTCCCACGATGCCGTCAGCACGATCGAGGTTGTCACCTCCTCGACGATCGCCGGGCCGGCGATACGCTGCCCACCGGCAAGCTTGTGCCCGTCGTACACCGGCACCTTGCGGAACGCCGCCTCCTCCGGCACCCAGGCCTCGCGCCGGCCCTTGAGCGCGGCCGCCGGCTCTCCGCCCAGCCACTCTCCGGCCACCGGCTGCAGCTTGTCGACGGCGCCGGTGGCCTGCACGCGCACATTGATGATCTCGATCGCCGCGCCTTCGTGCTCGAGCGAGTAGCCGTAGAGGCGGTTGTGCTCGCGGTGGAGTCCGTTCGCGATCGCTCCTGCGTCCCGGGCGGCGAGCGCTTCGCGCGGCACCGCGACCCCGACCTCGTGGTACTGCTTCTCGTAGCGGCAGTCGAGCGTCACGGCGAAGCGGCGATGCGCGGGAGCGATGCGGTCGGCGGCGAGCCTGCGGTCGCCTTCGGCGACCATCCCGTCGACCAGCTCCGAGAGCCGCGCCCAGTCCAGCGTCGCAAGACCCGAGACGAAGGTGCGCACGAAGTCGTGCCGCAGATCCGAGAGCAGCATCCCCATCGCGCACAGCACGCTCGACTCGCGCGGCACGACCTGCAGCGGAATCGACAGCTCGTTGCAGATCTGGCACGAGTGGATCGGTCCCGCGCCGCCCGCGGCGACGAACGGGAACTCGCGCGGGTCGAAGCCGCGCTTGATCGTGACCTCGCGCACGCCCTGCGCCATGTTGTTGCACACGACCCGGTACATTCCAGCGGCGGCTTCCTCGATCGACAGGCCCATCGGCTGCGCGATGTGGCTGCGGATCGCCTCGCGCGCCGCGTCCACCGAGAGCTTCATGCGGCCGCCCGCGAAGTAGTCGGGGTCGAGGTAGCCCAGCACGAGGTTCGCGTCGGTCGACGCGGGCAGCGTGCCGCCGCGGCCGTAGCACGCGGGCCCCGGATCCGCGCCCGCGCTCTGCGGCCCCATCCGCAGCATCCCGCCGCCGTCGATCCATCCAATCGAACCGCCGCCGGCGCCGATCGTGTGGATGTCGAGCATCGGCAGCGCGATCTTGTGGCGCGCGATGCTGCCGTCGTTGACCCGAAGCGGCTCGCCCACCGCGACCGAGGCCTCGAAGCTCGTTCCGCCCATGTCGGTCGTGATCGCGCGGTCGCTTCCGAGCGCCTTCGCGTAGAAGAGCCCGGCGCCGGGACCGCCCGCGGGTCCCGACAGGAGCGTGAGCGCGGGACTCGACCGCGCGGCTTCCGGCGACATCACGCCGCCTCCGCTCTGCATGACCAGG
>WBZL01001640.1_pt1 | contig 22979 bp, 16 predicted proteins | sample 5204291 | NCBI WGS metagenome assembly WBZL01 (sample SAMN12344345, study PRJNA552823) | activated sludge metagenome | biome: Activated sludge suspended growth; feature: Nitrification reactor; material: Wastewater; isolation source: activated sludge from nitrification reactor of wastewater...
ATATATATATAATTTTTTTTTTTTTTAAAAAAAAATATATAAATTAATGTATATAATAAATATTTTAAAATATTTAAGCTATCAAGATTAAATTCATTTTTATTAGATATGTATAATATATAAATTATAATTCAATTTATAAATAAAATATAATTATATATTAATTCATTGATTAAATTACTATTTTTTTTTAATTTAAAAATTATTTTGTGCATTAATATATACATATATATTATAATATATATGTATATATTATAATAATAAATTTCATCTTTTATAAAGCCTAAAAAATTATGAATTGAGGTTAATAAATTATATCTTATTATAACTAAAAATAAGAATAAATTTATAATTAAATATGAATCAAAATTAATATTAAAATTTAATATATTATTTTTATTTTTATGAATTTTAAGTAATAAATATAAAAATATATAAAAAGAAAATATTTCTACTATATCTCAATTCCATCAACCACCTCAGTCTAGTTCTTGTTGGGCTCAATATGCTCCTAACATTATGGAAATAAATAATAAAAATAAATTAAATTTTACTTTATTTTTAAAATAAACAAATAAAATTTTAATTTTTTTAAAAAAATTTATAATTAGTATATTGTTCGATATATAAAAATAAATAAGGTAAGAATAAGAAAAATAAAGTAATCATGGATGAATAAAAAATATACCATTTGTTAATTTTATATTAAAATTTTTAGAAAAGGTATAAATATTACATATATTAATTAAATTATTATTCAATTGATGGTTTATAAAAAAATTAAAAATAAGTAAAAGAATAAATCAAAATTTTATTTCTTTTCGTTTAAAAAAGAATACCATAAAAATTATTATGTATAGGTTTCATTCTAAGTTTGTAATTAGTAATAAAATACTTCAAATTATATTATTTTTATAAAATAAAATATTAAATGATTTTATACAAAAATTAATAATTAATAAAATTAATATATATATATTAAAAATATTAATTATATATTATTCTTTTTTTTATTCTTTTTTTTATTCTTTTTTTTTTTTTAAAAAAGTTTACTTTATATTTATTAAATATTAAATTTAATGAATTATTTTGTAATTTATTTAAAAAAATTTTTAATATAGAATTACTATTTAAAAAATTTTTAAAAAAAAAAAAATTTATATTTTTTTTAGTATTAAAATTTACAGTCTTTAAAAATTTTATAAATAATTTTAATCCTTGCTTAGTTGATTTAATAGATTTTTTTTTTATGTTTAATTTTATTAAAAGTAATCCTATAGAAAAAAAAAAAGACTTATTATCGGTTTTATAGTAATAATATAAATTTCTATTTAAATAGAAGTAATATAAATTTATATTACTTCTATTTAAATAGAGATTTATATTATTATTCGTACTATTAATTTTTTTTTTTTTTAAATAATAATAAAAATTATTTTTATTATTATAAACATATTTTAAATTAAAATTATTTATTATTTTTAATAATAAATCACTTTTTTTTATTTTTTTTAAAATTATAAAGTTTATTCGGGTAGATAATAGGACTTGAACCTATAACCTTCAGAATCACAATCTGATACTCTACCATTAAGTTATATCTACCTACTTTAAATTTAATAAGTTTATCATTAAAAATTAAAATTGTCAACTAAGAGCATTAAATTGTCAATCGTATAATAATGAAAGGATTATAAATAATATAAAAATTATTAAAAACAAATATTCAAACAAAGAAACATTTAGTATATTAAATAATATTGGGAATAAAAAAGTAAATTCTATATCATACAAAATTAAAAAAATACATAACATAGAAAAATTTATATTTATCTGCATATTTAATTCAGATAAAGTTTTAAAACCACATTCATAAAATTGTTTTTTTGATAAATGGTTTTTCTTAGTGTAAAAGTATTCAGCACCTCATGTTAATAGTCAAAAAATTATACTAAAAATAGCTACGTTCTGTAATAAATATATAACTACTATATCACCCATTCTTCTTTACTTTATTTTTTTTATTTTAATCAAAAAAAATTATTATTAAATATGGTGTTTTTTTTTACTATTAAATTATTAGTAAATTCATTTGTATTGTTATCTATAAAATTATAATTAAAATTTAATGAACGAAACAAAATTAAAAGCAAAAAAGCAAAAGAAAATTCTAATCCTGCTAAACCTAAAATAAAAAATGTTATAGATGTAGTAGTAATATCGTCAATATATGAACCAAGGATAATACATAATGAATATAAAATTAATCAAGATATCTCTGAATATAATAGTAAATTTAAAAAGTTATTAGGATTAAATAAAAACCCAAATATCGATAATCAAAATAATAATAAAAAAAAGTTTAATCAATTTAACATAATAAATTTATTTATAATTCAACAACTTCACTTCTAGTTATAGAGACTTGACTATTAAAAACGTTGAAAAAAACTTCTTGTAAACCTTCAGAAGGAAAATCTTTTAGTAAAGGATATTCATTTTTTGAATAATCCAATAATAATTTTCTTGTATCCTTTTTATTAATAAAATGAATTCCATACATTTCACTTGTTTCTCTTTCTACTCAATTTGCATTTTTATATATTCAATCTACAGATGATATATAATTAAAATTATTATTTAAATAATTATTTATAATCAATAAATAAGTTAATTTTAATTTTAAAGCATAAAAATAATAGGTGTAAAACGTTAGTAATTTATTATTTTTTCAAAAAAAATTTAAAAAATTACTTTTTTTAGTGTATGAAGTTGTATCTATAGCTGAGTTATCTATTAAAAAAGATTCAGATAAAAATAATTCATTCTTTAAAATAATATTTAATAGGTAGTTTCAATTTTTATCAATAAAAAATATAAAGTGGTTTGAATGTAAAGTTTTTGATTTTCATAGTACTATAGAAGATTTTTCTAAAATTAAAAATAAGTTTATTGGTAATTTATATTCATAATACATTCAACAATTTTCCTCTATTTAAGATAGTAAAATATATTTATTTTCTAATAAAACCCATTATCTTATATATATATATATATATTATTTTTATAAAAATACCTAAATAAATAAGTATTTAAATAGAAAATAAATAAATTTTTCTTATATAAAGAAGATTGCAGTACCAAAAAAAAAAAAACATAAAAAATTTATTTTTTTAAAAAAAAAAAATATAAAAAATTATTACCTTAATAATCATTTATATAAAAAAAATTTTAAAAATTGTTTATTTATTTAGTATATAAATAATATTAAATGGAATGGCATAGAGGTCCTTATTATACTTTATCTATAAAATCTATTTTTAATTATTTTGCAATTTTATCTGTAAGTTTCCATGATATTCATTCTTTATTTGGATTTTTTACATTTTTAATTGTAGCTTCTCAATTAGTTAGTGGAACTATGTTAGCTTTTAGTCTTATTCCTGAACCAATGTTAATACCTATGGTTCGAGAAGAAGAAGATTTAGAGGATTTATATACTGATGATTTTTTTTGATTACATGAAAGAGGTGTAGATTTAATATTTATATTTTCATATATTCATTTATTTAGAAAACTTTATTTAAATGTTTTTGAATACGAGAATGAATCAGCTTGAAAAAGTGGCGTTTTTACATTTTTAATTTTCCAAGTAGTAGTTTTTTGTGGTCTAGTATTATGCGGTACACATTTAAGTGAAATTACTTTAACTATTGCTGCTAATATATTACATACATTTTTTATGTTTAAAGGTAAGTTTTATTGGTGAGTATTTACTGATAAACAATTGAATACAGATACCCTAATAAGACTAGCGTATGCACACTATTTAGCTGCTTTTTTTATGGCTTATTTAGGCTTAATTCATGGTATAGATATGCATTATGATTGAAAAAATGAGACTACATTTGATGGAATTGATACCGAAATGGTTTGGTTTGATGAAGCTTTATCTAATGAATTAGGTCATTTCATTGATGTATTATTAATAATAGTTTTTGTATGTTGATTTGTTTATCCGGAACCTGAAGCTTTATCTTATGAAATTTTTATGTGAGGTGACATTGGATTAATTACTGACGTAAGATATTATGGTGTTGCACCTCATTGATATTTTAGACCTTTTATGGCATGGTTAATTGCTTGTCCACACCATAAAACTGGAGTTTTTGGATTAATATTTTATTTTTTTGTTTTATTTTATCAACCAGTGTTACATGGTACTTCTGATCAGATTAATTATAATAAAAGAGTTTATTTTATATTTAATTATTTTATTAAAAGAAATAGATTTTTTCCAGCATCATATTTTAATTTAGAGTTAAACTTATATCATCATGTAACTTATAGTTTATTTATAGGTTGTTGTCTTTATGCAGCTTCATTCCTTCCATACGGAAGATTCTATAATAGATTAGGGGGAAATATAGGAATGTTATTATCATATATGTATGTTTTTGTTTATTTAGGATTTCCTATTTTTAGAAGACCAATTATTTTAGAATTATTTTTTTATTCATTATATTCAAAAACTAACTTTATATATCAATTTAATACCTTAAATAACTCAATTGTCAAATAAATATAATGATTTATTTATATAACTTTATTATTTATAAAACCCCTTTTTTTATTTATTATAATTTAAACCTTCAAATTTTAGAAAACTTTTTTTCTAGTTTTTTACATAACTTAAATATATAATATAATGATAGATTCTTATTATAATGATTTTTTAAATCTATTTAATTTTGAGTTTGTGTTTAATATTTATAACATAAATGCATTTTTTAATAATTTATTGTATATATTTAATTACCCTATTTTTTTATTATTTGGGTTTTTTTTTTTTTTTACCACATTAATTAGTTTAATTTTTATTTCTTATTTAGGTTTATATGGCGTTTTTTGATTAAATTTAATTTCTTTATTTTTTCTATGAATTTCATTTATTCCTTATTTAAATTTTATATTTAAGGAAAATAATTTTTATTTTATTACAATCGGTAAATGAATGTATTTAAGTCAAAATTATAAAGTTTCTTTTGATTTTTTGTTTGATAATGTCTCTTTTAGTTTTTCCTTTTTAACTTTAACTATAGCTATATTTGTTTATATTTATACCTTCTCTTATTTTAGATATGAACCTTTGGTAGAAAGATTGGTATTATTTCTTAATTCGTTTATTATTAGTATGGTTTTTTTAGTTTCTTCTGGTAATTTTATTATGCTATTTTTAGGATGAGAAATGATTGGATTAACTTCATTTCTTTTAATAAATTTTTGGTCCACAAGAGTAGGTACATTAAAAGCAGCTTTTAAAGCTTATTCCTTTAATAAAGTAAGTGATTTTTTTTTATTTTTTGCTATATTATTAATTTTTCATTTGACATTTACATTAGATATAGTAACGTTTTTATCAACAGTTCAATTGTATACATCTCATTATATTTATTTATTTAATATTAAATTTAATATTTTAGAAGTCATTTCCCTATTTTTATTAGGATCAGCATTTATAAAATCAGCTCAATTTGGAGCGCACATATGATTACCTGATTCTATGGAAGCTCCGGTACCTGCTTCTGCTTTAATCCATTCTGCTACGCTAGTTTCAGCAGGTATTTATTTATTATTGAGATTTAATAATTTATTTGATCATTCTAGTTTTGCATATTTTTTAATTGCACTTATTGGTTCTTTTACTGCTTTATATGGAGGTTTAACTTCCATGTTTCAATCTGATGTTAAAAGGATTCTAGCTTATTCAACAATTAGTCATTGTGGTTTTTTAATGGTTATGTATACTACAGGAGTATTAGAATATGTAGTATTATATTTATATATTCATGGTTTTTTTAAAGCTGCAACTTTTTTATGTGTAGGTAATATAATAAGATTTTCTAGAAATATTCAAGATTATAAAAGAATGGGTTTTTTTTATAAATTTCTACCGTTTGAAGCATTTAGCTGTTTTATATGTTTAATAAATCTAGGAGGATTACCACTTACCTTAGGTTTTTATAGTAAACATTTATTATTACTTTCATTAAATAGTAATTATTTTATATACTATTTAGTTTTAGTTAATTGTATATTAGCTGCACTTACTGGATTATACTATTCTTCAAAATTGTATTATTATGTATTTTTTGATTTTAAAAAATCAAAAAAGATTATTTACAATCAAGCCCAACAAAATAATTTAAATTCAAAGTTTTATTCTAATACAACTTTAATTGCGAATTTTTCAATTACAGGACTAATCTTAACTTCATATACTATAATTTTATACTTATTTTCTTTATACATTATAAATATAGAAAATTATAGTGATTTCTCCAAAGGATTTATAAATATAAGTAATATTTTCATTTTTTTATCTCAAATTAGTTATTTAAATAATTTAAGCTTTTTAAATTGAATCATTATTTTATTAGCTATAACTATTGTTTTCTCTAAATGAAGATTTCAATCTTTTAATTATATTACATTTAAGAATTTATATTTTATTTTAATATTTAGTTTTTTTATATTTAATTTAAGTTTAATTAATATTTTTAAATAATAAAAATTATTCTTTATGTGGGGTAATATTTCGACAGAAGCTTCTTATCAGTTAAATTTTAATGTTGGTTTTTCTACAACAAGATCTGATGTTTTAGTACATTTAGCACAATGACAATATTGATGATGATTTTGATTTGCATTAGTTTGAAGTTTTTATTATTTAATTATGTTAAGAGTTATACGATTTAGAGTTTTAAAAATGAAACCTAAAATTTCTACTAGTTATAGACCACATGGTAAATGGGGTGATTTTCTAGCTTGTATAATACCAATGATATGGTGTATAAATATTTTATCTAATTCTAATTTTATTTTAAGATTAATTGAATGACAAAATGAATCAAGTTTATTTACTGTAAGGGTAAGAGCAAGACAATGATATTGAATTTATAAATTTGAATTAAAAACTATCACTGATATTCTAACAGCTCCTAAAAATATAGGAAATAATAAATGACAAATTAACACATTTGGTGATTTACAAACAACTGATGATTATTTACATATTTTACAGTTAAGAGCCCAAAATAGATGAGTAAAAAAATATTGATCAGATATTTTAAGTAAATCAGCAAAGTCTAAAAAGTATCATTTAATTTCTCCTCAAGAAAATTTTTCTTTAAACTCCTTAGCTCCAAAAATAGATTTAAATAATGTTTTATTAAATTCTTCTAATGAAATAAATTATTTTAATTATTCTAATAATTATTTTAAAAATAATATTAATTTTTTTAAATTTTCAGATTTAGACACTTTTAATAAAATACCTTTTAATCAAGATACCTCTTTTAAATTAAATAATTTATTTTTTTTAAATACTTTAAAGAAAAAAAATCAATATATAAATGGAATTTATTCTAATATTTTTAATAACAATAATAACATTAATTATTTATATCCAGATTACATAGAATCAACAAGATGAAATAAAAGAGGTTTAGGCGTTAAATCTCCATTAAGATTAATAAAAAACCCAAATTTAACAACTCTAGATTTTAATGATAGTAATTTTTTATTAAAATTTAGATTTAATTTAAATAAAGATAACACTATTGAAGATAAACAATTTTCACATAATCCCTATTTAGTATTAAAACAAAAAAAGTATAAAAAAAAAAAAACTATACCTTTAAAAACAAAATATTTTTTAGATGAAAATGGTAATAAAACTAGAAAAATTAAATATTCTGGATATCCTATATTAATTGATAATAAAATTTTTGATAAAAATATTGAAGATCCAAATATTCAATATAGAATGGTAAAAAAAGCTAAATTAAGACACGATTTAATTCCAGTTACTTTAGCAAGAAGAATTTTAAGAACAAAAAAAACATTAGTTCTTCCAGCTCATATTAATGTTACATTAATAACCAATTCATATGATATTGTTCATTCTTGGTTTATTCCTGGACTAGGCATTAAATTAGACTGTGTACCAGGTCGATCTACACATCATACATTTTTTATAGATAATGTTGGATTTTACTATGGCCAATGTGCAGAGATATGTGGTAGATATCATCATCATATGCCTATTAGAGTATGTGCATTACCTTTTGAGCACTTTTTAGTATGATGACATAATTTTGGGCTACCAAAATTATTATTTTCAACTTCTCAAAAAAGATATGAAACTTATTATGCTTTTAGAAAATATGTATGATAATATAATTAATATTTTTAGGTTGATTATTTTATATTTTTTTAGTGTGATCTTAGCTTTGAATTAACGCTAATTAAATGCATAACACATGCAAACTTTTTTTTATTTAATATTTTTTATAAAAAAGTGTATTGGTGAATAAATTATAATATTTTTTTTTACTTTAGTTTAAATAACTATATATATATATATATGTATGTATGTATCATTTTTAAAAGTTTTATATAAATAAATAAGAGTAAATATTTTTATTATAAAACATTAAGTATTAATTTTTTTTAAAATTAGCTAATTATGTTTAGTTGAGTTTAGCGATAGAACAACCACATATAGGTATGAAAACGACCTTATCTAAAAAGACAGCAGTGAGGAATTTTGGACAATGTATATTTATATGATCCAGCAAATTAATGGAAATGATGAAGATTTAAATATTGTAAAGTTTATTCGTAATAATTTTACTCATATTTATTATAAGAAGTTATGGCTAATACATGTGCCAGCAGCCGCGGTAATACATGAGTAACTAGCGTTATTCATATTTATTAAGTGTAAAATATATATAAATTATATTAAATCAATAAAAATATATTTTTTTTTTTTTTATTTTAATATAATAATTTAAGTTTAAGAATAAAATTTATTACTTAGCGATTAAATGCATAAAGGTTATATATTTTTCTAATAATTTTTAACCTTAAATTTTATGTTATATATGAAAGTATAGGTAGCAAATAGGATTTGTGACCCTAGTAGTCTATACTTTAAACTAAAGAAAAAATTTACATTATTTTCTTACTTGGGTAGTACAACCGCAAGGTTAAAACTTAACAGAATTGGCGGGAATTTGTTCTAACGGTGGGATATGTGGTTTAATACGATAATCCACGTAAAACCTTACCAACAAAAAAAATATTATTTAAATAAATTAAAAGTAATTTTTTATTTAAATTATTTATATTTAGGTATTGCATGGCTGTCGTCAGTTCGTGCCTTGAAGTATAGAATTAAGTTTTTTAACGAACGAAACCCTTATATTAATTTATAGATTTTCTATTTATTAATAAAAATTTTATTACTATTTATTATAAAATATAATAATTAATAATAAAATATTTTAGGCTGAAGTCAAGTCATTATGGTCTAAATATGTTGGGCTACACACGTATTACAATAATAAATACAAATAGTTTTTATAAGTGATTAATACAAAACCTTAAAAAATTATTTTAGTTCAGATTGTTTTATAAAATTAAAACATGAAGTAGGAATCGTTAGTAATTGTAAATTATTATGTTACAATGAAAACTAAGTCAAATTTTGCACACACTGCCCATCACGCTCGAAAATAAAATTTAAAATAAAATAAAAATTAAATTAATTTTTTTATTTTTTATAGTTTTAAAAATTAAATTTGAGTGAAGTTGACACAAGGTACTGGTAGGGGAACCTGTTGGTGAAACATTTTATTATATATATATATATATATTAAGCTTATTTACTAGATTTATGGTTGATTATTTAAATTTTTATAAATATTTTTCTTTTGAAGATTTTATTGTAGTATTTTTATTATATAATTTTTTTAAGTTTTTAATTTTATCAGCAATAAATGAATTAACTTGACCTACTCAATTTTTTAATAGAAGGCATTCTTTTAGTTATACCTTTTTAAAATTTAGAACATATACAGAGACATTATTAAAATTAAAGAATTATAATTTATTTTTTTTTATTTTTAATATTTTTTTTATAAAAAAAAAATATTTAAATAAAGTTTAATTTTTATTTCCTAAATTTAAACATTATGTTGTTCTTTTTTTTTTATAAAATTATTAATAATTTAAACTTTAATAGTTATATTTTTAATTCTTCTAATAAATTTAAAAATAATTTTAATAGTATTTCCTTTAAAGAATTATTTGCTATTGTAGATTATAATAATAATAAACTTTTTTTTAATAAATTAATTTTAAATGAATTATTTATTAAATTTTTTTCTAATAATTCAAAATCCTCAAATTTATTAAAAATTTTAATAATAAATTTATTTTTTAATTCATTAAATTTAGATGCTAATTTTAATAACATTGTAGTTAAAAAAAATACTAAATTTTTAAATAAAAATATTTTATATAAAAATATTTTATATAAAAATTTTAATAAATTATCTTATAAGATTAATTCTATTCGTCAAAAAACTAAAAAAGAATTTTTTAATAATTTAATAAATGAAAATAAAAATTTTAATACTAATATAAAATCTAAATGATTAGTTAATTTTGCTAATACTTCATTGGATAAATATATAAATTTAAATTCTATACTTTATAATATTTTATTTTTAAGAAAAAATAAAGTTTTTAATAAAGGTAGATATTCTAGAAATAGACAAACATACAGAACTGGAGTTTATTGATGTTTATATATAAATGTAATTTTAATAATAGGATTATATTTCTTGTTTTACCGCTTTTCGTTAAATTATGGTTATTTATGATGAGGTTTATTTTTATTTTTATTTTCTTTTATTTTTTCAAAAACATTAAAATATTCATTTTTTAATCCAAAAAAAATTTTGATTGAATGATTTGAAATATTAAAATGATTAGTAAAACTTTTATTAAAATAAATTAATTAATATTTTTAAGGGGGAATAGTTTAACGGTAAAACTTTAGTCTTCAAAACTAATGTTATAGGTTCGATTCCTGTTTTCCTCGAGTTTTATTATGAGGGGTTATTTTAGTTTATATATATTAAAGTATAATTTTTTTTTTTTTTTTTTTAAAATTCTTTCAAATATTTTTAATTTTAACATTAATAAAAAATATTCTTATTTTTTTTTCTATAAGTATAGATTTATAGAATTTTATAATAATTTTTTTTTTTTTATAATAGATAAAATATATATTATTATTTTTAAAAAGTCTAATAATGTAAAATTTAGAGTTAATTATAGGTTAGAACAGACTTCTTGGAGATTTTATAATAATGTTTTTATCTCAAATAATTTATTTGGATTGAAATCTATATGAGATTCAATGAAATATTGATTATTAAGTATAATTTTAGGTGGATTTATTTTCTATTATTTAACTTATTTGAGGTTGTTACCATTTAGTAAAATTATGTTTGAATGAATATTAATAATTATGTTTGTTTATTGATTTTTTTCTGGTTTTGTTTTTTTTATTAAAAAATATCAATATAGTAAGTATACTTCAATTATTCAAAGATTTTGAAAAAGAAGTTATATTTTATTTTGATTAATTGAAAGCTGCATTTTTGTTTGTTTTTTTTATTTAACATTAAACGCTTCAGAAGAACCTACTTATATGTATGATCAAATAAAAATATATAAACTACACCTTTTTTCTTGAAGAGTTTTTTTATTAAAGCTAATTCCTACTATATTTTTAATAATTTTTGGTTATTTATTATTATTGAATTTAAAATGAAATACATTCTCAAAGCAAAATGTTTTATTAATTCTAATAACTTTAAATTTAATCTATATTGTTTGATTAGAGTTTTATCAATTTTTTCATATTATAAATTTTTATAATGATTTAATTTGATCATATGATTCTGAAGAACTAATTTGAAATTTAGATGTAGAGTTTAGAAGAACAAGGTTATTTAATAACTATTTAGCTATTTGTTTGTTGGCTAAGTTTTGACATTTAATATTCATTTTTTTATTTTGAGTTTTTTTTTTATTAAGAATTAATGAAATAAAAAGAGTTAGATATCCTTTATTAGCAGCTAATTTACAAAATTTTATAATATTATATATAATGTCTTGATTATATATGAGTCCTTGATTAAAATTTATTTTTAGAAAACAATTAGATAATTCTTATTATTGATTTTTCTTAAACAATAGATATGTATTTTGACGTGTTTTCTTTATGGATATAAAATTATATTTAATAGGTCTATTTGATAGATTTTTTAGTTTTATTGAAATTAAAAACTTTACAGTATTTGATTTTTATTATTTTTATCAAAATTCTAATTATTTAAACTATAATAATTATACTAAAGAATTTATTAAAGATTATATAATTTACCAATTAAATTAAAATTTTTAATGATTATTTTTTTATTTTTACTTTTTACTTTTTACTTCTTTAATTATATTTTTTTAATAAATATTCATATTTATTTATTTTTTTTTTTTTTACTAAATTTAAGAACATCAAGTTTATTTATTTATATATTTATTTTGTTTTTTTGATCTTATACTATGTATTTTTCTTTCTCAACGTATGTATATAAATTATTATATATATATATATTATATAAAAGGTGATTCAAAAAAATTCATTTTTATTTATTGATATAAATAATTTTTTTTCAGATGTATTTAAAAATTTATTCTTTTTTTCCCAAAAAGTTAATTCATTTAATTCATACCTTGAGACGTTTAAATACTATACTTTAAGGTTTAATGATCTAAGAAAATATTTATTAAAAAAGTATATATATACAATTAATCATAAAAGAATAGCAATAAATTATTTTTTTTTTAGTATGTGAACTGGTATGTCTGGAGCTGTTTTAGCAACTATGATAAGGTTAGAATTAGCTCATCCAGGAAGTCCGTTTTTTAAAGGCGATTCTTTACGATACTTACAAGTTATTACTGCACATGGGTTAATAATGGTTTTTTTTGTTGTTGTGCCTATTTTATTCGGTGGATTTGCTAATTTTTTAATACCTTATCACGTAGGATCAAAAGATGTTGCCTACCCTAGATTAAATAGTATAGGTTTTTGAATTCAACCAGTCGGTTATTTATTAGTAGCAAAAATTGCTTTCTTAAGACCTCAGTATTGACGTTATTATGATAAAACTTCTTTTTATTTTCCACTTTTAGATAAAAGCATTCATAAAAATACTTTAAATTTAAAAAATAATGATATGTTTGAATATCTAGCTATTAATAGGTATTTGTTAGACGAGCACACTTGATTTTGAAGAGAGAGGAAAAAAATAAAATTTTCAAATAGTGATAATTATTCATTTATTCCATTAAAATTATTATTTTGGAAAAATATTATAAATTATCCAGAATCTTTTTGATATGCAGCTAGTAGGGTTGTAAAAAGTAGAAGAAGAAAACTAAGTGTTTCTAAATGCTCTAACAGAGTTTTAACTACTGCAGGATGAACATTCATTACGCCATTTTCTTCTAATGTAAAATATACAGGAGTAGGAGCTCAAGATATTTTAATATTAGGTGTTATTTTTGCTGGTGTTAGTTCAACTGTTTCCTTTACTAATTTATTAATTACTAGAAGAACATTAGGTATGCCTGGTTTAAGAAATCGAAGAGTTTTATTACCATTTATTTCTATAGGTATATTTTTAGCTTTTAGAATGTTAGTTATCATTACTCCAGTTTTAGCAGCAGCAATGATTATGATGGCTTTAGATAGACATTGACAAACTACATTTTTTGAGTATGCATATGGTGGTGATCCTATCTTGTCGCAACATTTATTTTGATTTTTTGGTCATCCTGAAGTTTATGTGTTAATAATACCAACATTTGGTTTTGCAAATATGATTATTCCTTATACTAATACAAGAAGAGTAGCTTCTAAACATCATATGATTTGAGCGATCTACGTTATGGCATATATGGGATTTTTAGTATGAGGTCATCATATGTACTTAGTAGGTTTAGATCATAGAAGTAGAACAATGTATAGTACTGTTACTATTATGATTTCATTACCAGCTACTATTAAAGTTGTAAATTGAACTTTATCATTAGTTAATGGTGCTTTAAAAGTTGATGCAGCATTATTATTTACAGTTTCATTTATTTTATTTTTTTTAGTTGCTGGTTTTACTGGTATGTGGTTGTCTCATGTAGGATTAAATGTATCTATGCATGATACGTTTTATGTAGTGGCTCATTTTCATCTTATGTTATCAGGTGCAGCTATGGTAGCCATTTTTTCAGGCTTTTATTATTATTTTACAGCACTTTTTGGAATTAAATATTCTAGAGTATTTGCTTATTTACATTTACTATATTATTCTGGAGGTCATTGAATGGCATTTTTACCTCAATTTTATTTAGGTTTTTCAGGTATGCCTAGAAGAATTCATGACTACCCTATAGTTTATATGGGATGACATAGTATGTCTACAGCTGGTCATATTGTTACATTAATAGGTATAACTTTTTTTTTTCTAATGTTAATAGATTCACACCTAGAGCGAAAAGTAGCAGTCTATTCTTCTTTTGGTATTCCAAGATGAAATAAGAGAGTTTCTTATTATATTTACAAAATATGTTATCTTCAATATATTTCTAAAAAATTAACTAGATTGCCTAATAAAAATATTAGATTAAAGATCATTAATAATTATTATAATGAATATGAACTAATAAAAAACTAAATATCTTTTTTATTTTTATGTGAATTTTTGGTTATATAATTTGTTTAATATATAATATTATTTTTATGTTAGTTGTTACTCTTATTATTGCGTCATTAACTTTAATTGAGAGAAAGATATTAAGCTTAGTACAACGAAGAGTAGGTCCTTATTATGTAGGTTATAGAGGGCGCTTGCAATATATAGCAGATGCATTAAAGATGTTTGTTAAAGGCATTATTGTACCAGATGAAATTAACAAGTTTTGATTTGTATGCATACCTTCAATAGTAGCAGCCGTGTGTTATACTTTTTGAATAAATTCTATATGAGGTCCTAGTTTAAGCATATTTGAAATAGAATACAATATAGTATATGCTAATCTATTATCCTTAATGTTTGGTTATTGTATTATATTAACAGGGTTTTTTAGCAAAAATAAATATGCTTTTTTGGGTTCAGTTAGAACAGCTATTTTAATGTTAAATTTAGAAATATTTTTAGGTCTTTTATTCATAAATATAATATTTTTAACTGAATCATTTTCATTAACAGTTTTTGTATTATATCAAGAGTATTTTTGGTTTATATTTTTTTCATTAGGTATTCTAGGAATGATTGTTATTACTTTTTTACTAGAGACTAATAGAGCTCCATTTGATTTAGCTGAGGCTGAATCAGAGTTAATTGCAGGTTACTTTGTTGAATACGGAGGATTTTATTTTGCTCTTTACTATCTTGGTGAATATTTCCACTTGTTTTTTTTTGCATCAGTAATAAGTATATTATTTTTAGGTGGATGGGAATTACCTAATTTTCTATTATATTTATACAATTATGATTATTTATTTGTTTAAATTTTTTATAAATTTTATATTTAATAAATGTTAAATTCTTTTAATTTTTTTTTTTTTAATATTTTAAATTTAAATTTTATTTTTGAAGTATTTTTTTTTCAAATTATATTTGTTTATTTATTATATTTATTATATAATCAGAACAACGTATATTATACATTTTTATATTTTTTTTTAATATTTATATATTTAGGGTTATTTATTAGTTTTATACAGTTTGAATTATTTACTGGTTTTCTTTGAGTTGTAGAAGGAACAGTTGTTTTTATATTCATGCTTTTACTATTTTTTTTAAATGTAGAAGGGAATTATTTTAAAATTTCATTAAATTATTATAAATATATATATATATTTATATTGTTTTTAATATTTTTATTTTTTTTTAAAAATTTAAGCTTGTCTTTAATAGAAGAAACAGTAATTTTTTTGAATTTTATAGATTTATGAGATGACTATTATGAAGCCTTAAACAATAAAAATATGAATGATTTTTTATTATTATTTATAAGTTATTATAGCATAAATTCAATAGAATTCATTTTATTAGGTATTTTATTATTAATTGGAAGCATAATTTGTGTAAATTTAAATAAAATTCAAAAATCTAGTAAATTAAATAAATTAGATCACTTTTTTACTGTTTTCAATAAATATAAAGATTTTTATAATTATTCTTTTTTACGTAAACAAAATCTAACTAATCAAGCAAATTCATTAGTATCTTTAAGGGTTTATAAAAAAAAAATTTAATTGATATTTTTAATGATTCAAAAAAATTCTTTGTTAACGCCTTTAGATAAATCATTTATCAAAAATGTACAAGTTTTTCATTTATATTTCGGTGGAAAAAGACGTGTTTCTTCATCAGGTTTTTTTTTTAAAAGTAGTGTTAAAAAAATTAAAAAATTCTCAACCTTTAAAAAAGGATTTAAAACTAACGGTATTATAATTTTGCTAAAAGCATTCAAAAATAAAAATGATGGTACTAATTTTAAATTTAAAATTAATTCTTGTATTTTACTAAAAAAACGTTTAACTCCTAGAGGTAAGGAAATATTTGGCCCTTCATTATTTCTAATAAAAAGGAAAAAGTTTATTAACTCTTTTGTAGGTATTTTATAATTTTTCTATTAACGTAGATATAAAAAAATGTTTAAATGATTATTTTATTATTGATATAACGTTACTGATACGCCATATATAACTTCTAAAATCAATTTATGAAGCTTTATAAATATAAGAACTTTTAAAACAAGAATTAGTAGTACGATTGTATATTTTATTTTATCCTTAAATAATATAAAATTTAAAAAATTAAAAATTTTTTATAAAAATATAAGTTTTGATTACTTTTATATAAAAATCATTGTTATATTACTATACGTATATATATTGTTTTTTTTATTATTTTTCTATTAATTTATTATTAATTTATTGCGAGTATGATAGAAATAAAAAAGTTTGAATTATATAAAAACTTAAATTATGTTAAATTTGATGATTATTATTGAGCAAAATCATTATTAATATTTAATTTTTTAAGTTTATTATTGTTAACAATTTTATTAATTTTATTTTATTATTTTTATAAAATTTATAATAAAGAAATCTTTTTAAACTATAAAACTTCTTTTAGTTATTTAAAATTTTTATTAATATTTTTTTTGATTATTTCTTTTTTTTTACATATGCTTTTTATATGATTTTATGTTAAATTAGTTTATTCTTATTTTAATGATGTAAATAACTTATATAATTTTTTATCTTATTCTTTATTTTTAGATTATAATTTTTTTAATAAGTTTATTACATTTTATTTCTCTGTTGATTTTTTTGGAATTATTTTATTAACATTAGCTTACCTAGTTGGTTTTATTTCTTTATTAGTATTAGATACAAGATTATATTGAAAAAATACTAAGTATTTTTTTTCTTTCCATATATTTCTTTTAATTGTGTATTTATATACCACTACTAGCAATTTATTATTGTTCTTTTTATTTTATGAATTTTTATTAATCCCTTCCTTTTTATTTGTTTATTTTGTAAGTCCTAGTAGACGAGCTATTCAAGCATCTTTATATTTTGTTATTTGAACCCAAATTGGCTCATTTTTAGTATTTTGTAGTTGTGTATATATAATATCATTAGTAGGAACAACTGATTTTTTTTATATCAAAAAATTTAAATTTAATTCTTTTGAGTCAACATTAATTTATACTTTATTATTTTTTGGTTTTGGTTTTAAAGTTCCAATTTGACCATTCCATTATTGATTAACTAAAACTCATGTTGAAGCTCCAAGTGGCTTTTCTATTTACTTAAGTGGTTTTTTAGTTAAAAGCGCTTTATATGGTTTTTATAAATTGTCTAATTTGTTAAGTTTTGATATAAATACTACTATTTTTTTAATTATATGCTTTTTCGGCGTATTAGATTCGTCATTAAAAATGTGAGGACAAACAGATCTAAAGAAATTAATAGCTTATGGCACAATCCAGGAGATGAATTTAATTTATTTAGTTTTTTGTTGAGGTGATAGTAATTCAATAATCGTTGGAATACTATTTAGTGCTACTCATGCTTTTTTATCAGGTTTAATGTTTTTTATTGTAGATTGTTTATACAGAAGATATCATACTAGATCTTTAGTTGAAGTAAATGGTATATTACATATAAACCCTAATTTAGGTATTTCTATTATTTTAATGTGTGTATTTTTTGCTGGTTTGCCTGGAACGATAAAATTTATTAGTGAATTTTATTTATTCAGTGGTTTATTAGAATCTTCTTTATTTATTTGTTTTTTCTTAATGTTTATTGCTAACGTTTTAGGTCTGATAGGATTTAGTAAATGTTGATTTAATGCAATTTTTGGTTTAAATAAAAACTACTTTAAAGTAATTCCTATGGATTTAACATTTAAAGAGTTGGGTATAATAATTTTTTGTTTATATTTTTTACTTTTCTTTTCTTTTTTTATAAGCATTTTTTTTTAATTAATATTTTTATTAATTTATTTTTTTTTAGTATGTTTTATTATGTATATAAAACAGAATTTAATTTATATTAAAAACTGTATTTTTTTATATTTTATAGTAAATAAGTATTGTGAAAGAAAGGTGAAAAGATTTTTTTAAAAATATTAAAAGATTCTGAAATTTAATGTTATAGCAATTAAACTATTTTAGTTTAATGTACCTCTTGTATAATGGACTAATGAGTTTATTTAATTAGCAAGCTAAAGCATATAGATATAAAATTATAGTTAATTAAATAAGACCCGAAGCTAAGTGATCTAATTTTAATTAAGCTGAAAGTTTTTTAAACTGAAGGGCTGAATTCATAAATGTTGCAAAATTTTGAAAAAAATTAAAATTAGGGGTGAAAGGCTAATCAAACTTAGTTATAGCTGGTTTTCTACGAAATCTATTTAAGTAGAGTAGTTTTTTAAATTTTACTAAAGGTATAATTTTAATTTTTTTTATAATTTTTATTAATTAAAAAAAAAATATAATTTAATTTTAGTAAAAAAAAATACTAAACAGACTGATAGCGCAAAGGTTTTCAGTCAAAAGGGAAACAGCCCAGACTATAGAATAAAGTTTTTTATATATAATAGTAAAAGATAATAATATTATATTTAAAATAAAAAATAAGCTTGGAAGCAGCTAATTTTTAAAGAAAGCGTAATAGCTCATTATTTTAAAATTTTAATATGAATAGTAAAATATTATATTATTTTCTAAAATTTTTTCTTGTTTATATATACTGAATTTATAGATCATTGGATGGTAGTAGAACGTATTGTTTAAATTAGTATTTTTGAAAAAAAATATTTATTAATCAATATTGTATATATTAGTATTAGTAATAGATATAATGTAAAAACATTATTGTTTTAATCGTTAGGGTTACTTTTTTAAGATAAACTTAAAAAGTGTAAATCAAAACCTATGTATTTCTATTTTATAGTATATTATGGGATTTAATGTTAACATTTGTTTTTTAAATTTTAATTATAATAAATTATAATTGAAATAAGAATAAATGCTGGAAAAATCATTAAAAAAATTGTACTAACTCTAACACAAGTATGAAGATTTTTACAAAATTAAAACATAAAAGTTAAAAATATTAAAGGAACTCGGCAAATTAACTCTGTAACTTAGGGATAAAGAGGACTAAAGTAAAAAAAAAAAGAGAGTAGCGACTGTTTATTAAAAACATAAGATTTTGCTAAATATTATTATGAAGTATAAGATCTGACACCTGCCCAGTGCTGTAAAGTGAAAATTATATTTTTATATAATATAAACTCCAGTAAACGGCGGCCGTAACCTTGACGGTCCTAAGGTAGCAAAACTCCTTGGCGGGTAAGTTCCGTCCTGCATGAATGGTGTAACGACTGCTCTGCTGTCTCTAATATTTGCTTTATGAAATTGAATTAGTTGTGAAGATGCAACTATATATAGCTAGACGGGAAGACCCTATGCACCTTTACTATACTCTGTAAGTAATTTTTATTCTTAATTATATAGTTATGTAGTAAATCTAAATTAATGATGGAAAACTACTTTTTTAGGCATTAAAATTAATATTTATAGATTGGTAGTTTAACTGGGGCGGTTGCCTCCTAAATAGTAACGGAGGTATATAAAGATAAAAATAAACTTTTTATTTTGTTTATTTAAAGTAATATCTTATTTTTTATTTGATTGTTTTACTAACAAGTAAAACAAGGATGAAAGTCTGTTATAATGACCCGATATTTTTTTATAATAAAAATATCGATTAATGAATAAAAGGTACGCTAGGGATAACAGGCTAATGATTTTTGAGAGTTCTTATTGATAAAATCGTTTGGCACCTCGATGTCGGCTCATCACATCCTAGTAGTGAACAAGTTACTAAGGGTTCGGCTGTTCGCCGATTAAAGTGGTACGTGAGCTGGGTTTAGAACGTTGTGAGACAGTTTGGTCCCTATCTACTATATTTTTTAGAAAAATTATAAAAATTTATCTTAGTACGAGAGGACTAGAAAGAGTTAACCAATGGTTTATTATTTATTATATTTATAGTATTGATAATTAGCTAAGTTAATAAAAAATAAATTTTAATTGAATTTTTTTTTATATATTTTTCTAATAAATTATTTAAAGATTTTAAAGTTTATAAATTATATTGATCTAATTTAGCAATAAATTTATTTTTATAATTTGTAAATAATTTAAATAAATTGTTAATGTTTAGTATTGTTAATAGTATTATTAATTTTAGAAATACATTAAATGGATGCCTAAAATATAAAAATATAATGTAAATCATTTACATTACTAAGTAGGTAAGTAATATTTTGATATAAAAATATACTTTAAATCTATTAGTCTTAAATTATTTATGAAGTAAAACATTCTAGTAATAAAAATTAAAAATCAATTGAGCAAAAAGTAGTGGTGAGCGAAAATATTAGTTTTATAACTATTTAAATTTAAAAAAAAATTTGGAAAAATTTATGATATTAGGTGATAATCCTGTATTTATTTTAAAATTTTTTAAAACTGCTTGAGTGGTCTCATGTCGGGCTCATTCCCCGAATTATTGAAGTTCGATTCTTTAAAGCAGTTCTAGAGATAGTGACTGAGAGGTTAAAGTGGTAGACTGTAAATCTATTGGTATATCCATCATTGGTTCGAATCCAATCTATCTCAATGCGGGTGCTAGGTTCTCCGGATTTTTATTCAATCTCATATGAGTTTGAAGTAAATGACTACTATTTGACTTCACTATGCTTTAATTGTTTATACCATGGTATTGATTGATTATATACGAATTATCAAACTATTTACAGTTATGATTTTAGGTTATGATATTTTTGAAACTTGAATTCAATTTTTGATGAATCATTTGATTATTTTTTTTTTACATATTGATATTTTACTTTATCTATATCCCCATTTCAGTTAATCTGGTCATTTATGCTCGATAATATAATATTTAATTCTTTGTTTAAATTTTATTTTACAGAAGAATGATTTAGATCAATGTTAGCATCTAAAGAATTTACTTTAGTACTAATATACCATCCTGAATTATCTTTAATACAAAATCAAATTAATGATTTTTTTTATTTAAATTTTTTTTCTAATATAGTATTTTCTATTTTTTCATACATAGAATCAGAAAATTTTTTAACACCAATAATATATATACCTCAATTATTATTTATACTATTTTTAAGTGTTTTATTTATTAATTTTTACTTTTCTTATTTTTCTTCAATGACTAAAGAAGGTAACATTATAGATGCAGATTATTTATCAAGCACTAGTGCTGCAGAATCAGAAAAAGAGATTTCATCGTATGATGATATTATATTAGGTTTAGTTATACTATTATATATTTTTGGTTGATATTTTTATATTCATTGTTGATCTATTATTTCAATTATGCCTGAGTTAATACTAGTTTTTTATTTATTACCAGGATTGTATTTTATTATAATTGGTATACCAACATTCTTAGCTTATGATTTTGGTATTTTTTTTTTAGCTTATTTAAAAGGAATAGGAGCTAGCCCTGTTTTAATATTTGAGTTAATGTATGATTATATACAACTATTAATTTTTTATACTAGAATTTTAGTACAAGGAGTAAGATTAATTCTAATGTTATTTACATATGCTAGTATGCACGATTTGGTATTACTATTTTCATTTAATCAAAAAATGTTTTTAGGAGCAGAAACTTTTTGAGAGGAGCTAAATGAAGTATCGTTTACAGCTGATTCTTTGTCATATTACATTTTATTAACATTACCGACTAGATTATTATATTGAATATATGAAATATTACATACTTTCTTTGTTGTTACAGTTCAATTTTTTGCTTTTTTTGCTGTAGTATTTTGATTGTTTTTATTTTTATATACATTTTTTGTTTCAGAAAAACATGAAGATTATTTTTCAGAAAAACGTTTAAAAAGAAAATTAATGTATTCTTATTTAACAAAACTTAAAACTAAAATATAGAATGTTAAAATCAAAAATAGTAGAATTTTCTTTTATTAGATTTATACAGTCGGGTTTATATGTTGATTTTTTTATAAAAAAAATTTCAGAAATATGAATAAAAAATACTTTTGTTTTTACAGCTCAGTTTTTTGGTGAAAAATATTTAATTGAATATTTAACAAAAAAAATAATTGATAGTGGCATTTATTTTTTTAACAAGTCTATAAATATTAATAACTTTTATTATAATTTATATTTTATACAATTTATAACTTTTTTTTTTTATTTTTTATGTTTAGTAAATATATTTTTATTAATATTAATCTAAAACTTTATAGGTATAATTTTGATAATTCACTAACTAATATAAAGCAGGTAAAACATTGATAATTCACTAACTAATATAAAGCAGGTAAAACATTGATAATTCACTAACTAATATAAAGCAGGTAAAACATTGATAATTCACTAAC
>WBZL01001641.1_pt1 | contig 22979 bp, 23 predicted proteins | sample 5204291 | NCBI WGS metagenome assembly WBZL01 (sample SAMN12344345, study PRJNA552823) | activated sludge metagenome | biome: Activated sludge suspended growth; feature: Nitrification reactor; material: Wastewater; isolation source: activated sludge from nitrification reactor of wastewater...
CACGTCAACCTATGATGGCCTTGCAATCGCTTGGGCCGTTGTCGAAGCAGTGCATGAGGTCAATCGCTGCAGATGTCTGTTCGCAACCCATTATCATGAGCTGACTCGGCTTGCAGAGACTCTGGACGCACTGTCGCTCCACCATGTTCGCGCACGTGAACACAAGGGCGAACTCATTCTGCTTCATGAAGTCACCCACGGCCCAGCAGACCGCAGTTATGGCATTGAAGTTGCCCGTCTCGCAGGCATCCCACCCACAGTCCTTGCACGCGCCAAAGCCGTGCTGTCCAAGCTCGAAGCCGGTCGCGATGCGACTGGCGGCCTCGCGGCCGGCCTCGATGACTTGCCGCTGTTCGCTGCTGCATTGCCCCCGCCAGAAACACCAGACGCCATCCGAGCCGCACTTGAATCCATCGACGTGGACTCGCTGAGCCCGCGCGCAGCCCTCGACACCTTGTATGAGTTGAAGCGCCTGCTTCAGTAAAGTGCAATTGATTCGAACATTGCCGTCAGCGCGGCGCGCTCTGCGTCATCCCGCTCGGGCCGCCAGATTTCGAACAGCAGGATGACTCGGGTGTGATCGCTGTCATTCCAGGCTTCATGTTCAATGCTGTCATCAAAGATCAGCATTTTTCCCGCTTCGACCGTGCGCGTTTCATTGCCAACCCGCAGCCTGCAGTCCGGTGGAACAATGAGCGGCAAGTGGCAGATCAACCGCGTGTTGAGCATGCCCCAATGTGGCGGAATATGCGTTCTCGGTCGCAGGACCGAGAACAGCGCAGCAGGCGAACGGCCGGCAATTCGGGGCATGGGAAGACCACCGAGCGCGGCCGCGGTAACCGGACAAGCCTGCGCATGCTCTTCATCCAGAGCGCCATCTTTCCAGAGATAATAGGCACTCCAGTTCGGATCCTCCAGCAGCGCATGTTCGCGCGTTGGCCGATCTATATTGCGCTGAACATAAGGGGCCAGACCATGACCGGATGCAAGCACGGCCTCCGCCTCGGCCCGGATCGAATCCGCCTGGCCCTCAAGAGATTCGACCCACTCAAAATCTGCAGGGTCATAGAACGGAATCTGCGGAAGCCGTGGATAGTAGAAGCTTGTCGGCTGCTGAAGCTGTGGTTGAGCTCGGCCAACCAAGATGTCTATTCCTTCCTGAAAGCGAGGACCGACTTTGGCTGGTTCGACCTCCGCCGCAGAAAGCCGCGCATGCAGATGATCCGCAAATCGGCGGCTGATCGCGTCGAGCGACGCAACGGCCCTGTCAAGCCGCGGCGGAAGATCCGACTGAAGAGTTTGAGCCTGGCTGGCAGACGATAGGGCGAGGTTGAACCATGACGATGCGGCCCGATCGTCACCAAGGCGCAAGCGGTTTTCGCCCATCATGAGCAAGGCATAAATATTGCGCGGCTCTGCTTCGAGCACTGGCGCAAGCGCCGCCTCCATCGCGGTGCCATCGCCTATCAGCTCGCAGGATTGCGCAAGCAACAGACGCAATTGATGAGACGCGCGCCCTGCTGACTCTACGGTTGCGAACGCTGCCCGCGCGGCTGCCGCATCTCCGCGTCGAAGGGCCTCCACACCAGACCTGGCAATGGCTTCATAATCAGGTTCGCTCATGCCTGGGCATTAACGACCTTCCGGCTTGCGATCAAATGCCTGCGTACCATTCGTACCCGGCGCCATCCTCCCAGTATCCGCCCTTGCCACCATAGAGCCTGGACAGGTCATCAACAGCCTCGATGCGTTCGACATACTTGGCCTGCTTGTATCCAAGCTGCCGTTCAACCCGGAGCCGAAGGGGGGCGCCATTGCCGACCATCAACGGTTCGTCGTTCAGTGCCCAGGCCAGAATGGTCTGCGGATGAAACGCATCAACCAGGTCAATGCTCTCGTAATAAGGCGTGCCGAATCCCATCTTGTCTGCACAATGAAATACGAGATAGCGCGCCCGCGACTGCAAGGCGGCCGCATCAAGAATCAGCTTCAATGGAATGCCGGTCCATTTGCCAATGGCACTCCAGCCTTCCACACAGTCATGGCGTGTAATCTGGGTCCGTTTTGGCCCTGCCATGAGTTGCGAAAGCGAATAGGCCTGCGGCCGTGCGACAAGGCCATCCACCGTCAAACGCCAGTTCGCGAAGTTTTCCTTCATGTGCGTAGCGTAGGCCTCTCCGCGCGGCTGGCGCGTACCATTCATGCGAAAGACGGGCGAACGTTGTTCAGGACGGAATTCCTTTGCAAGCGCCATTCGGTCCTGAAGGCTGCGCTGGATGAGAAAGTTTCCCTTTTCCCCCAGCGCCAGAAGTTCGCGGAAATTCTCATTCCGGCCGAGAGCGTCGCATCCGCTGAGCAGGCCTGCCGTTGCGCCGACAAGAATGTTGCGCCTTGTGATGATCATGCGCTGTCTCCCGAAGACTTGTTCTCTGGTGGCGAAAGCTGGAACCATCCCGTGATCATGGACCTGATCTCGTTGAACGGTCCGGCGAGAACCACGAGCAGAAGATGAACGACTATAAAGGCGGCAATGCCCATGGCGCAGATGAAATGGATCGAGCGTGCCGACGCTCTTCCCCCGAACAGGTCAACAAGCCAGGGAAGCGCCGCATTCATGCCTGGCGACATCGTGAGCCCGGTAAAGATCAGAAGCGGAATGAGGCCGAACAGGACAAGACTGTAAGTGATCTTCTGCAAGGGGTTGTATCGTGCCTCGCTTTCGCGAAAGTCGAACCGCGCATGCTTCTTGATATCCGCCCAGAGGTGCGCCGGCGCCACTTCTGCCCGGGAAAGTGCAACATCCTTTTTCAGATGGCCGTTGAACAGTGACCAAAGAAGATAGGTCAGAAGGCCAAAGGCCAAAACCCAGGCAAAGGCCAGGTGCCAATGGCGCCCCAGTGCAAGATCATAGTTTGATGGAAGCGTTGCCCACCCCGGAAAGCGCGGCAGCACGAGCCACGGCTGGTCAGCATTGGCACCATAGTGGCCCCAGTACAGCCGGGGATGGGCATTGAAGATCATCAACCCGGACATGAGCATGACAAAGACTGCCACTGCGTTCACCCAATGCCAGATGCGGGTCGAAAGTCGATGCCGGAAAACGATTGCCGGCTTGGAGATCGGTGGGTTCGCCGTCGCGCGCCCGGTTTCTGATTTGGCCATCGCACACTCCCTTTGTCCGAAGTTCGGGCCATCGAGAAGTCAGGTTACACCTGACGCAGATCAATCCGCAATCCGTTCTCCCGTACCCCAAGTCAGCCACACCAGCGCGCCAACCACGTTGATGGCTGCAGCGACAAGCAGGGTTGCGGTGTAACCTCCTGTCACATCAAGCAGGATCCCGGTTGCCGCAACGCCCACGATCCCGGGAAGTGTTCCGGCAGTATTGCTGATGCTCCAGAGCACATCGGCATGACGGGGCGCTATATCGAGATGGTTGCTGGCAAAGCCCGCCCAGCACAATGCCCCCAGACCAAGCGCACCGCACATGGTGAAGAGCGCAAAGCCGGGCGTGGTTGCCTGTGAGGCAAGAATCAGGAACAGCGCCCCACCGCCCAGACCCGTACATTGCATGATCTTGCGAACATGCGTCACCCGCCAGCCACGGGCAATCATGCTGTCTGCAACATGGGCAGACATATTGCCGACAACGAACTGCGAAACCCAGGGCAGGATGGAAAAAAGGCCAGACCCCTCGATCGTCATGTGCTGCACGTCCCGAAAATAGCTGGGGAGCCAGCTGAGCATGAGGTACAGTGTCCAGTTGGCGCAGAAGTGGTTGAACACCAGAGCCCAGACTGCCGAGTGCGAAAAGAGCGTCTTCCATGGCACCGGTGCCGGCGTTGTCCCGATGTCGTCCTCCAGAGGCGCCAGCAAGGAAAGTTCCCGGTCTGATATATGGGGATGGGCAGACGGGCGTGCCCGGACCAGCCAGAACCAGATCAGGCAGAACACCAGGCCAATCGCGCCAAAGGCATAGAAGACCGCAGGCCAGCCATAATGGGTCACCAGCCATCCCGAAGTCGAAAGCGCAAAGATGGTCCCAAGCGGAATACCGGTGAGATTCATGGCAGCGGCGCGACTGCGCTCCGCCTTGGGGAACCAGCGCGCAAGAAGATTGTAGACAGCCGGAAAACTTGCTGCCTCACCTGCCCCCATCAGGATCCGAGTCACAATGAGGGCCGAAAGGGAAATGCCCGCGGCGATGGGCGTAAGGATCGTGAAAAGAGACCAGCCCGCCAGCGCTACCCCCATCAGGACCCGGCCGCCGTAGCGGTTTGCAAGCCAGCCTGTCGGAAGCATCGCCGCCATATACCCAATGAAAAAGGATGAAAGGACAAACCCCTTTGTTGTCCCGGACCAGTTGAGCTCGTCAGCCATCGGAATGATTGCGACTGAAATATTGACCCGGTCGATATAGCAGACGAAAGTGGCTATCGCGCACATCAACGCGACGATGGTCCGTTTGTTCATTGGCAGCGTCTCCCCCGCACATGGTGTGAAGGACACGCGGGCCACATGCAAGAGCGGCCAGCCTGTCTGGGTGCAGTTCGGCACCTGACCTGCTTCATTCGCGGAAAGGGGCATGACTATGGCAAGCCGATCGGACGACCTACTGGTGCATGACTGGATTGCCGAACATGCATTCCGAACACCCGAAAAGCCGGCGACGATCGACCTGCATTCAGGACGCAGACACAGCTATGCCCAGATGCACGCCCGTGTTGCCGGGTTGGCCGGACATATGCGCAGCCTTGGTATTGAGCAGGGCGACAGGGTGGGTTTGTTGGCCTTGAACAGCAGCGACTTTCTTGACGCCCTGTTCGCCTGCTGGCGGATTGGCGCAGTCTGCACCACGCTGAACTTCCGCCTGACCGCCCACGAACTTGCCTTCATGGTCAAAGATAGCGGTTGCCGGCTTGTGTTCCATGACAGCGACCTGGCAGCTGTTGTTACAGCATTGAAGACCATGACCAACCTCGATCACTGGATCGAAATCGACGCGTCCGGATCAGGTGGCGCATTCGAATCGGCCATTGCCAGGGCAGAGCCTGTCTGGGTCCAAAGTCCCCAGAGAGAATCCGACCTTTGCATGATCATGTACTCGTCTGGCACGACGGGGACGCCCAAGGGCGTCATGTTCAACCATGGCCAGTTCTTTTTTATCAATGCCGGCAGCATGGGAATGTCTGGCGCTTCTGCGGCAATGGTCGGGCTTGTTGCCTTGCCATTGTTTCACATCGGCGGCCTCGTTGCCTATACGACCATCGCGCTCGGGGCTGGCGGCACTGTTGTGATCGAGCGCAGTTTCGAGGCGGGACGGCTGCTCGACACATTCGACAGTGCAGACCTGGGAGTAACCCATTTTCTTGGCGTGCCTGCCATGTTCAACGCCATGCAGTCACACCCGAAATTTGCGACGACGGATTTCTCCCGCATGGTCACGATGGCGTGTGGGGCAGAAAGCGTGCCCGAGTCTCTTCTGCGCAGCTGGCATGAGCGCGGCGTGGCGATCCGCGAAGGCTATGGCATGACAGAAACCTGCGCTGCATGCCTGATGCTCGAGGCCCGCGACGTGCCGGGAAAGATCGGCTCTGCCGGAAAGCCGGTGCGCCACTGCCAGGCAATGATTGCCCGACCGGATGGCAGCGAAGCCGCCCCTGGCGAGTTGGGCGAGATCTGGATGCGTGGAAAGAATATCACGCCAGGGTATTGGAACAGGCCCGATGCCAATGCATCGAGCTTCGTCAATGGCTGGTTCCGGTCGGGGGATATCGGCCGCAGGGATGCGGACGGCTATTTCTATGTCGAAGACCGCGTGAAGGACATGTACATTTCAGGGGGAGAGAATGTCTATCCGGCCGAAATCGAGAATATCCTCTATGACATTCCAGCCATTCGGGAAGTTGCCGTCATTGGCTTGCCTGACGCCAAATGGGGGGAAACCGGGTGCGTTGTGGCGGCCCTCAACGACAGCGGCACACTGACACTTGCAGAAGTCCAGGCCCATTGCCGGGAACGACTTGCCCGCTTCAAGCATCCTGCGCGACTGGAGATCGTGGACGCGCTTCCAAGAAACGCGACCGGCAAGGTGCTGAAGTTTGAACTGAGGGCGATGTTTGCCCGTTAGCCCAGGGCCGCCTGTTTTTCCTCTGCCAGGCGATCAAGTTCCGCACGGCTCCGGCGCTCGCTTGACGTCTTGAGCTGGCCGCATGCCGCGTCGATATCCCGTCCGCGCGGTGTCCTGACGGGCGCCGAAATCCCGCCGGCGAAGACAATCTGGGAAAAACGGCTTATCCGTTCCGGATCCGAGCACTCATACGGCGCACCCGGCCAGGGATTGAAGGGAATCAGGTTGACCTTGGCAGGCAGCTTGTATTTCCGGATCAATCGCACCAGCTCTCGTGCATCGGCATCGCTGTCATTCTTGTCCTTGAGCATGACATACTCAAAGGTGATCCTGCGCGCATTGTTCGCGCCGGGATAGGAGGCGCAGGCCTGCAGCAGCTCGTCCAGTCCAAACTTGCGGTTGATCGGGACAATCTCGTCGCGCACCTCTTTGGTCACGGCATGCAGCGAGACCGCGAGATTGACCCCAATTTCCCGTCCCGCACGCTCCATCAGCGGGACCACGCCAGAGGTTGAAAGCGTGATGCGGCGCTTCGACAGCGCAAGGCCATCGCCGTCCATCACAATCTTCAGTGCGTCCCGCACGGCCTCGAAATTGTATAGCGGCTCACCCATGCCCATCATCACGATGTTGGTCAGCATGCGGCCATCTTCTCCACTCGGCCATTCGCCGAGCGAGTCGCGCGCAAGCATGACTTGCCCGACAATTTCTGCGGGCGTCAGATTGCGGACCAGCCGCATCGTGCCCGTATGGCAGAAGCGACAGTTCAGTGTGCAGCCCACTTGCGAAGAGACGCACAATGTCCCTCGATCGGCCTCCGGAATGAAGACCATTTCAAAATCCTGGCCATCGTCCGAGCGCAGCAACCATTTTCGCGTCCCGTCTGTAGAGACCTGCGCCTCCACCACAGTCGGACGCGAGATCGAGAAACGCTCCGAAAGCCAGCCGTGCTGCGCCTTGGCAATATCCGTCATCGCGGCAAAATCGGACACGCCACGATTGTAGATCCAGTGCCAGATCTGTTTTGCCCTGAGCTTGGCTGCCTTGGGATCTAGCCCGGCACTTTCCAGCTCCGAGCGAATCTGGTCTTTGGTCAGGCCAACGAGTTCTGCACGACCGTCTGCACGAACGGGCGCTGCCCGAGGTACGGTGACCGGGTCAATATTGCCGGGAATTTCCATCGCCGCGGCTATAGTGCGCCTCAAGCCACTTGACCACAGAAAGCATTACCGCCTCCTCGCACAGCCCAGTGCTGCAGCATCAATTGCAGTTGCAGCACCTTTCAGCAGATAGCTGTCTGCAAAGCGGCCCGTCCCTTTTGCCATGGCAGAGATGCTCATGCGCTGGCCAGCGCGCATCGCTGCGACGATGGCCGCGTCTGAGCGCGAATCCGGTGCCCAGGCATCAGCGCCACCAGCAACAAGCGAAAAGCGCTTGCCGTCGATACTCAGCTCGACCGGCGTGCCCGTGTCGACCGCTCTGCTCAGGCGCACGTGAATCTGGCCCCGAATGCGTTGCAAGGGCCAATGGGCCACGGAGGCGAACGGACGCCAATTTGAGTTGCCCTTGCGAATCGGTTCCGCAATGGCAAAGCACCGTTGCGGCTTGCTATCCCTGAATGCACCCCAGCCCTGATAGACACCCAAAGCATCGCGCGCCGCCGCAGGGCCAGCCAGCAACGCCAGCGCCAAAGCCAGCCGCTTCATGCCGGTTTTGCGCTCCCGCCGAGGTGCACGATTTCTTCGACCCCCTTGTCGATCATCACCATTGTGCCCTGCGGCAGGCTTGGCGCAATCGGTGCCCGCCAGAGCGGATCGATGGGCAGACCAAGCATCATGCCCCGCAGGACGCGTGACGACATGCCATGCATGATAACCAATCGGTCTCCGTCGACATGAGCCGTGTCATCGATCCAGCGTTGGAGCCTGGCTGCAATGTCATCATACCATTCGCCGCCGGGCGGGCGTTTGCTGAACAATGCGACATGCGGATCCATAATGTCACCCTGATCAGCCATGATCTCCGCATAAGTGCGACCGGCCCATTCACCGACATCGATTTCCTGCAGGCGAACATCGCGCGTTGCACCGTGCCAATCGGCGCCGATGTGTTCGGCAATGATCGCCAGAGTCTGGAGCGCACGGCCCGACGGCGAAGACCAGAGTGCAAGAGGAGGGTTCGGGCCCAGCCTGTTCGCGAGGCTGGCCCCCATCGCATCAGCCTGGGCAAAGCCGGCTCGGGTGAGCGGCGTATCAAGCTGATCACCCTGCATGCGCCGGGCGGCATTGAAGACGGTTTCGCCATGGCGGGCGATATAGGTGCGGCCTTGGAATGTCATGCGCCCTCTTTCCCGCAAATTATCCCCATTGCAAGCGGGTCAAGCCCTTGCAGCCGCGCCCAATCTTGTCCATGAAAGGCTCTGGCGAGCGATGTCTGAGCCGCTATAAGCGCGTCGCGCCATAACCTATGTCGACCGGGGAATTGATCAATGAAGGCTACCATCGAACGGGCTACGCTTCTGAAAAGCCTTGGTCATGTACAGTCGGTGGTTGAACGTCGCAACACGATACCCATTCTGTCGAATGTTCTCATCGAAGCCAATGGCGATGGCACAATCCGCCTGATGGCCACGGACCTTGACCTGCAGATCAACGAGAGGGTGGAAGCACAGGTTGAAACCCCCGGCGCGACCACCGTGTCGGCACACACCTTGTTCGACATTGCCCGCAAGCTGCCGGAAGGCAGCCAGGTGAGTCTGGCTGCTGCAGACGGCAAGATGGCAGTCAATGCCGGCCGCGCGCGCTTCAACCTGCAGACGTTGCCGCGGGATGATTTCCCGGTGATTGCCGAAGGAGAGCTTCCCACGCGATTCGAGTTGCCTGCTGGGACGCTGAAGGAAATCATCGACAAGACCCGATTTGCGATCTCGACTGAAGAAACCCGCTATTATCTGAACGGGATATTCTGGCATGTGACGGATGATGCACAGCCTGTCCTGAAAGCGGCGGCCACGGACGGCCATCGCCTGGCGCGTGTTACTGTGGCCAGGCCGGATGGTGCGGCTGGCATGCCAGACATCATCATTCCACGCAAATGCATCGGAGAGCTGAGAAAGCTGCTCGATGAAATTGACGGTTCGGTCGAAGTGTCACTGTCTTCGAGCAAGATCCGTTTCGGCCTTGGAACTGCAGTTCTGACGTCCAAGCTGATCGACGGGACGTTCCCGGATTACAGCCGCGTGATTCCCACAGGCAATGACAAGATTCTCAAGATCGATCCAAAGAGCTTTATGGAAGGCGTTGATCGTGTGTCGACGATCGCGTCTGAAAAGACTCGTGCCGTCAAGATGGCGCTGGAGAATGACAAGATCACACTCTCTGTCACATCGCCAGAAAATGGCACCGCAGCAGAAGAAGTGTCTGGCGATTATAAGGCGGACGGGTTCGAAATCGGCTTCAATGCGCGCTACCTGCTGGACATTCTGGCGCAGGTTGAAGGTGACAGCGTGGAAGTTCACCTCGCCGATGCTGCCGCGCCGACGCTGATTCGCGAGAGTGACAAGGCCAGCGCGCTTTACGTCCTGATGCCCATGCGGGTGTAAGCCCGAACGCCTGCTTTTGCTGCCCGCAGTGATGCATTGGGCTGAAACATGCCCAAATCTGGCGCCCTGATCGGGCGTTGTGTCGGCAAACGCACCGTATTGCCTGAAAATCCGCCCTTCTCACCTTGCCAAGGCGCCCGGCTCTGCTAGCCATGACCATAACGAGGGGAAAAACCTTCGAGGAGGATCGCATTGACAGTCGCAGCAACGCCGCAACCCAATCCCCGTTACGCCTGGTATGTGCTGACTATCCTCGTCATCGTCTACATCCTGAATTTCATTGACCGGCAGATCATTTCGATCCTCGCCAATGACATCAAGCGCGACCTGAACCTGAGCGATAGTGATTTGGGCTTCCTGTACGGAACGGCCTTTGGCGTCTTTTATTCGCTGTTTGGCATCCCGCTTGGCAAGCTGGCCGATGGCTGGAACCGCACGCGCCTGCTGACCTTTGGTCTTGGCCTTTGGTCAATCATGACGGCAGCCTCGGGCCTCGCGAAGAACGGCGCCATGCTGGCCGGTGCCCGCGTCGGCGTTGGGATAGGCGAAGCAACGGCAAGTCCTTCAGCCTATTCGCTGCTGTCGGACTGGTTTCCAAAGGAAAAGAGAGCGACCGCGCTCGCGATCTATTCATCGGGCCTATACCTGGGCGGCGGACTATCCCTCTTGATTGGCGGGCAGGTCGTGGAACGCTGGGATGCTGCCTTTCCGGCCCATTCGGGGCCCATGGGCCTTGCCGGATGGCAAGCGGCCTTCATGGTTGTGGGCATCCCCGGCCTGTTGCTTGCCTGCTGGGTTGCAACGCTGCGCGAACCCATGCGCGGCCTGGCTGACGGCATCGTGACTGCTCCTGCAGAGCGCCCGTTCCGAGACTTTATCAAGGAATTGGTGACTGTCATTCCGCCGTTCACGCTTTTCAGCGCGGCGCGCCGAGGATGGCGGCCCCTTGTGATCAACATGGCCGCTGCTGTGGCGATTGCCGCCGCTGCCGCAGGGCTAGCCGTGACGACTGGGTCCAATGCCCAGTGGGGAGCAGTCGGCATTGGGGCATATGCAGTATTTTCCTGGGCCAGCGCCCTCAAGCAACGCGATCTGCCCACTTTTCGGCTGATATGGGGAACACCCGCCTTTCTTTATACCACGCTCGGCTATGGCTTGATTGCCTTCCAGAGTTATGCCGTCAGCTTCTGGGCGGCACCTTATGTGGAGCGTGTATTGGGCGCTTCCAAGAGCGAGGCTGGCTTCTGGGTGGGCGGGCCGGGTGCACTGGCAGGCTTTCTGGGCGTTATCGCCGGTGGCCGGATCGCCGATCATCTACGCAATTCGAATCCTTCGGGCAGAATATTGGTTGTCCTTCTGGCACCATTGTTCTCGGTCGTCCCCTTTGTCGTCTGTTTTACGACAGAGAATACGTCCGTCTTCTATGCTGCGCATTTTCTGGCCGCCATCTTCACCAGCGCGGCGCTTGGCGGAACGGCAGCGACCACGCAGGACCTCGTGCTGCCAAGAATGCGGGGCGTTGCCACAGCGACGTTCTTTCTTGCGACGACGCTCGTCGGACTCTCGCTTGGGCCCTATATGGCTGGCCACGTATCCTCGATGACCGGAGACCTTGCAACCGGGATCCTGTCGGTTCTGGCCGCAGCACCAATTTCCACGACCCTGCTGGTTCTGGCCTACCGCTCACTTCCCGCGGCGGAAGCCAGCGTCGTTACGCGCGCGCGCGAGGCCGGTGAACCGATCTGACAACGGCAGGTCAGGTGTTTGGGCGGCCAATCGAATGATAGGTAAATCCGGCCTGCCTCGCAACATCCGGCTTGTAGATGTTGCGCAAGTCAACGAGGCAACGGGACTGCATTGAATCTCCCATGCGCTTCAGATCAAGTGCGCGGAAGGCGTCCCATTCGGTCACGATGACAACCACCTCCGCACCCGCAGCGGCTTCATAGGCATCCTTTGCATAGGCAATATCGGGCATCATTGGACGCGCGATTTCCATTCCTTCCGGGTCATAGGCCGTCACAATGGCGCCGCCGTCGAGAAGCGCTTGGACGATGGCCAGCGACGGGGCATCACGCATGTCGTCGGTGTTGGGCTTGAAGGTCAGGCCCAGAATGCCGACCTTGCGCCCGCGGACGTCGCCACCCGCTGCTGCGATGACCTTGCGGCCCATGGCGCGCTTGCGGCTGTCGTTGACTGAGACCACTGCCTCGACAATGCGAACAGGCGCATCGAAGTCTTCTGCCGTCTTGAGGAGCGCCAAGGTGTCCTTGGGAAAGCAGGAGCCGCCATAACCTGGCCCCGCATGCAGAAATTTCGAGCCAATGCGATTGTCGAGGCCGATCCCGCGCGACACGTCCTGAACGTCGGCTCCAACGGCCTCGCAGAGATCTGCGATTTCGTTGATGAACGTGATCTTGGTCGCAAGGAAAGCGTTGGCGGCATATTTGGTCAGTTCAGCCGTCCTGCGTCCCGTGAACAGAATGGGGGCCTCGTTGAGGAACAGGGGGCGATAGATTTCGCGCATGACATCGCGTGCCCGATCATCGTCCGTTCCGATCACAATTCGGTCCGGGCGCTTGAAGTCACTGATGGCAGCGCCTTCACGCAGGAACTCCGGATTGGACACAACGGCCCAAGAGTTCTCGGGCGCGACTTCATTGAGAATGCGTTCGACTTCATCCCCGGTGCCGACGGGCACTGTCGATTTTGTCACGACGACCATGGGCCGTGTCGCTGCGGCCGCGATGTCGCGGGTCGCCTGGTAAACATATGAAAGGTCGGCGTGCCCATCGCCGCGCCTGGAGGGTGTGCCAACGGCAATGAACACGGCATCCGCGTCTGCAACAGAGGCTTTGAGGTCCGTCGAGAAAGACAGGCGATCGGCCTCGGCGTTTGTCCGGACCAGAGCTTCAAGGCCCGGCTCGTAGATGGGCATGACGCCGTTGCGCAACGCCTCTACCTTGCGCGCATCTAGGTCCACACACGTTACGTTGTGGCCGAAATCCGCAAAACAGGCACCGGAAACCAGGCCAACATAGCCCGCGCCAATCATCGTGATGTTCATCGAAAACCCTTAAGCAAATCGCGACACGCCCCATAGCGATCAATGATTAACGGGCCAATACCAACGAAAAGGGCCGATCTTTCGACCGGCCCCCTCGTTTCAATCCTGAAAGGATCAAATGGCTTACATGCCCGAACCCGGACCGTAGGTGATTTCCACGCGACGGTTCTGGAGTTCGCGCACGCCGTCGGCGGTTTCAACGCGTGGTGCGCTTTCGCCAAAGGCCTGCGTGCTGATGACGCCAGTCGGGATGCCCTTACCTTCGAGATAAGCACGTACCGATGCGTTACGACGTTCGGACAGGCCGACGTTGTACTTCGGCGTACCGGACTTGTCTGCGTGGCCGGCCAGCATGACCTGAGCCTGACCGCAATCAGCATAGGCGCCGACGGCACTGTCCAGAATCCCGGCAGCTTCCGCCGTGATATCCGACTTATCCCACTCGAAGAACACAATATACGGTCCGGGCGAGCACACAGCCGGCGGAGGCGGAGGCGGAGGCGGCGGAGGCGGAGGTGGCGGCGGCGGGGGTGGTGGCGGCGGCGGCGGCGGAGCCGGCGGTTCGCCAAAGTTGTACACGAGGCTGCCAAGCACGCTGTGCGACCGGTAACGGCCATCCGTTGAGCGGCCAATAAGGTCGACAATGTGGAGGCTGTCAGCGTTGAAGAAGCGGTACTTCAGGCCGACATCCCAATGATCGGACACAGGAAGACGAATGCCAGCGATGGCCTGCCAAGCAAAGCCCGTGTCGGAATCGTCAATCGAGTTTCCGGCGGCAGCAACCGAGTAGCTGCTCTTGACGCGAGCAACGCCGCCACCGAGACCGACATAGCCGTTGAGGCCGTCGTCATCACCAAAATCGAGCATGCCGTTGAGCATGAAGCTCAATGCGGTCGTGTCGCCACTGGCATTGTTGAACGTACCCGGAGCTACGTTGGTCACACCGGACGTGCCCGGGACGGGAAACGCGACAGAGGACGACAATGCTTTGACGTTCGCCTTCTTGTAGCTGACTTCTGACTCGAGACGGAAACCGCCAAAGTCGTACCCGATGATGCCATCGACGTCGAAACCTGTGTTGTGGTCGACCTCAACTGCGTTTGACGCAGAGCCAACATCAAACTGGACGTCCTCTACGATCGAGGGGCCGCCCTCGACGCCGATATACCACGCATCATTGCGCGCAAGCGCGGGTGAGGCGATGGCGGTTGAGGTAAGCGCCATAGCAATGGCTAGCTTCCGCATAATATTCCCCTTTCTCATTTGTCACTTAGGACTGGGTCATGTCACTAGCCAATGGCAAAGGGTGGCGCAAGCTTTGTTGTAGGCGAAACTGTTGCCGAAATGCCGCAGTTGCGCAGTGCGTAGCAGGAAAGATGCCACCAAATAACCGATTCAGGTCTCGATCAGGCCGTGCTTCCTCAAAGCCGCAAGTATTGCCCCGAGGGTCGCGCGGACTTCAGTGTCCACAACTGTTCCGCCGGAAACATTGGAAATGGCAGGCTGTCGCGGACCGACAACTTGCACTCCGCCAACTTTCACCGCGGCTGCATCGACCAAGCCCACGACCCATCGGTTATTCGTCCTGAAGGCCTCCAGTCCGTCTGCCAGGCTCCAGGCCCGCATCCCCGGATACGACGGCACAAAGCGCCAGCCACCCTCTGTCCAGCATGCAATGGCATTGTCCTGTCCCGCCCAGGCCGCTGTCGCGCCTTCCCCGACAATCCAGCATTGGCCGGGCGACGGCGATACGGGGATCGCGGGAGGGGCAACCGCCTGAACCGTCGGCTGAACCAGAATGTCGGCCATCATGATGGCCTCATTGTGGGTGATTTCCTTTTGCGCTTGGCCGCTCGCCATGAGAGGAAATCCAAGACGGGGGGTTGCTTCATTCATCGGTCAGCCTCCTGTGTCGACGGGAAAAATGAGCAAGGTCGGCGGCGACAGGCCAAACCGTCCAGCCTGCCGGACCTCGAAACGGACAGACGCGGCCCCTGCCGCGCGGTCAAGGGCGCGGTCAGCAGCAGAATAGGTGAAACCGGCAGATTGAAGCATCTGCATTCGCTCAGGCCCAATGTCTGGCACGACGGTCAGTTGATACAGTTCCACTTCTTCGGCCAGCGGCGCATCCACGCCGTCAAGCCAGTGCCATCCGGCCCGACTTCTTCGCAACCAATGTATTTGTGTGTCGCCATTGGGGAGGACAGTCGCCTGCATTTGGACGGGTGACAAAGGCAGGAGGCCTTTGCCCGGCTGTAGGAGGCTCAACTCTGAAGGCTGGGAATCAGCGAGCCCCACAGCCGTGACACGAACGCGTGCAGCGCCAGGAGGGACATCGAGGAACGCCAGAGAATCCCGCTCCAGCAAGACAAAGGGTTCATCCGGCCCATGACCATCAATTGCCGTTTCGGTTCCTCTTTGTCCTCGTAATAAACCAGATAGGCGAACTATGTTGAGAGCAAGCGGCGTTGCGGTTCGAAACTGGATGAGCTCGCTCCCGATCATGGCGGCGTTGGCGCCAGCCAGAACGGCTTCGGGAGTGGCCGAGCGCAGGGCCATGCCGGAATGGAGCAGCGCGATATCTACAGTGTTGGCCTCGTCCCAGAACAATGGGCTTGCCGGTGGAAGCGACGACACAGACCGGCCAAGCACAGCCGGAGCGGCTGTCGGACCGGCTTCCTGCCAACTCCGGTCATCATCCAGGCTCATCAGGAGCCCGGCACGGCGCCATCCGGGCAGAACACCTGCCGCTGCCACGGCAACCTGCGGCATCGTCTGAACAGTGTCATCAATGGGGGGAAGATCAAGCAGATGAAATACCGTTGGCCCATGCGGTTCATCCGCTGCGGCCATGGTGCGGCCGGCATCGGATGCAATGCTCACAGGAGCAGCAGTTCCATGGCGGACCAAGTCCGCTTCGACCGTCATTCGGTTGAGCGTGACGGCGGCAACCCGCCATTCGCCGACATCGCCGGGCACAGCAACACGCCGCCCCGGAGAGAGGTCGACGTATCGCCAGGGAAGCTGGACCTTCGCGGTCGCTCTTTCGGTCCTCAGCCGCTGCAATGCAGCCAGGGCATGCCCTTTGATGCGCGACGCATCGAGGGTCACAGGCATATCGACCCGCATGTCACGCCGCCCGCCGCTGCCATCGCGAATGCGCTGCAGCCCCTGCTGATAGTCCCGTTCCGGCTCATAATGTGCAACCGAGAAGATGGCCGGAACGCTGGCTTCCGAGCGGCGCTCGCGCGCGAGCCGCGGCACGGGCCGACGATCTGGTGACGCCCCCAAATCATGGGCGCGGATCACATCATAGCGCTCAGGAACGGACTCCAGACGCAACACATCGCCATCATCGCGCGCGAAAGTCGGGAACAGCAGGCCGAGCGTCTCAGCCACAGCCCTCACACTGTCACCAGTGGCGGCGAAGCCCTGAATGCGCGTCTCGTCGCGGGCCATGACGCCCGGCCCGGCAAGGGATGTCAGGACGGACCCTACCTCGACATCTCCTTCGTCGGCAAACACTTCGAAACTGAGGGAGGGGATGCGATTTCCATAATCGCCCAGTTGGAAATCTTCAAAGACGGCATAGGCCAGGCCGCGGTATGCCGGAGTCATCGCCAACCCTTCCGCTGACGCGATCAAGGGATCGACTGGCTGACCTTCGGCGCCCGTGTGCAGCCGGAAGCCCGTCTCTGTCTTGAAATCGCCGGATTCCCCCCGCAACAGGTTGCTATCCGCCCAGATACGACCGAGCCGGAGAATGGGCCGCGCAGAAATCGCTACCGCGAACGAGGCGGAATAGCTGTAGACAGTGGATTTTGGTTTGCCCTTACCGTTGGAGACCTTGTTCTTCTCTTCCTTGAGGTCAGTTGCCCAGATCACCGTTCCAGCCACGCGGTTGGCCCCAAACAGCTTTGGAATGGCCGCGCCATATGTTGATGACTGGACTGCCAGCTCATTGAGACGGGGTCCCTTGCGGCCCTTTGGTCCCAGCACCCTGCTGTCGATCTGCTGGCCAACAATGGCACCCAGTGCGCCGCCGATGGGGCCACCCACGACTGCACCCACCGTCGAGAGAATCAGAGTAGCCATCAGCCGTTGCCCTTCCGTCGCGCCCAGGCAGACAGGACAGGCCACCGGGGCACGCCGGGCGTTTCCACAACGCAGCCCAATCCCGCATCGGCGTGGATAAGGCTACCGCCGGTCCATACTCCCAGATGAATCTGGGCAGGCCCGGGGCGAACGACAAGAAGATCAGCGGGCCGCCAGTTCGCGTGGCGGCGAACGAAGCCCCGCCCCCGAATGACTGCCTCCCAATGGGCCAGATCGCGACTGCGCAGGCTGTATCCGGTCGGAACCCCGTCATCCAGGGCATAGGCGGCCGCAATCAGGCCGACACAGTCCAGTCCGAATTCAGGCGTCCGTCCGTGCACGCGGAACCGCACATTCAAAAGCGCCCGGGCGCGGGCAACGGGATTATCGTGCATATCGCACCAGCAGGTCGTTGCCGGGCAGATGGGGTTCGCCCCGGAAGTTCCCGGCATTGAGAAACCGTGTCGCGCAGGTCGCCAGCCGCTTGTCGCACCCTTCCAGCACTTCAACCATGCCCTGTTCCAGGGGCACAAAGGGAGGTGCTTCCCTCAAGGTCAGCAAGGGACCAGCCGATGCTGCGACATTGGCTGTTTCTGCCAGCTTGGCGAGGAACACCTCGCGCGCAGCCCTGGTCCAGCCCGGCCGCTTGGGCCGCTGGCTCCGCTTTGCCATCCTCTGATCCTTTCGCGAAAAAAAGGGCTGCAAAGGCAGTGTGCCAGCAGCCCGCCGCAGCCCCTTGGCCGCGAATCGCATTTTTCCATTGAGCCCCTTTTAGGCGTTATTATACTTTGCATACCCGGAATTAGAGGTATAAATTCAGCCTAAATTCGACAAATCTAGCCGTAGATTTTCCCTATATTTATTCGTGGACGAATAGCCGGAAATATTAACCTATTGAAACAACGAGGAAAAGAATACGTCCGCGTGTGTCACGGAAGTTAGTTAAAAATCTTGTAAAAACCAGACATTGCAAATTGGCAGGACTTTTGGTATTGTGCGCGCACGCCACCGACCAAGAGGCAACTGACATGACTGACGCATTCGCACCCGCTATTGCGGCGCTGCAAAATGAGCTTCGTTCCCTCGAAGCCAAAATCCGTGAAACCAAGGGCGCGATCAACGTCCTGTGCCGCCACGCGGGCATGGCCGAACTGTATCAGAATATTGAGCAGGAAATCGGCGGAGCGGCCATCGCAACGATCAAGGCCGATACGTTCTATGGCAAGACGATTGGCACCGCCGCTCGTGAGTATCTGGACATGCGGAAGGCGTCAGGCCTTGGTCCTGCAACGGCGAAAGATATCTTCGATGCCCTGAAGAAGGGCGGGTTGCAGTTCGACACTGCCAATGACACGAACGCTCAGATTAGCCTTGGCAACACCTTGCGGAAAAATTCTCGCATCTTCCATCGGCTGCCCAACGGGCAATACGGCCTTCTGGCATGGTATCCAAATGCCAAGGCATCAAACGACAAATCGGCGGCCAGCACTGAGCCGACCGCCGATGAAGCCTCTTCGAGTGACGCACCCAACACCGACCAAGATGACGGTGCGTCAGAACCACTGGCGAAAGGAGGGTCAGATGATCTGGCGACCAATCCGTAGGAGGTGAATAAGCGGCTTTTGGGCCGCCATTCCCACCCTGCCCCCCTCCATCAGGGGTAAGAGCAACGGCGCGCTTCCAGTCCAACCGGCGGCGCGTCGTTGTGCTTTTACATAGCGGAATCCTTCGATTCCGTCAACGATTCGTCTCGTCTTCCCTCTTTGCCGACAAGGCGGTCAAGCGCGGCGTCGGCCTCGGTGGGGTTTAGTTCGCCAGCGGCAACGAGTTCGCGAACGACCTTTCGAAACGCCTCGCTTTGCTGCTCCGGTGTCATTCCAGGCTTCTTCTTCGGCATTTCGATCAGGCTCCTTGATTAGCCCTTTGATAGGTGAGCCGCTTGCCGATGATGCCGGTAAGCAGAATGTCTGCACGGTCAGCGTCGTTATAGCCCAAGGCAACGCGGTTAGAATAGCGGAAGTCAAATTCGGCAAGATAGCGGTGCAAGTGCTTCTCGTTGCAGAACTGATAGACGCCCTTCATGCCGCGTTTGAAGATCGAAAAGAAGCCTTCGATGGTGTTGGTGTGCACGTCGCCACGGACATACTCGCCACGCGCATGGACGGTGGTTTCATGGGCCGCAAACTGCGCACCGATTGCCCAATAGTGACGGGCTTCGTCGGTGTAGAGTTTCGCTTGGCGAGCGACGTTATTGTAAACGATGTCGGCAATTTCACCGATCACCATCTTGTTGGCATCAATGGAGCGCGCCTCGCCGGTCGCACGGTCGATCAGGGACACAACCCGCATCTTGTGACGGAAACCGCCGCGAGCCTGCTCTACGCCCTCTTTCTGGCCGATATAGGTCTCATCAACCTCAACCGGAGTGCCGCCCGAACCGAACACCATCGGGGCATGATTGGCCATTGCTTCGCGGATACGGTGCGACATGAACCAAGCGGTCTTGAGAGTGACGCCAAGAGTGCGGTGAAGCTGGTTGCTGGAAATACCCTTCTTGCTGCCAGCGATCAGATACATCGCCTGAAGCCAGATGTGCAGGGCAACGTGCGAGCCTTCAAAGATGGTGCCGATGCGCACAGTAAAGGGTTTGCGGCACTGGTAGCACTTGTAAAGGCCGACGCGGGTGGACTTGCCGCCCATGAGGCCAATGCGCTCCACGCCACCGCAATGCGGGCACACAGGGCCTTCCGGCCAAACGCGCGCTTCAACGTAGGCAAAAGCGGCCTTTTCGTCGTGAAAGTGAGGGGCGGAAAGTGCGGAAACCATGGTCTAACTCCTTATGGAGTAACCAATAGGGTTTCCTGTGGGTATGTCAAGTATAATAACGCCGCAGTAAAGGAAATGTTCCTGACGTTGCAGGGAGAAGGCGTCCAGACCGGCAGGCGCGCAGTCTTTCTGAGGTTTGCGGGTTGCAACCTCTGGAGCGGGCGCGAGCAGGACCGCATGGACGCGGTCTGCCAATTTTGTGACACCGACTTTGTGGGTACGGATGGCACCGGCGGGGGGAAGTTCACCGATGCGGACAGCCTTGCAGATGCTGCGGCTGCCTGTTGGGGTCATGTCAGCGGTGGCCGGCCCTATATTGTCGTGACCGGGGGGGAGCCGATGCTCCAGCTCGATACAGCGCTTGTCGATGCGCTCCATGATCGAGGCTTTGAAATTGGGGTTGAAAGCAACGGGACGATTGCTGCCGTACCTGGAATAGACTGGCTGTGCATCAGTCCGAAGGCCGGCAGCACAGTCGTCCAGCGATCAGGCAATGAACTCAAGCTTGTCTGGCCGCAGCCGGGAAGCGACTGGCAAGGCATGGAAACGTGGGATTTTGACCATTGGCTCATTCAGCCAATGGATGGCCCCGACCTGGAAGCCAATCGCGCGGCCTGCATCGAATTCGTCCTGCACCATCCGCGATGGCGGCTGTCGACGCAAACACACAAGCTGCTCGGGATTGACTGATCAGCGGAAATAGCCGCAGCTGGCCAGATATTTGTCCTTCTTCCAGCAACTTTCCTGGCTGAAATTTGGCGTTGCCGCCAGTCGTTCAGGCATTCGAATGCGAAACTGCTGTTCACCCTGCGGGGTCAGGCTGTTGCGAAGTTCGCGCAAATGTTCCTGGGCCAACGTAATGAACCGGCCCTTTGGTGTGAAAAGCCCGATCCGGCCAATGCGCGATGCTGCATAGCAGAAACCGACCTGTGCCCGGACGGTCGAAAACCCGGAATAGGTTTTCGTACCAAAGGAATCGAGTGCCTTCTGGCCAAGCGCGGGCGACTTGTTGACCCTTTTGAAATAGGCCGACAGGGTCTTGAACGATGAGGCAAGCTCGGCGCTATGGTCGTTGAGCAAGGCATTGTAGTTCTGCATCGTGCGCAACGTCGGCTCAAAAGCGCATTGCAGTGCAGCGACGTTCAATCCAGCCCGAAGGTTCCACACCAGTGCTGCATTCTGTTCGGTCACCGTTGCGCCTGGCAGCGGTACTCCGATTCCGGGCTCATAGCTGTTGACCGGTGGGCCTGAAAAGTTCGGCGGAACCCAATACCCCTGCGCCTGCGCTGGCGTTGAAAGGAAAAACAGTGTCGAAACCGCAGCGGTGCAGGTCGATATCCTGAATTGCATTGTCTTGCTGTCCATATCCTCCGGTTTAGCGGCCGAAGCTTAATGGGAAATGGACAAACGAAAAAGGGCCCCCCCGGTTGCCCGGGCGGCCCAATCTCGACGAGTAATGCCAGAAAGGCGATTACTTGGCAGCAGCGTCCGCAGCGTTGGCAGCAGGAGCAGCAGCATTGGCGTCAGCAGCAGTGGCATCAGCCGCCATGTTGGCGTCAGCACCAGTGGCCGCGTCGACATTGGTCATCGCGTCGTTGGTGGTGCCTTCCATTGCGTCAGCTGCATTCATTTCGGTGACAGCAGCATTTTCGGTGCCAGCGGTTTCGCTCTTGCCGCAAGCAGCGAGGGCGAGAGAAGCAGCAGCAACCATGGAAAGAGTAACGATCTTACGCATATCAATAAGCTCCCAAGTGAAAGAGATCTGGACGGCTTTGCGCGCTTAATACCCAAATCGCGGTGGACATTAGACTTTTTTGCATCCGCGCTCAAGCAGATTTTTGTGCGCCTTCAACGGCCACCAGAAAATGATCGAAATTGCGGGCCAGGGCATCATCCAGATCGGCCATGCGGGCATTGTTGCCCAAACTTGCAAGGCTCGTGACTGGGAACTCCGGCAGCCCGCACGGGACGATGCCGGCGAAATGCCCAAGGTCGGGAGAGACATTGACGCTGAACCCGTGAAAGCTGATCCAGCGCCGCACCCTGACCCCGATCGCACCGATTTTTGCTTCCGTTCCCTGATCGCTGGTCCAGATCCCCACGCGGCCTTCGGCGCGCCAGGCATCAACACCCAGATCGTGAAGTGCATTGATCACCCAGCCTTCAAGTGCATGGACAAAGCAACGGACATCCTTGCCACGGTTGGCGAGGTTGAGCATGACATAGCCGACGCGCTGGCCTGGCCCGTGGTACGTGTACCGGCCACCACGGCCTGCGGAGTAGACCGGAAATCGGGCATCCAGAAGCTCTGCGGGGTTGGCGCTTGTTCCCGCAGTGTAAAGCGGGGGATGCTCCAGGAGCCAGATCTGTTCTTGCGCCCGGCCCTCAAAGATCGCAGCGGCGCGGGCCTCCATCGCGGCAAATGCCTCCGGCCAGGGAGTCAGGCCTGGGGCAATGGTCCATTCCGGTCGTTCCGAATCGGGCATATGGTCTGGTGGGGCCAGTGGGGGCCATGATCAAGTGGCACTTGCCAGCCTAGCCTGAAACCGGCATCTGTTGGCCATGCACAAGCTATCCTTTGATGCCGCCTGGGCGGATCTGGTTGCGATCGGCAAGACCAACGCGAGCGTGCTGGCCGTGCTTGCAGGCGCATTCCTTCTGCTTCCCAACTTTGCCGAGCTTCTGTTCGCCCCGCCGCCTAATATCAAGTCGTTTGACTGGAATGGCCTGCGGCAGCTTGAAGCCTATTATCAGGACAACGCACTCGTTCTGCTGCTGTGCAACCTGCCAGTCTGGTTGGGGTCTGCGGCTATCTTGTCGTTGCTCCTCGATCCGGGACGATTGACGGTGGGTGAAGCATTGAAAAGCGCTTTCAGGCTGCTTCCCAGCGCCATCATTCTCAACTGGCTGACACAGCTGATCATCGTGTCGGGACTTTTCCTTCTGCTTGTACCGGGGATCTACCTGATCGGTCGCTTGATGCTTGCTGCTCCCGCCCAGATGGCGGAGCGGATTGCAAACCCGTTCAGGGCCATTGGCCGTTCCATTGCGCTGTCGGCCGGAAACGGGTGGCGCATTGCCGGGTTCGTGGCATTAATCGTGGTTGTTGCAATCATTGCCGCTTCGGCGGCCAACGCGGTTTTCGGCATTTTGATGAACATCATTCTGCCCAAGGACATTCTCGGCGACGGAATTGCGCTGCTGCGGTCCTTTATTGGCGCCGCAACCGCTCTACTCCTGCTGCTTGTCGGAGCCGCAGT
>WBZL01001643.1_pt1 | contig 22970 bp, 19 predicted proteins | sample 5204291 | NCBI WGS metagenome assembly WBZL01 (sample SAMN12344345, study PRJNA552823) | activated sludge metagenome | biome: Activated sludge suspended growth; feature: Nitrification reactor; material: Wastewater; isolation source: activated sludge from nitrification reactor of wastewater...
GACGGGGCGGACGAAGGCGCGGACGCTGGCGCCCGGCGTCGCGCACGTGATGCAGCGCTACGTGCTCTCGGGGATCCTCAATGCCGACGGGACGGACGCGGGGCGCGTCGGCGCGATCCTCGCGGCGGTGCTGGTCGAGGGACCGGAAGGCTGGCAGGTCGCGGCGGCGCAGTTCACGGCCGAAGGATAGAGCGCGAAGGGCAGTGCGCCTCAGCCCTCCAGCTTCGTCAGGTCCGCTACGGAAAGGCAGATCGTGCGGATGCGGCTGAGCAGGTTCAGCCGGTTGCGGCGGACGACCTGATTGTCGGTATTCACCTGCACCGCCTCGAAGAAGGCGTCGATGGGCGCGCGGAGCGCGGCCATCGCCGACATGGCGGCGGCGAAGTCCTCGGCCTGCATCGCCGGGGCGATGGCGGATTCGGCGGCGTCGAGCGCGGCGAAGAGTGTGCGTTCGGTCTCGTCCTCGGCGAATTTCGGGTCGGCGCCGAAGGAGTATTCGACGCCGTCCTTTTCCTCGGCCTGGGTCAGGATGTTGTTGGCGCGCTTGAAGCCCTGGAGGAGGTTCTCGCCGTCATCGGTCTTGAGGAAGGCCGCGAGCGCCTCGGCGCGTTTGACGAGGAGGGTGAGGTCGTCGTTCCCCGGCATGGCGAGGCAGGCGTCGATGACATCGTGGCGGATGCCCTGATCGCGGAGATGGACCTTGAGGCGGTCGTGGAAGAAGGCGAGGAGGTCGGCAAGGCGAAGAAGCGAACGCTCAATCTCGTCATCTGTCAGCGAACGCTGCTTAGCTTTCTCGTGCGCTCTTCCGATTGCCGCGTATGCCCGGTCGGCTGCTTGCTGCGGAAACCCCGCGTCGATTAGATCGTTCAGCTTGTCGATCTGCCGGTTGGTGTTCTCAAGCAACGGGAGTTCTGCGAAGCTTGAATTGGCGGGGATTAATACGTCATCCATCAACGCAAGACGGATGGCATTCCCCAACACCAACCTAATCACCCCCAACGCCGCCCGTCTCAGCGCGAACGGGTCCTTGCTCCCGGTCGGCTTCTCGTCGATCGCCCAGAACCCGGTCAGCGTGTCGATCTTGTCGGCGAGCGCGACGACGACCGAAACCGGCTCGGTCGGCACGTCGTCGGAGGGGCCGAGCGGCTGGTAATGCGCCTTGCAGGCATTGGCCACGGCGTCGGGCAGGCCGGCGGCGCGGGCGTAATAGACCCCCATCGTGCCCTGAAGCTCCGGGAACTCACCCACCATCGCGGATTGCAGGTCGGCCTTGGCGATCCGCGCGGCTTCGGCGGCAAGGTCGGGCTTGGCGCCGACCAGCGGCGCGATCTCGCGAGCAAGCGCCTCGATCCGGTCGATGCGGTCCTTCTGGCTCCCGAGCTTGTTGTGGAAGGTCACATTGGCCAGCCCCTCGGCCATGCCCTCCATCCCCTCCTGAGCAACCGTCCGCAGGTCGTTCTCCCAGAAGAACTTGGCATCCGAGAGCCGCGCCGAGAGCACCTTCTGGTTGCCCTTGAGGATCGTCGCACCGTGGTCGGCCGCCTCGGTGTTCGCCACGGTCACGAAGCCCTCGATCCGGCCGGTCTTCGGGTTCCTGGCCGAGAAGAACTTCTGATGTTCGCGCATCGAGGTCTGCAGCACCTCGGGCGGCAGGCCGAGAAACTCCGCGCCGATCCGGCCCAGCAGCACCACGGGCCATTCGACAAGCCCCGCGACCTCGGCCAGCAGGCCCTTGTCCTCGACCACCTCAAGCCCGGCGGCGAAGGCGGCATTCTGGGCGTCGTGCCAGATGTGCTCGGCGCGCTCGGCCGGGTCGAGCATGACGAAGGCGCGCTTCAGCTTCGCCGCGTAATCCTCGAACCCGGTTACGGAAAACGCATCCGGCGCGAGGAAACGGTGGCCGCGCGTGACGTTGCCCGCGCGGATGCCGTCCACGTCGAGCGGCACCACCTCGGCCCCGTGCTCGTCGCTCAGCACACAGAGGATCGAATGCAGGGGCCGCACCCAGCGCAGGCTCCCCGCCCCCCAGCGCATCGACTTCGGCCAGGGAAAATTGCGGATCGTCGCCTCAAGCACCTCGGCCACGATCGCCCTCGCGCTCCGCCCCGGCCGCTCGATCACGGCGAACCAGGTCTTGCCCTTGGCCCCCTCGCGCACCTCGAGCTGCTCCAGCATCATCCCGGTCGAACGGAGGAAGCCCTGCACCGCGGCGTCGGGCGCGCCCACGGCGGGGCCCTTGCGTTCCTCGCGCACGGGCCTGCTTTCGGCCGTCAACCCCTCCAGTGCCAGCGTGAGCCGGCGTGGGGTCGAAAGCGCGTGCGCCCCGGAATAGGTCAGCCCCGCCTCGACGAGCCCGTCGGTGACGAGCCGCTTCAGGTCCTCCCGCGCCCGTCCCTGCATCCGCGCCGGGATTTCCTCGGAGAAGAGTTCAATCAGAAGATCGGGCATTCACTTCTCCAGCGTTTCGTTCGGCTGATGCCAGGCAAAGGCCCGGCCGTCGGGGTAGACGGCGACGACCCGGTCCACGCCGGGGTGAATGTTCTTCTCGGACAGGAAGGCGAGCGCCGTTCCCGTCTCAAGATCGGCGCCCAGAGCCTTGGCATCGAAGCAGGAAAACCAGTTCGGCCCGATCAGCGGCGTGGGCGTTTCGTAGGCAACGTAGGTTTCGCTCAACATCGCGAGCGTCATCGGGGTGCGGAAACAGCCGCGGAAGCGCAGGGGCGAGCTGTCCGCGTCGATCCCCTCGAACCCCTCCGCCAGCATCGGCTCCACCGCGCCCGAAAGGTCGGTCAGACGGATGACCGCCTCGGCCGAGGCCGGCTCCACCGTCCGGTAATAGGCATATTCCTGCAGGTAGTAGATCGCCGCGCCGGCGACGAGTGCGGTCAGCACGATGAACCCCGCGACGAGCTTGCCATTCACGAAGCCACCCCGCCACCGGCCTCGGTCGCCACGAAGGCATCGGCGCATTGCTTCGCCAGCCCGCGGACGCGGCCGATATAGGCCTGCCGTTCGGTCACCGAGATCACGCCGCGCGCGTCGAGCAGGTTGAAGAGATGGCTCGCCTTGATGCACTGGTCGTAGGCCGGATGCGCCATGACGATCCTGCGCCCCGCCTTGTCCTCGGCCGGGGCGGCCAGGATGCGTTCGCATTCCGCCTCGGCGTCCTCGAAATGCTTGAGAAGCATCTCGGTATCGGCCTGGTCGAAGTTCCAGCGGGAATACTCCTGTTCTGTCTGGCGGAAGATGTCGCCGTAGCTCAGCGGAATGGGCGATTGCGGGTCGTTGAAGGGCATGTCCATGACATGGTCGATGCCAAGGACATACATGGCGAGCCGTTCGAGCCCGTAGGTCAGTTCGCCCGAGACCGGGTGGCAGTCATGGCCGCCGACCTGCTGGAAATAGGTGAACTGGCTGACCTCCATCCCGTCGCACCAGACCTCCCAGCCGAGGCCCCAGGCGCCGAGGGTGGGGCTTTCCCAGTCGTCCTCGACGAAGCGGATGTCGTGGAGCGAGGCGTCGATGCCGATGGCAGCGAGCGAGCCGAGATACAAGTCCTGCAAATCCGGCGGCGAGGGTTTGATCAGCACCTGGTACTGATAGTAGTGCTGGAGGCGGTTGGGGTTCTCGCCATAGCGCCCGTCGGTCGGGCGGCGCGAGGGCTGGACATAGGCCGCCGCCCAGGGCTTCGACCCCAGGGCCCGCAGCGTCGTCGCCGGATGGAAGGTGCCGGCGCCGACCTCCATGTCATAGGGTTGCAGCACCGCGCAGCCCTTCGAAGCCCAGTAGCTCTGCAGCCTCAGGATGATCTCCTGGAAGGAACGGGGGGCGGTCGGGGTCATCATCTGCCTCGGGCGGGGGAAAGCGCGTTCTCAATAGGCAACAGGCCGGTGGCGGTCAATCGGCCGGCGGGCGATTGTGACGTGACGCCGCCCGCCGTCCTGCTAGGTTCGGCGACGGATTCGCGCCCATAAGAAACGTCGGAAGGGTTTTCACGCATGCGTTTTGCCACGGTCCTGTTCGGTCTCCTCCTCGCGCTGCTGCCGCTCAGGGCCGTGGCACAGGATCAGGTCTGGCTGCAGATCGAGGCGCAACCGACGCTGGCGGAGGGCGAGGAACGGGCGCGGGCCTATGCCGGCGTCTTCCCCAACGTCGCGGGCTTTGCCATGACCACGGGCTGGTACGCGATCGTGCTCGGGCCCTTCACAAGGGCGGATGGCGAACAGCAACTGCGTGTGCTGAAGGGCGAAAGGCTCATCCCGGCGGACAGCTACATCGCCTTCGGCAACCGCTTCACGCGCCAGTTCTGGCCGGTCGCGGGGGCAGCCGCAGCGGCGCAGCCCTTGCCGGAGGGCGTGACCGACGCCGAGCCCGCCACGGAGCCGACCCCGGAGGTCGCCGTGGCGGTGCCCGACCCGGCGCTTCCCGACGAGACGCCGGCCGAGGCGCGCCGGTCGGAGGCCGCGCTTTCGGCCGACGAGCGGCGCGAGCTGCAGGCGGCCCTGCAATGGGACGGATTCTACGCGGGCGCCATCGACGGGGCCTTCGGCGCCGGCACCCGCCGCTCCATGGCCACCTGGCAGGGGGCGAAGGGGCACGAGGAAACGGGCGTGCTGACCACCGCCCAGCGCGCCGAACTCCTGGAGCACTTCCGCGCCGAACAGGCCGCGCTCGGCCTTGAGGTGCTGACCGAGACCGAGGCGGGGATCGAGGTCCCCTACCCCTCCGCGCTGGTGGAATTCGACCATTACGAGCCGCCCTTCGTGCATTTCCGCGAAAAGGCGGGCTCGGGCTTCCGGATGCTCCTGATCAGCCAGCCGGGCGACCAGACGCGGCTTGCCGGACTCTACGACCTGATGCAGTCGCTGGAAATCGTCCCGGTGGAAGGCGAACGGCAACTCGGGCGCACGGGTTTCACCATCGCCGGGCGGAACGCGGGGCTCGAAAGCTTTACCGACGTGCGGCTTTCGGGGGGGTTGATCAAGGGCTACACGCTGGTCTGGACGCCGGAAGGCGCCGACCGCGCCCGGCGCGTGGTCGAGGCGATGAAGGCGGGGTTCCGGCCCATCGGCGACCGCGCGCTCGCCGAAGGGCTCGGCCAGCCCCTTGCCGTGGGCCGCGCCGACCTCGTCTCGGGGCTCGCCGTGCGGCGTCCGGCACTGTCGCGCTCCGGCTTCTGGCTCGACTCCGGGGGCCTTGCCGCGACCACGTCGGAAGCCGTTGCGGACTGCGCGCAGGTGACGCTCGACGGCGGGCACCCGGCGGATGTCGTCCTGAACGATGCGGCCACCGGCCTTGCGGTGCTGCGGCCCGAGCAGCCGCTCGCCCCTCGCGCCCACGCCCGGATCTCGGCCGCTGCACCGCGCATCGGCGCGGACATCGCCATCCCCGGCTACCCCTACGAGGATGCGCTCGACACGGCCGTGATGACCTTCGGCACGCTCGCCGACGCGCGCGGTCTCGACGGCGAGGAAGGTCGCTACAGGCTTGGCACCGCTACCCGTGCGGGCGATGCGGGTGGCGCGGTGCTTGACGGCTCGGGCGCGGTCGTCGGCATGCTCCTGCCCCGCGACACCTCCGGCGCCAGGGTCCTGCCCGAGGACGTTGGCCTTGCCCTGTCCGCGCCCGCGCTCGCTGACACGCTCGCAAGCGCCGGGCTCCTTCCGCCGGAGGGGACCGAACCGCCTTCGGGCCAGCTCGCGCCCGAGGATCTGACGGCGCTTGGGCGCGACCTTGCCGTCCTCGTCTCCTGCTGGCGCTGAGCGCGCGGGTCAGACCCGCCAGAAGCGCGGCAGGAAGAGGACGAGCACGACCAGAAGTTCGAGCCGCCCGAGCAGCATCGCGCCGGTGAGTATCCACTTCGCCGTGTCGTTGATCGGCGCGAAGTTCCCGGCCGGGCCGATGATGTCGCCGAGACCCGGCCCGATGTTGGCGATGGCGGTTGCCGCGCCCGAGATCGCGGTGACGAAGTCGAGCCCGGTCATCGACAGTGCGACCGCAACGAGGCCCAGGGTGACGATGAAGACCCCGAGGAAGGCCATGACCGAGAAGAGCACCTCTTCGGTGACCGGCTGCCCCTCGTAGCGCGGGGCGAACATGCCGTGCGGGGAGTGGATGCGGCGGATCTGAGCCCGGATGGCGGCGGCGAGGAGCTGGTAGCGGAAGATCTTCACCGAACAGCAGGTCGAGCCGGCGCAGCCGCCGATGAGCCCGATGAAGAAGAAGAGCACGACGGGGAACGGCCCCCAGAGCTGGTAGTCGACGCTCGCGTAGCCGGTGCCGGTGATGATCGAGGTGACGTTGAAGAGCGCCTCGCGCAGTGCGTGTTCGAGGTTGTCGTCGTTGGCGAGCACCCGGTAGGCCGCGATCATCGCCACGAGCGCGGCGATGGTCCAGAGAAAGGCCCGCACCTGCGCATCGCGCAGGAGCGGCCGGGTGGAGCCCGCGAGCATCTGGACGTAGCGGACGAAAGGGAGGCTCGCGAGGACCATGAACACCGCCGCGAGATATTCCGGTGCGCCCTGGTACGGCCCGAACGAGGCGTCCGAGGTGGAAAAGCCCCCCGTCGACATCGTCGTCAGCGCGTGGTTCACCGCGTCGAAGCCGCCCATGCCCACCCCGCCGTAGGCCACCGCGCAGGCAACGGTCAGCGCGACGTAGATGGCCCCGATCCGGGCCGCGATCTCGGCCGCGCGGGGCAGCACCTTGCCGCCGGTCTCGAAGGCCTCCGACCGGAAGATCTGCATGCCACCGACGCGCAGTTCCGGCAGGAAGACCATGGCCACGATGATGATGCCGATGCCGCCGAACCATTGCAGCATGGACCGCCAGAGGAGGAGGCCCCGCGGCAGGTACTCGAGCCCGGTGAAGACCGTGGCGCCGGTGGTCGTCATCCCCGACATGGACTCGAAGACCGCGTCCACGGTGCGTGCACCGGTCGCGCCGAAAATGAAGGGCAGCGCCCCGTAAAGGGGCAGCACGACCCAGACGCCGGTGGCGAGCAGAAAGGTCTGCTGCAGGCTCAGACGTTCCGCGACGCCGTTCGCACAGGCGAGCGCCAGAAGCCCGCCGCTGGCCGAGGTGACGATCGCGCTTTGCAGGAAGGCGCGCCAATGGGCGTCACCGGCGGCATAGTCCATCGCCATCGGCAGCGCCATCGTCGCCCCGAGGACTGCGGACAGCAGGCCGATGACATATCCGACGGGACGCAGGTCGAGCATGGGGCGAGCCTTCGCGGCCCGGGCGCTCTCTGTCAAGCATGCCCCGTGCGACCGCGCCTCAATCCCGCCAGAACCGCGGCAACAGGATCACCAGGACCGAGAGAAGCGAGAGCCGCCCCATGATCATGGCGAGGATCATCAGCGCCTTGGCCACGTCGGGAAACTCGACGAAGGTGCCGGTCGGCAGGACCATCGGCCCGTAGCCGTAGCCGATGTTACCGATCGAGGTCCAGGAGGCGAAGAGCGCGGATTCGAAATCCACGCCGGTCTCCACGATCAGGAGCGCGATGATCCCGAAGGTGATGATGTAGGCGCCAAGGTAGAGCACGATGGCGTCCATCGTGTCGACGTCCACGGCGCGGCCGGCATAGCGCACCGGCGCGAGCCGGTGGGGCGCGTGGATGCGCCGGATCTGCGCGCCCAGTGCGCCGAACAGCACCTGTACGCGAAAGACCGACAGGCCCGCGGCGCTCGATCCCGAACAGGCGCCGATCACGCCCATCCAGAGCGCGACCACCGCCGGGAAGCCGCCCCAGACGGGAAAGTCCCCGGTCCCGAAGCCGGTCGAGGACATGATCGAGACGAGGTTGAAGAGCGCCTCGCGGAAGGCGGGCTCCAGCCCCTGATCGCTCGTTGCCACGCGCCATGCCACGACGGAGCCGACCCCGGCCATGACCCAGCCGAGATAGCCGCGCACCTGCGGGTCACGCCAGAGCGGACGTGCCGATCCGCGCAGAAGCTGGACGTAACGGATGTAGGGCAGGCTGCCGAGCAGCATGAATACCGCCCCGGCATAGAGGATCGGGGCCGAATACCCGGTGAAGGATGCCGCACGGGGCGAGAAGCCGCCGGTGGCGATGGTGGCGAGGGCATGGGTCACCGCCTCGAACGGCTCCATGCCGACCATCGCGTAGACCGCCATGCAGAGAGCGGTCAGCAGGGCATAGACAAGGAAGAGGTCGCGCGCGATGTCGGTGGCGCGGGGCAGGACCTTGCCGAAGGTGTCGAAGCCCTCGGTGCGGAAGAACTGCATGCCGCCGACCCGCATCACCGGCAGGAAGATCATCGCGATGAAGGCGATGCCGAGTCCGCCGAGCCAGTTGAGCATCCCGCGCCAGAGCGTGACGCCGGGCGGCAGGTCGTCCACCGCCAGAAAGACCGAGGAACCGGTCGTGGTGATGCCCGACACGGCCTCGAAATAGGCGTCGATGAAACGCGCGCCCGGGGCACCGAGCATGAAGGGCAGCGCCCCGAACACCGGAACGAGGAACCATATCCCGAGCGTCAGCAGGAAGGCCTGGCGGATCGACAGGCTCTCGCCAGCGCTGTTCCGGCAGGCGACAGCGGTCAGCCAGCCGGTCATGATCGCGAAGAGCGACGCTGCCGTGAATGCCGGAGCGTTGCCGTCGCCCAGCGCGCCGTCAAGCACGATGGGCGCGACCATCGTCACCCCGAGCGCGGCTATGACGAGACCGATCACATATCCGACGGGGCGCAGGTCGACCATGATGGCGGAGGGTTGGCCGCAGCCCGCGGCGCTGTCAAGCGCCCAGACAGGGTGTCGGTCGGGCAGGATGCGGGCCGCGCGGCGCAAACGCCTGCAATCGTCGCCTCCGTCCGCCCGCTGCCGCGAGGGCGACGATCAGCCCGGACGGTGCAGCGTCGAGAAGAGCTTCGGGTCGATACTTTCGGCCACGAAGGTCGGTCCCTCGGTCAGGACCGACACCGCGTCATGCGAATGCAGACTCTCCTGGTGGCTCGCGACCACGCGGAAATCGCCCACCCTCGGCTCTGCCAGAAGCCGCTCGGCGAAGCTGCGCGCCGCGTCCTCCACGAAGATCGGGTTCGCGGCGTTCAGTTCGGCGAAGGCCTGTTCGTCCTCGCGCTTCACCATCACCTGCGTCTCCGTCGGAACCGCCGCCCGCGCGAGGTCGATGAGATCCTCGTACCACAGGCGCCTCGGCCCCTCCTCCACCACCGAAATCCGCGCGACGGAGCGCTGCGAATGCGGCGTGGCGAGTTGGCTGCGGGTCGCCCGCGCATGTTCGGACAGTTCCAGCGAGCAGGGGCAGGTCGAGGAATAGACGTAGTCGAGATGGGTGATCCGCTTCTGCCGCCCGTCGCGTTCCATCAGTTCCAGGGCGATGTCGTAGTACTGCCAGCCTTCGAGCCCGGAGCGCAGCGACCGGACCTTTGCCGGGAACGAGAAGCGCATCATCAGCCGCGCATCCACGCTGTCGTGGTCCTTCTTGTAGTCGTCGAGCACGGCCGCCAGCACGGCGAAGGAGAAGGTCCGCTCGGCATGGGCATAGAAGGACCGCATGATGCGGCTCATGTTGATGCCCTTCTTCTCGCCGATGAGGCTCACCGTGCCGGTGACGGAGGTCTCGAGCGTCAGGTCGGAGCCGTCGCGGGTGTGAAAGCGGATCGGCAGGCGGAAGTTCGAGATGCCGACATGCTGGATCTGCGCCTTCGCGCCGACGATCAGGCTGGACGGGCCGTTCTGCAGATCGGGCAGCGTGGCGCGATAGGCGGCGTCGGCGGCGAAGTCCGCGGGGTAGACGCGCGACAGGTCGGGATAGTTCGTGAGCTTGCCCTCCGGCAGGAGCCGGGCGATGGCGGGATCAAGCCGCGCGACCTCCACCGGGTCGGCCGCCGCCGCCCACTCGCGCAGCACGGAAAGCGCCTCGGCGGCGTCCTTGGCGTCCGGCGTCTCGCCGATCTTCCGGATGAAGTTCATCGCGCCCTCCTGCGGTGCCGGCAGCAATGCCCATTATGTGGGCGCGCCACCGTCCATGTCCAACGATACGCGCTCAAATACGTTCCAGACGCGACACCGGATCACACCGCGCGCCATTCACGCGGCGTCAAGCGCGGCCATCACGTCGGCGATCAGGTCGCCCGTGTCCTCGATGCCGAGCGAGAAGCGGACAAGACCCGGCGTGATCCCCAGAAGCGCCTTCTGCTCCACCGGCAGCCGCTGGTGCGTGGTCGTCGCGGGATGGGTCGCGATCGACTTCGCGTCGCCGAGGTTGTTGGATATCTTCGCGATCCGGAGGGCGTTGAGGAACCGGAAGGCCGCCGGCTGGCCGCCGGCGAGGTCGAAGGTCACGACCGTGCCGCCTGCGCCCATCTGCTCCATCGCGACGCGGTGCTGCGGATGGTCCTTCAGCCCCGGGTAGATCACGCGCGCAAGCTTCGGGTTCCCCGCCAGCGCCTCGGCCATCGCCTGCGCGCTGGCCGCCTGCTGGCGCACCCGCAGGTCCAGCGTCTCCAGGCCCTTCAGCATCACCCAGGCGTTGAACGGGCTGAGCGCGCCACCCGTATGCTTGAGGTAGGGCTCCAGCACCTTGCGGATATAGTGCTTCGTGCCGCAGACGACGCCGCCCAGGCAGCGGCCGGACCCGTCGATGTGCTTGGTCGCGGAATAGACGATGACATCGGCCCCGAGCGCGACCGCCTTCGAGAAGGTCGGCGTTGCAAAGACATTGTCGACAATCACCGTCGCACCGACGGCGTGGGCGATCTCGGCCACCGACTTCACGTCGATGACCTCCAGCGTCGGGTTCGACACGCTTTCGAGGAAGACGGCCTTCGTCCCCTCGCGCAGCGCCGCCCGCCACTGGCCGAGGTCGGTGCCGTCGACCAACGTCACCGCCACGCCGAAGCGTGCCAGGAGATCGAGGACATAGAGGCAGGAACCGAAGAGCGCCCGGGCCGCCACGACATGATCGCCCGCCTTCAGCAGCGCGGTCAGCGCACCGTTGACCGCCGCCATCCCGGAGGCGGTCGCAAAGGCGTCCTCGGTGCCCTCGATGGCCGCCATGCGGTCCTCGAACATGCGCACGGTCGGGTTGCCGTAGCGGGCATAGATGAACTCGTCCGGACCCGCCTCGATGAACCGCGCCTCGGCCTGCTCCGCGCTGTCGTAGACGAATCCCTGGGTCAGGAAGATCGCCTCCGACATCTCGCCGTACTGGCTCCGGCGCGCGCCCGCATGCACCAGTTTCGTCGCGGTCTTCCAGTCGTCCATCATGCCCTCCGGCAACAAAAAACCCCCACCGGCAAGGGGTGGGGGCGCGCGGGCCTCCGACCTCTTTAGCGGCTTGTTTAACGTGGCCCGCAATCCGGTGAACAAAGCGCCACACGGTCGCGATACCGCGAAGACCGTGGCACGTCAACCACGTCGCGAAACCGAATCCTGCCCGTCACGCGAGCGTCGTATGCGCGCGTCAGGATGCAGCCACAACATCTTGTGGAGGCGGGAATGACGCTCCTGCATGTCAATGCCGAAGGCTGCCTCTGGCGGATGCGCGACCCCGGGGGGCCGGATCTCGCCGCCCGGCTCGACCGGCTGCCGCCCGGCAGGCCGGTTCCGATCCTGATCCACGGATTCCGCTACGCCCCTTCCGTGCCGGGGCGCGATCCGCACGAGACGATCCTCTCGCTTGCCGAGACGCTGCCGGACGGCGACCTGCCCTGGCCGCGCCACCTCGGCCTGACCGGCGGCGGGCCGGACCTCGGCATCGCGTTCGGCTGGCGCGGATACGGCAGCTTCTGGCACGCCCGCGCCGAGGCGCGGCGCGCGGGTCTGGCGCTCGCCGCACTGGTCGCGCGCATCCGCGCCGTGTCACCCGGGCGGCGGGTGACGGTGCTCGCCCACAGTCTCGGCGCGCGGGTCGTCCTCTCGGCGCTACCCGCGACCACGCCCGGCGCCATCGACCGCACGGTCCTCCTCTTCCCGGCCATCCTGCGCTCGGAGCTGGAGGCGGCGCTCGCCAGCCGCGGCGCGGTCGCCACCGAGATCATCAATGTGACGAGCCGCGAAAACCGCCTCTTCGACCTCGTCGCCACCTTCCTCGCCTCGGGCGGCCTCGACCGGCCCGCAGGGGCCGGCCATGCCGTCCGCCACGCCGGATGGGCCGACGTGCGGCTCGACTGCACCGAGGCGCTGGCCCACCTCAACCTCCTCGGCTTCGCCATCGGCGGGCCGGAACGGCGCATCTGCCACTGGTCCTCCTACATGCGGCCCGGCGTCTTCGCGCTTTACCGCGCGCTCATCGCCGAGACCGAGGCGCTTCCGCTCGACCGGCTCCTCCCGCGCATTGCCGCGGCGCCTGCGCCCGCGGCGGACTGGGTCGAGCCTTGCGGACCGGCGGAATTTGCGGTGAACTGACCCTCCCTGATGCGGAGGTCCCCATGCGCCCCTTCGGTGCCGTCATCGCGGCGCTTCTGCTCGCCGCCTGCGTGACGGCCGGCCCCGCCGCCACCCCGGTGGGATCGGTCAAGGTCCTGACCGAGAGCTATCCGGTCGAGGCGCTTGCCAACGGCACCTGGCGCGCCCGCGTGAACGGCGCGGTCGTCCCCTGTGCCAAACCCGATGCGACGGCCTGCTACTGGTCCGTGCGCCATCACCTTCTGGCGCAGGAACTTCTCGACGATCTCGGCTGACCTTCCTGTGCATCCGCGCAGGTTGCCGCGGCCCGTCCGGCGACACAGATTGCCGGAATGCCGCAGAAAGGATCCGCCATGCACGCGCCCGTCGAACTCTACTACTGGCCCACGCCCAACGGCTGGAAAATTTCCGTGGCGCTCGAGGAGATGGGCCTGCCCTACACGCTGAACCTCGTGAACATCGGCGCCGGCGAACAATTCCACCCCGAGTTCCTGAAGATCGCGCCGAACAACCGGATGCCCGCCATCGTCGATCCCGAAGGCCCCGACGGCGTCCCCATCGCCATCTTCGAATCGGGCGCGATCCTGCAGTACCTCGCCCGCAAGACCGGCCTCTTCCACGGCGCGACGGAACGCGAGCGGGTGGCGGTGGACCAGTGGCTCTTCTGGCAGGTCGGCGGCGTCGGCCCGATGGCGGGCCAGGCGCACCACTTCCTGAAATATGCGCCCGCGCTCGAGCCGCCGCAGGACCTGCCCTATGCCAAGGACCGCTACCGGCGCGAGGTGGCGCGGCTCTACGGCGTGCTCGACCGCCAGCTTGGCCGCAACCGCTTTGTCGCAGGCGACTTCTACTCGATCGCGGACATGGCGATCTGGGGATGGGCCTCGCTCTGGGAGGGCCAGCAACAGACGCTCGACGACAAGCCCCACATGGCGCGCTGGCTCGACGAGGTCGGCGCGCGCCCGGCCGTCATCCGCGGCCGCGCCGTCGCGGCGGACCGGCGCGCGAACCTCCAGACCGACCGCCGCGCGCAGGAACTCCTCTTCCAGCGCTGAGGCTTCACTCGCCCGGCCGGTTGCGGCGGTCTTCGGCCACCTCGTAGCGCTTGAAGACGCCGCCCTGAGTCAGGAAGAAGAGGAAGATCGCGGCCGTCAGGCCGAAGGTCTTGAAATTGACCCAGGCTTCGTCGGACATCGTCCGCCAGATCACCTCATTCAGCACCGCGAGCCCCGCGAAGAAGGCGGCAAGGCGGCGGGTCAGGATTATCCAGCCCTCGTGTTCAAGCGGCATCACCTCGTCCATCACGAGGGCGAGGTAGCTCTTGCCCTTCAGGAGGCCGAAGCCGAGCAGCCCGGCAAAGAGGAGGTAGATGAGCGTCGGCTTCATCTTGAAGAAGCGCTCGTCGTTGAACCAGACCGAAAGCCCGCCGAAGACCACCACGAGGACGAGCGTCGCCACCTGCATCGGCGAGAGCCGCCCGGTGAGCCGCCAGAGGATGAGGGTCGTCACGATCATCAGCGGCACGAATCCCGCCGTCGCCAGGATGAAACCGCCATACTCCGCCCCGCCGAGGGTGACGGTATGGTCCTTCAGCCGCGTGAAGGCCACGAAGAAGGCGATGACGGGACCGAGTTCGAGCCCGATCTTCAGCCAAGGGTTGATCTTCCTGCCCGCCATGCCTCTCACCCCGCCAGTTTCACCGTGACCGCGCCCGCCGCGATCAACGCCATCAGCCCGAGCCGCCGCGGCCCCACACGCTCGCCCAGCACCGCCCAGGCGATGAGGGCGGCGAAGACGACCGAGGTTTCCCTGAGCACCGCCGCCTCGCCCACCCGGCCGATCCGCGTCGCCAGGAGAATCGCGCCGAAGCTCGCATAGGCGACAAAGGCGCCGGTGACGCCCCGCTTCAGCAAGGGCACGACCTCGGACGCCGGCAGTCGCCGCCAGCGGCGCCACATATAGACCGGCATCGCAATGCCGTCGATGAGGAAGAACCAGGCGAGGAAGGTGAAGGGATCGGCCGTCGCGCGGATGCCGTAGGCGTCGTAGGTGGTGTAGAGGGCGACAAATGCCCCCGTGACCACGGCCCAGAGAAGCGCCGGCACCATGGTCTCGCGCTCCGCGGTGACGGTGCGCAGGTTGTAGGCCGCGAGCCCGAATATCCCCGTCGTGAGCACCGCGACGCCGGCCCACTGGCCAGGGGTGAAATGCTCGCCGAAGATCAGCCCCGCACCGATCACCGCGAAGAAGGGCCCGGTGCCGCGAACCACCGGATAGACCACGCCATAGGCGCCGCGGCTGTAGGTCATGGCCTGCGCGACCTTGTAGGCGGTGTGGATGACGAAGGCGCCGGCAAAGATCGGCCACATGTGCGGCTCGGGCCAGGGCACGACGAGGAGCGCGAAGGGGGCTGCCATGGTGGCATAGGAGGCATCGATGGCCGCGCGGGAAAGCCAGGGATCGTGACGCCCCTTCTGCAACGCGCCGAAGAGCGCGTGCAGGAAGGCGGCCATCAGCGCCAGCCCCATCGCCACCTGCCGTCCGGCATCGGTGCCTTCGAGCGAGAGGAGCCAGGCGGTCATCGGCGGGCACGGGCCGGGGTCGCCACCCGGCCTCCGGAGCATCTTCGGCTGAAGGAAGGCAGCAGCGGCAAGGGAATCAGTCGGAAAGACCCACGAGCGCGCGGGCGAAGTCCTCGGGGTCGAAAGGGGCAAGGTCGTCGATCTTCTCGCCGACGCCGATGGCGTGGATCGGCAGGCCGAACTTGTCGGCCAGCGCCACGAGGACGCCGCCCTTGGCGGTCCCGTCGAGCTTGGTCATCACGAGACCCGAGACATCGGCGATCCTGCGGAAGATCTCGACCTGCGACAGCGCGTTCTGACCCGTCGTGGCGTCGAGCACCAGAAGCGTGTTGTGTGGCGCATCCGGGTCCTTCTTGCGGATGACGCGCACGATCTTCGCCAGTTCCTCCATCAGGTCCTGGCGGTTCTGCAGGCGACCCGCGGTGTCGATCATCAGAAGGTCCGCGCCCTCTGCCTGCGCGCGGGTCATCGCGTCGAAGGCGAGGCTCGCGGGATCGGAGCCTTCGGGCGCGGTCATCACCGGCACGCCGGCGCGGTCGCCCCAGACCTGGAGCTGCTCGACCGCGGCCGCGCGGAACGTGTCGCCCGCCGCGATCACCACCTTCTTGCCGGCAGCGCGGAACTGGCTCGCGAGCTTGCCGATCGTCGTGGTCTTGCCCGAGCCGTTGACCCCGACGACAAGGACGACCTGCGGCTTCTTGGGATAGAGCGGCAGGGGCCGCGCCACAGGCTCCATGATCCGCGCGATCTCGGCGGCGAGGAGGCCCTTGATCTCGGCCACCGAGAGCTTGCGGCCCATCCGCCCCTCGGCGAGGTTGGCAGCGACGCGGAGCGCGGTGTCGACGCCCATGTCGGCCTGGATGAGAAGCTCCTCGAGGCTCTCGAGCATCGCGTCGTCGAGCACGCGGCGCGGTTCCGCCAGCGCTGCGCCGCCCGGTGTCGCACGCCGAAAGAGCCGGCCGAGGAACCCCGGCCGGTCGGCAAGGGGCGCGTCGGAAACGGCCATGTACTCGCCGGGGATCTCCATCGGCCCGGTGTCGGGCATCTCGTAGGGCGCGGGCTCGGGCATTTCGTCGGGGGCGAAGGGCGCCTCCTGCGGGGGCTCTGGCGCAGGTTCGGGGCCCGGCGCCGGAACCTCGGGCGGCTGCGGCGGCGGTGCCGGTTCCTCCCCGGGGCCGGGCACGATCTCGGGCGCGGGTTCCGGGGCCGGCTCCGGCACGGGCTCCGGCACGGGGCGCGGCTCGGGGGCGGGCGTCGGCTCGGCCGGTCGCGGCACCGGTGTCGGTTCCGGCGTCGGATTCGGCTCGGGCTGCGACTCGGGGGCGGCCCCCTCGGCCACGATCGCCTCCAGCCCCTCCTCGATCTTCGAGGAGGATTTCAGAAGCCGGTCCTTGAGTTTCCTGAAAAACGACATCGGCGCTCCGGGCGGTTTGGGCTTTCCCTCACCTAGTCCTTTCGGTCCGCCGATGGAAGGGTCAGGGCGGCGCCGTCCCCCAGAGGATGAGCGCCTGGCCCGTCCAGTAGGCGGCCCAGAGCCCGGGGACGGCGATCCGCTTCGCCCGCCCCTCGGTCAGCACGAAGAGTTCGAGCGCGAGGAGGAGGTCGGACAGAAGGAAGAGGAGCGCGCCCGCGCGGGCGAGGCCGCGCCCCTCGGGCAGCGTGAGCGCGGCGAGCGCCATCAGCGTGATGACGGCGACATAACCCCGGACCGGCCAGCGGAGCGCCCCGGTGCGCGGGGCGAGCCAGGCTTCCGTCGAAAGGGCGAGGACGAGAAGCGCCACCGTCGGCAGAAGGGGAGGCCAGGCGCCGGGGACGAGGAACTCCGCCGCATAGGCGAGATGGCCGGCGGCGAAGGCGGCCATGCCGGCGAGGAAGACCCGCGTGCCCGGGCGCGACAGGAAAAGGTCGCCGAGCGCGCCGAGCACGAGGCCGAGCGCGATGAGCCCCGGGGCCCCTGCCGCGACCGCGCCCAGCGCCAGGGCCGCGACCGATCCCGTCTTCACCGCGCTTTTCGCCGCCGAGGGCACGGCCCCGGCGAAGCGGGCGCCGTAGAGGACCGCGAGCACACCCCCGAGTGCGGTCAATGCCTGTGCCGGATCCATCTCTCCTCCGCCTGCCCCCGGAATGGGCATGTTCCGGCGCGCGGCGTCAACTCCCGCCAGGTCGCGCAGGGCCCGTGATTGCGGTTGCCGTGCCAAGATTTTGCCTTGAATATCCCCTAATCTTTCCGCGAGCCCCCCCCCGTGAGGCGCTCGCGGATGCAGGACCGGAGGTTGGACGTGAGCACGAACGGCCATCGCGACGACGACGCCACGATGCGCGCGGTCTTCGAGGCGCTCGATGGCGGGCGCACGGGGCCGGCCGGCGCCGCGCCCGCCCCGGACGGCTCGCAGCCGCGTCCGGCCCCGCATCTGCGCGTGGTCGCGCCCGAACCGGACATCGCGCCGGCCGAGGCGGGGACCAGCGAAGCCGTTGGCGCGCCGCTGCCGAAACGCCCGCGCGCCAAGGGAGCGGACCGCCCCCGCCGTCCGGCCACCATACCGGCGCCCGCAGGTGCGCCCTCAAGTGCGCCCGCAGGTGCGCCCGCCGCGGATGCACCCCCCGGCGCGCCAGTCGAGGCTGCGGCGCAGGCCGAGGCCGTGCGCGCCATCATCGGCGAGGAACCGGCCGTCGGGGACACGCCGGCCCGCCCGGTGCCGGCGAGGCTCCGCGCCGAATGGGCGCGCTGGCGCCCGCTCCGGCCCTTCCTCGTGGCCACGCTGGCGCCGGTGCCCTTCCTTCTGCTCGCCGGGGCGGCGGGCGGGATCTTCAGCCTTCTCGCGCTCCTCTGGATGACCGGGGTCCTCTATGCGATCGACGAGGTCCTGAAGCGCCGCGGCGTGGAGGGACCGGAGCCCCTCCATTCGGAGATGGCCGACCGGCTCTCGCTCCTGCTCGCGGGGCTTCATTTCGCACTTCTCCTCTTCGCGGTCTGGGTGCTGTCGGGCGCGACCGGGCTCGGGCCCGTTTCCTGGATCGCCACCTTCCTCGCCTTCGGCCTCTGGTTCGGTCAGGTCTCCAACTCGAACGCGCACGAACTCATCCACCGCACCGATTCCCGGCTCTTCCGCACCGGCATGTGGGTCTACATCTCGCTTCTCTTCGGGCATCACACCTCGGCGCACCGGCTGGTGCATCACCGCTTCGTGGCGACGGCCGACGACCCCAGCACCGCGGCCGACGGCGAGGGTTTCTGGTCCTTCGCGGCGCGCGCCTGGCCCGGCGCCCTGATCGCGGGCTACGAGATGGAGCAGCACAGGTGCGAGAAACGCAAGGCGGGGGGCGTGCGGGGCATGAACCCCTATACCGTTTATGCGGCGGGGGCGACGGCCTTCATCGCCCTCATGCTCACGCTCTTCGGCTTCGACGGGCTTGTGGCCTACCTCCTGCTCTGCGGCCACGCCCAGCTGCAGCTTCTGCTCTCGGACTACGTCCAGCACTACGGGCTCGAGCGGCGCAAGCTGCCATCGGGCGCGCTGGAGCCGGCCGGGCTCCAGCATTCCTGGGACGCGCCGCATGCCTTCTCGGGGCTCCTGATGCTGAACGCGCCCCGCCACGCCGACCACCACGCCCATCCGGGGCGGCCATGGCCGGAACTCAGGCTCTCGCCGCAGGGCCGCGCGCCCTTGCTGCCCTATTCGCTGCCGGTGATGGCGACGATCGCCCTGGTGCCGCCGGTCTGGCACCGCGTCATGGATCGAAGGGTGGCGAGACTCCGCAAGGCCGCGTGAACCGGCGCTGGCGGCGGTCCCGGCCTTCTGTCATGCTGGCCCGTGCCATGCGACGGATTGCCCTCCTACTCCTCTTCGCCGCCACCCTGCCGGTGCGGGCGGCGGAACCCGACCGGCCGATGACGGCGGCCGAATTCGACGCCGCGACGGTCGGACGGACGCTCTACTACAATTCCGGGGGCCTCCCCTACGGCGCCGAACAGTATCTGCCGGGCCGGCGCGTCGTCTGGGCCTTTCTCGGCGACGACTGCCGCAAGGGCGAGTGGTACGAAGAGGACGGCTTCATCTGCTTTGTCTACGACGACACGCCCGAGCCGCAGTGCTGGACCTTCTTCGCCGCGCAGGGCGGGCTGACGGCGCGGTTCCGGGGCGATCCCCTCGGCCAGCCGCTGGTGGCGGTGGAGGAAAGCCCCGAACCGATGGAATGCCTGGGCCCGAACCTCGGGGTCTGAGAGCGGGTCGCCGCGCCCGACCGGCAGGAGCGGGGGCTGCCTGCCCCCGCGCCCCCGGGGGGTATTTCAGCCAAGAAGAACGAGGGGGTCAGAAGAGGCTGCCCTGGTCGCCGCCCGGCCGCGCGCGCTTCGGTCGCGCCGGGCCGCCGTTCAGGACCGGCAGGCGGCCGTCGGCGAATTCGACCTCCAGCGCGGGATGGATCTCGGCGGCGGCCTTCGTGGTGACGACGGCGCCCCCGGCGCGCACCACCGCGTAGCCGCGCCGCAGCGTCTCGGTATAGCCGAGCGTCGCCCGCGTGCGGTCGAGACTCGCCAGCCGGTCGGCGAGCGTGTCGAGCCGGGCGCGCTCCGCCTGGGCGAGGCGTCGGGCTAGGCCATCGAGGTCCGCGCGCGCGCGCGCGCTGTCACGGGCCGCGTCGCGGGCGACGCGGGCGACAGCCGGGGCGAGGCGATCTGCAAGACCCGTCAGATGGCGCCGCTCGCCGGCGACCAGGCCGGCCAGCGCGCCGGCGCCCGCCTGGCCCGCGAGCCTGTTGAACTCCGCCCGCTTGCGGGTGATCGCCGCGGAAAGGCCCGGGGCGAGGCGATCGGCAAGGCCGGTCGCGTGGCGCCGCTCGGCCGCGATGCGGCCCGCGAGGAGGCCCGCGTGGATCTTGCCCGAGAACATGTTGAACGCCGCGCGCTTGCGGGTGATGGCGGCCGAGAGGCCGGGCGACAGGCGGTCGGACCAGAGGTCGAACCGCTGGCGCGCGGGGTCGAGCAGCGTCTCGGGCCGGCCGAGCGCACGCGCAAGATCGGTGAGCCGCTGGCGGCGGCGGTCGAGCGCCTGGCCGGTGGCGCGGGCAAGGCGTGCGCCCGCTTCGGCCGTCCAGGCGAGAAGCTCCATCCTGACCGGCACCGCCATTTCCGCCGCCGCCGTGGGCGTGGGCGCGCGGCGGTCGGCAGCATGGTCGATGAGCGTCGTGTCGGTCTCGTGCCCGACGGCGGAGATGAGCGGGATCGCGCTCGCCGCCGCGGCGCGGACCACGGCCTCCTCGTTGAAGCCCCAGAGATCCTCGATCGAGCCGCCGCCGCGCGCGACGATGATCAGGTCCGGCCGCGGGACCGGGCCGCCCTCGGGAAGCGCGTTGAAGCCCCGGATGGCGGCGGCGACCTCGGGGGCGCATTTCTCGCCCTGCACCGCCACCGGCCAGATGAGCACCCGGCGCGGGAACCGGTCGCGCAGGCGGTGGAGGATGTCCCGGATCACAGCGCCCGAGGGCGAGGTGACGACGCCGATGACCTCCGGCAGGAAGGGGAGCGGCTTCTTCCGCGCCTCGGCAAAGAGCCCCTCGGCCGCCAGCATCGCCTTGCGCTTCTCGAGCATGAGCATGAGAGCACCCAAGCCCGCGGGCGCGATGTCCTCGACGATGAGCTGGTATTTCGACTGGCCGGGGAAGGTGGTGAGCCGGCCGGTGGCGACGACCTCCATCCCCTCCTCGGGCTTAACGGTCAGCCGTGCGGCCTGGCCCTTCCAGGCGATCGCGGCGATGACCGCGCGGTCGTCCTTGAGGTCGAAGTAGAGATGGCCCGAAGCAGGCCGCGCGACGCGGCCGATCTCTCCGCGCACGCGGACATGGCCGAATTCGCCCTCGATGACGCGCCTGATCGCGCCCGAAAGCTCCGAGACGGTGAATTCGGGGGCATTGCCCCCCTGTTCCGCGCCGGCGTCGTCCTCGAAGATGTCCATGGCGTCCTTGTCTCGGCTCTCCGCCGACCTTAGAACGCGCGGGACGCGAGGCCAAGCGGGGGCGCCATGAACATTCTCATTCTCGGCGGCGGGGGCCGCGAACACGCGCTCGCCTGGGCGGTGAAGCAGAACCCGAAATGCGACCGGCTCATCGTCGCGCCGGGCAATGCAGGGATCGCCATGGTCGCCGAATGCGCCGACCTCGACATTCTCGACGGCGCGGCGGTCGTGACCTTCGCCGAGGGGAACGCCGTCGATTTCGTCATCGTCGGGCCCGAGGCGCCGCTGGCTGCCGGGGTGGCCGATGCGCTGAGGGCAGCAGGCGTGGCGGTCTTCGGGCCCTCGGCGGCGGCGGCGCGGCTGGAAGCCTCGAAGGCCTTCACCAAGGAGATCTGCGACGCCTGCGGCGCGCCGACGGCAGGCTACGCCCGCTTCACCGACCGCGCGGCGGCCGAGGACTACGTCCGCTCCCGGGGCGCGCCGATCGTGGTCAAGGCCGACGGGCTCGCGGCCGGCAAGGGCGTCGTCGTGGCGATGACGGAGGCGGAGGCGCTCGCCGCCATCGCCGACATGTTCGGCGGCAGTCTCGGCGCCGCCGGGGCCGAGGTGGTGATCGAGGAATTCATGGAGGGCGAGGAAGCCTCGCTCTTCGTGCTCTGCGACGGCGTCGATGTGCTGCCCGTCGGGACCGCGCAGGACCACAAGCGCGTCGGCGAAGGCGACACCGGCCCGAACACCGGCGGCATGGGCGCCTATTCGCCGGCACCGGTCCTGACGGATGCGGTCCTCGCCCAGGCGATGGAAGAGATCGTGAAGCCCACGGTGGCCGAGATGGCGCGGCGGGGCACGCCCTTCCAGGGCGTGCTCTACGCCGGCCTCATGATCCGCGACGGCCGTGCCCGGCTCGTCGAATACAACGTCCGCTTCGGCGACCCGGAGGCCCAGGTGCTGATGATGCGGCTTGGAGCACAGGCCTTCGACCTCATCCAGGCCTGTGCCGAGGGGCGGTTGGCGGACATCGCGGTGAACTGGGCCGCGGATCACGCGCTGACGGTGGTGATGGCGGCGAACGGCTATCCGGGCAGCCATGCGAAGGGCTCGCAGATCCGCGGGCTGGAGGAACTGCCCGAGGATTCCGCCCACATGGTCTTCCATGCCGGGACGGCCGAGCGCGACGGATCGGTCATCGCCGCGGGCGGGCGGGTGCTGAACGTCACCGCGCGGGGGGCCTCGCTGCACGAGGCGCGGGACGGGGCCTATGCGATGGTCGACCGCATCGACTGGCCGGGCGGGTTCTGCCGGCGCGACATCGGCTGGCGGGCGCTTTGAGGGTCCGCCCCGCCGCGCGGGGGGCATTTCGGCAGCGAGGAAACCGGGCTAGTCGCAGCCCTTGAGGCGGCGGAAACTCCCGGCGCCGCGGTAGGGGCCGAGGTCGCGGCTGGAGAGCGCGCCCTGCGACAGGGTGGTGGCGACGACGCGGGTCCAGTCCGCGTCGGCCGTCAGGATCGTCGCGCGGCCGTCGCAGGTGGCGATGCGGCCCTGGATGAACGGCTCGCCGAAGCGGTGGTTGGTCAGGCCCTGCGCCCCGGCCACCGGCACGAGGCGGTCGCCCTCCAGCCGCACGATCCTCAGCACCTTTCCAAGGTGGGGCGTCTCGACATAGGCGATCTCGACGCGCCCGTCGCCGTCGAGGTCGGCCGCACCGATCGGGGCGAGCCAGCGGTGGCGGCGGCCGAGGAAGCCGGTCGCGGCAAGACGGCCGTTCCGGGTCCAGATCGCGAGGCGCGAGCCTTCGGCGTGGCTCGACTCGACCACCAGCGCCTCGCTGTCGCCGTCGCCGTCGGCATCGACAAGGCGCGGCGCTGTGTCCTCGAACACGATCTCGCTGTCGTTCTGATAGAAGCGCGATTTGCCGTCGTCGCCGTGGATGACCAGCATCGCCCATTCGTGGCCGGGGCCAAGGGCGTCATGGCCGTAGCGCGTGGAGGGCACCGCATATTCGGCGGCGCGCACCCCGTCGGCGGAGGCGACGCCCGGAGTG